>Ga0182030_10000857_pt1 | contig 60097 bp, 69 predicted proteins | sample 812S3MmetaG_FD_121299 | JGI IMG/M metagenome (GOLD analysis project Ga0182030, IMG submission 121299) | Permafrost microbial communities from Stordalen Mire, Sweden - 812S3M metaG (Illumina Assembly) | ecosystem: Environmental > Terrestrial > Soil > Wetlands > Permafrost | place: Sweden... | reverse complement strand
TTTGTCGGCAAGCTGGACGGCCCATTCCAAGATCAAGGTCTCCTCGGGCTCTCCACATGTGGAGAGTATTGCCTTATTTGACCCAAATTGGTGGACAGGCCCAGGAGCTGTAACACCGCGCCTCCATCTTCTAGCTCGCGCCTCCATGTATTCCCCGCCGATGACTACCGTACAAAGTAATCTCTAGCACGATGTGGAGAAACTTTTTTGAGAGATGAGATTCGGATTGCCTAAAATGGGTTGCCGCTTCTGCAGAGTGATGGGCTGGCTTTTGATGGCTTTTGATGGCTTTTGAACTCGACGAATGACAACAAGAGGCGGAGATGGCTTGCAGATGCAACCCTGCCTGTTTTTAACGCCACCTTTTTCGGATTTTGACATCATATCTGGGTTTCCAAGGCTTACGTGAAATCTCAAGGGAGAGATAAAATCTCAAGTAATGGCACCACTTAGGTCCGGAATATGCGAAATAGGCAATCCGAACTGTGGATGATGGCGGATGACAGATGGGATGGGGACCCCCCTCAACGACCCCGTTTTGTCTCACAGACGCGTGCGTAGACTTCCTCAAAGATTCGAAGGTCATTTTTGACAGGACGTCGAACATCGCAGATCAGCATTCGCGCCCAAGATACTGGGTCGAATGGTTCGTAATTAAAGATTTTACAGATTTAACTCTTTTATTAGAAGTCGTGGGCTTCTAGGCTTTTGGCCGACAAACACGTCTGCTTGCGGAGTTCCCCCAGATACATGAGTAAGCTGCAGACTAGCAAGTACGACGGACTCGTTCCTTAGATGACATGCAATACGCAACAACTTTGATCTTGTTTCAGGGTATTGATGCTTCTGGCTACCTAGACCCATGCACATCTGGATGGGTGTGCTTGGATTCTCCACACATTTTCGTTTCGTACGACCTTTGTCCTTTGCTTACCCTGAAGAGAAGAAGTCTTCTTATTTCACAAAGCATTCTGCAACCACTTCCGCACTTCAATCTGTATACCCCGCATTAGATTATCCAAAACCCCGAAGTTCATCCTTCGGCGTGTTTCCTCGCAGTTCGACTTCTTCCCATCGACTGAGATTTGTAACATCTTGTCGTTGTGTCAAAATATAATAAATATCCGAACTAGGACACGCCAGTGAGCACAGGTTTCAAAGTCATCAAGTCGAGCAATTTGGAAATCCCACCCTCTTTGATTGTGATCTATGGCAATATGGCCTATTAATTAAGTGTGGAGCGCGTAAAATCAGTCTTCGAGTGCCAGCGAGAGCCTAGCGAATATTGCATTATTGGTAGGACCCCCAAAAATGTCAACATCAAAACACTCCAGGGAGCAATGTTCAGTATTAACAAAACTCCAAGATGCCAAGGGTAAGATGGCATTTCTTAGAAAAATCAGACGGAACTGATTTTTTTGCAGCGGGCAATTCATAGCCAAGGCACTTCTCGCAATATCAATTGTGCTATGGATCCTCCAGACGTTACTGAGGCCAACTGGAACGCAACGCGAAGGGTGATTTTTGCATCTCGATCGAGATAAGAACTGGAGATTCTCGCATGTGAAATACGGGGCACCGTGAATAAGTTACCCGTTTAGGTGAGACCATTAGAGATTAGTTGAAAGGCGAAGTCTCCCATATGTATCGATCAATATACTTCTACGATCGTAAGAGGCAAACACATCTCCCTCGCATGATATGGGCCGTAATAGTGTTTGTCGTTGGATTGCAGAGGTCGAAGTTGTAATTAGCAGGACCTTTGTCTCCTTGGTAATCTTTTCGGACGAGCTCAAAGACGGCGAGGTAGCTTGAGCTAAGATCAAGATCGAGACAACCGTTGCTAAGAGCCTGGTAGAAAGAGCTTCATCTTCGAACCGATTCGAGTTTGCATGAGTATGAATGAGACTGGTCAAGGATCTTAGTGAAGAAAGATGGAAGCAAGCTGATTTGATAGTTGTGGAGAAGATAGGGAAGGAGTTGATGAAGAGTTCTGAGTCTACGAGGCTACAAGGTTGTGAAGGCTGAGGGCATAGGTCAAATATAATTCACTCTATTCTCTTCCACAATGTAAGTATTGTAGATCGGTTATGGAGAAGAACTCAGGATCCTTCCTATCATGAAACACCGCCATTATCCGCCGTGAAAAGGGGACTTTCAGCTAAAAGAAAACCAGGAGTATTCAGATTGCAACTAGCAACGACTACTGGTTTTTCTTCAGTCAATATCTGAGTGTATGAAAGATTGTCAGACTTTTAAATCACCATCGCCTAGGAAATAGTAGGACATTCCGGAATTGAACTTTAGATAGTTACTTTCAAGGATCTTCATGGCAGGAATTATGACCCATTCAAGTGCTGTAGTTAGGTATTTCCATGTATCTCTTGGCATATCTTCAAGCCTCCCCACCTGAGCTAATGTCAGTGTGGATCTCAAGGAATCAGGTTCTGCTGGATCTCGAACTCGACCAGTCCCCTTGTCCAATGCCTCATTTCATAGTAGCAAAAGGTATAGTGAACCCGACTTTTCTTAGATGTGCAACGAAATATCAGACACTGTCATTTCCCCTTGGAATAAGGATTTCCTATTGTAGAAATGCAATTTGTTCTCCTTCGGAAGAAGGTTCTTCCGATAGATGTGCAACGAACGTGTCAGTCAAATCAAGCGTTGTTGAAATACCCACGTGAAGAATGTGCTTAACAAGGCTGACGGCCCAAGAGGACGGAGAACCCAACTATAGGATGTAACCAGACATTCAAGAAAGGCTAGTCCAACCTTACTGCTCAAACGGAGCCTCAAGAAACAAGTGCACATCGTTTCATAACCAGATCTTCATTAAAGCTTCTCAAACGTGGGCCTCGTCTTCTTCAACCCCGACAACATCGCCCTCTCCACATCACTCGTCTGAATGGCCGCCGAATTCCAGACCCCCGTATACCTCAAACTATCCGCCAGATTATGATCCCTGGCATGGTTCAATAACTCCTTCGTGCCTGTCACCGCAACCGGACTCTTTGTCGCCAACAACTCTGCAATTTTCAACCCCGCTTCTATGGCTTTATCCTTACTCTCGTGTACTTGACTTACAAATCCTACTCTGTATGCTTCTTCTGCCCCGAATACGCGTGCTGATAGGGCGACATCTTTGACCCAGGAGAAGTTTCCGACGATTTTTGGGAGGCGGGTTAAAGTGCCTATGTCCGCTGCAAGGCCGATGTCGACTTCTTTGACGGAGAATTTGACGTCAGAACTGCAGATGCGGATGTCGGCACAGGTAGAGATATCTAAGGCGAGCCCGAACGAGTATCCGTGCATAACACAAATAACAGCTGTTTGAAACACCCATCAGCCAAACTTCCCTCGCCCTCTTTTCACGCAAGTCTTCCTTAAGAAGGATAGGTAGGGAAAAAGCACATACGTTTTTCACACTTCTCCACACTACTAATACAATCCTGAAACTCTACCACATGCCTCTTAATCTGGACCGCCTTCCTGGCCGGATCTAACCCCGCCCTGTTCGCCTGCTCCAAGATTCCATTCTGACTCGCGGCCTCTACATCTAGTCCGGCTGTGAAAGCTTTGGGACCTGCACCCGAGAGAACAATGGCTCGGATCTCAGAGGACAAGGAAAGGGTGTCGAAGATGGTTTTGAATTCAAGCCACATGGCTTCGTAGAAGGCGTTTAGTTTTGAGGGGCGGTTGATCTGGACGTGTGCGATGTAGGGGAGGGGGTGGTCGACGAGGAAGTGTGTGTAGGTTTGGGAAGCCATGGTTGGAGGTTGATGGGGGGAAGAGGGGGTATTCGAGCAAGAGGAATGTGTGAGATATCTTATTGAAATTGGTTTCTGCTTAAATCTTTGATTTCAGCAACAAGAGTCTATGGGAGAGAGAAAAATAGCAATTGTAATTAGGAGCAATTAGCCTGACATTCGTTGACGTTCAAATCTGGGGTCAAGTAAACAACGCCGTCCAAGGCTGAGAGAAGTTTGACAGCCCGATGAGCCGAGGCACAAACGGCTATTGACACGTGATGAGTCAAGACAGAAAGAAGATCGGGATCGAAATCGGGATCAATCTTGAACCGGTGAAAGGTCTCAGGCAAGAGCCCCGATACGGGTAACCCAAGGATCATAGACGACGGAATTCCCCCGGTTGGATGAAAAATGAGACCGCAAAGTCCGCCATTTCCGCAAGAGTGAAGCGTTCTGATTTGTTCTCCAAGCTCTTTTATAAAACAAGAGAAATATCAGAATTGCCAGAAAGGGAAGAATTAACTGCCCTTCATTTTTGAAGGTGATCTCCTTGCGATCTACGATTAATAACAGGCTCGGCTGCAGGTGAGGATCAAGGATCGTGGACGGATGGATTCAGCCATAGTGATACAACGCTGTTTCGAATCTTCAAGAGGTGAGATCTCGTGTGTACCTTCTGCAGCTGCACCGTGACTCGTGAGCGAGATGAGCGTTTAGGCTTTAATATGCACGAAATCACCAAGTTTCCTTCTTAACCTCCTACGGCACAACCCAATCACAAAATTCAGTGCCCTCGCGAAATCTTCCCTGCAGCTAAGCTGAAATGCCGGTCGGCTACCCATGAATGAATTCTTCGAGTCATGCAAAACCGTCTTTGATGCTGTGCGACCTTGAATAATTCACGAGAAGCTGTATATGATTGGTGGTGGCGAGAGAATTCTAATCGTCAAATTCAGCTGCAGTCGATCGTAAATTGCGCCCGTACGGCCGCCACTCGTAGCACACGCTTGGTCCGTGAACTTTGTCCGTTGTTCAAACGTTGAAGCTGCAGCTCATCGGAACATGCCAGCGATATCAAATTCTCTCATCCAATCATCTCATGACGGCCGCCCCCCGCCATGGCTGCCAACTCTCAGGCCTTGACAAAATGGCTGCAAAAATGGCCCTTTGCGGGTTTTTAGCTTCATTTGAACCTTCCTAAAACCTTCCGTTACTTTCTCACTCCCTGGCCCTACATCAATGAACTTGCTTCCCGGCACTTCTTACTTCGCGGCTCCTTGTCTTACGGCCCTAATAGACAGTCTAACGTGGCTATCTTTGCCTGCCATGGACCCTCACACCTGAAAAGTACTTGAATGTACCGGTAGCCTACAGTATCTGGAAACACCATGCGGTGTCACTTCTGCGAAGGTGTTGCGATTCTTTCCCTGCCCTGCAGTTGCATTCTTCCTGTGAAGATCGTTGGAAGCTAGACATCTCAATCTTGGAGAGAATCTTGCCTAATTGTAAGTCTGAGGCTTGACCTTGTTCATGCGCCTCACTTAAGTATATTGATGTGCCTATCTTTGTCCTGGATGGTTCTTCCTCTTCTACGAATATGATTGACTGACAATCACTCTGCAGATTGTTAGAATGTTCGAAATCGACTCGGACAACCTCCCGGTTGTGCGAACACGCCAGGCTTTGCTGGCCCTCGACCTGCAGAACGATATCGTTTCTACGGGGAGTCTTCTCCATGTTGAGGAGCCTCCAAACTTCGTTGCGAACATAGTAGACCTCGCATCGCATTTCCGCGCCTCGGACAAAGTAATATGGATACGGAGCGTTTTCAATGAGTCTCGGGCTGTCAATAGTACACATGGAGATAGCGAGAAAGTGATAACGGATAGACAGCTTGTTCCAACTCATCGCGGGAATAGTGACACGGAAAAACCTCGGCCGAGACCATCCGATAGGCTGCTTGCACGTTATAGTAAAATCATCGAGGCTACTGGACTGGAAGAAGAGGATGCACTTGGGCTACAGGTGGATGAGCAGGAGGTGGAGGCAATATCCGAAACCTTCCTGACGGTGGAACCAGGCGGAAAACCTCAGATCGTACTACCTTCGTCGACCGGCGCAAACCTCACATACGCTGTGAGCAAGTGTTTGGATGGAACCCAAGACCTGATTTTCATGAAGAACCATTACTCGGCTTTCAAAGATGGAAGTCTTGTTCAGATCCTGCGCGCAAACTTCGTCACGGAAATTTTCATTTGTGGTGCTCTGACAAACATTAGTGTCTTTGCAACTGCGATGGATGCTGCTCGGCATGGGTACGCGATTACTATTATAGAAGATTGCCTTGGATATAGAAGCAAGGCTAGGCATGATGAGGCATTGCGCCGATTGGAAGAATTCACTGGTTGTGATATAATCAAGGGCGGAGAGCTCGTTAAAGAACTGCAGCGTAAGGCGAAGGTACAACAACCACCCCAGAGAAGAAATCCCAGGCCAAGAGAAAAAGACTCATCTCTTGAAAGGTTAATGTCGAATCTCAGAATAAAGCCAGAACCTTCGACGGCTTCAAAATCTAGTGCAACTCCGCCGGGGTTATCGAAAAGCTCGACTGTTGCTGCCACTGCCTCAAGCTCTGAGTCACAACTCTTCAATGAGTCACACGAAAAGCTTCCCGCAGCCCCAGTTGACGCTGAACCCAAGAAGAGGGAAAGAGTAAAGACAAAGATAAAAACTCGTCGCCGTCAACCAGAACCAGCGCCAAATGACGCTGCTGCACCAGGTCCATCAACAGCGCCCCCTCGGTCAGATACCGTCTCGCCAACATCTGCTACTCTTTTAGCAGCGTCTAAAGCATTAGAGAAGATGCCTGAACTATGTGGAGAAGGAGAACCAACCCATCCCTCTAAAGATATTGAGCCTAATGAGTCCGTACCGGCAGCCTCATCGACGGAGAAAGCAAAAAGAAAGGATGGAGTTGAAGACACTGGAGATAGTCCGGAACTCTCATTACAGGCAAACAAAGACCACGAGCCGCGGACCCAAGAAGTACCAACTCCCATTTGTGAGGGTGACACTACTGTGATCACCAATCTTCTCAGCGATGATCTGTCTAAAGATATATTTGAAAGGATCAGAGATGAGGTGCGATGGCAAAAGATGTCTCATCAAGGTGGTGACGTTCCTCGACTCGTTGCGGTTCAGGGCGACGTTGCAGAGGATGGCAGCATACCAATCTATCGACATCCGGCAGATGAATCTCCTCCGCTACTGGCATTTTCTCCTGTTGTCTCATTGATTCGTGCCGAGGTCGAAAAGAAGCTCGGGCATGCTGTCAATCATGTTTTGATCCAATTCTATCGAGATGGCACAGATCATATTTCTGAGCACAGCGACAAGACTCTAGACATCGTCCCAAACACTTTTATTGCCAATGTCAGTCTCGGTGCGCAGAGAACGATGGTTTTCCGAACCAAGAAGGCGGCAAAGAGCATTGACGCCCAGGTGGAATCAGCTGAGCCTCGAAAGACGTGCAGAGCTCCACTGCCTCATAATTCAATGTGCAAAATGGGTTTGCTTACTAATATGCGTTGGCTTCACGGCATTCGACCAGATAAACGAATGGAAAGTGAAAAGTCGGAGGCTGAACTAGCTTTTAACGGAGGACGAATCTCTCTGACGTTCAGACTCATTGGAACATTCCTGGACAAGGATCAGCAAAAGATCTGGGGGCAAGGTGCTCTATCTAAAATCAAGGACGCTGCCAATAATGTGATAAACGGGAATACACCTGAAGCCGAGAAGATGATTAGAGCGTTTGGGAAAGAAAATCATTCAACAGAATTTGACTGGGAAAAGTCCTATGGTGCAGGATTTGATGTTCTCCATATTTCGAATTCGCCCAAACTTTTCTTGTCTGGGGATAACATTGCCGACCTGAGAGTAAAGATCTTGCTAGCAGAGTATGGCATTTCTTGGACCGAAGGCAAACTATCTCCCTCATTCAATTGGAAGAACGGTAGCTCAAGTATGAAGGCCCCAGCAATCCCAGAAAGTCTTCCTGTCAAGTTCGTGGACAACGACTTGAGCAAGTCAACTGTGATTGGCGACCTAGCAATTATGCTATATCTCGATGCTGTGTATGGGCCAAAATCAAGATCGACCACAAGATCGCAAGTTGACCTTGCGCGTCAATTTACTCGATTCCATCAAGCCAATGAATTGCTGAACAAATGGCGAGCAATCCCATTCAGCGTCAAACCTTTCCGACGAGAATTAGAACATTGGGAAGCCTTTGCCAACGAGGCCACATTCATTGCTGGATCTACGATATCTCTCGCAGATTATGCCCTATTTCCTATATTCGATGACATGGCTGCGGAGTGGGGACCTGGTGGTGTCTGCGAATTCCAGAACTTATGCGCTTATTTTGAACGTATGAGAGGCATGGAAAGTGTCAAAAAGGCACTTGCTTATGAAGGCGAATCTAGTAGTTAGAGCACTTGATGTTTTGTAAAGGGGTATTTTTTGGCTAAGGTGTTTTCAGGCTTGAGTTGAATGTTTGACAATGGGATGTAGAATTAGGGAGAGCATAGCATATCTTACAAGCAGGATGGAAAATCGGCTTTCTCTTAAAGAATGGAGCAAGGCGCTTGGGGATTTGGACATTGTCTATGAGGTTGGGCATTTCAGCGCTGGGCGGGAGGAAAAGCTATATTCTTATTTTCGTATGCAAGATCATTCTGCAAATTTTGCTTGATTCCTCCTTCCGTTCCCAGTGTCGGCGACACTCCAAATCTTTGGAAGAAGTTGATTGGGTCCACAACTTTGATTGGATTAGAGATTCTGACGCGATGAAATGCTAAGGATCGAGGGATACAATTAGCTCCAGATTCAGAGGGAATCCGCAGCTCTAAATTTTCTTGCAGACTCTATCATACATTGTCATCCTCCCATCGCTCTATAATAGAACCACCGCCATCAAAGAAACCACCTAAAATGGATTCGACATGACGCTCTCGCTCCTTCGTGGTTCGTGAGGGCCTTCGTTCGTTGCGCTGCCTTTAAAATGTCCTGTCGTGCTCATCCTATGCTCCACTCCAAGCCCAGCTCAATTCATCTCCCCTCCCCTTTCCAATCCGTAGTCTCCACCATAAAACTGCCCTTCCCGTCCTTACACCTGTACTCGTCATCAGCCCTGTCCCAATCTCCATCAATCCATCCACAAACCAAAATCCAAATCCAAACTCACCGTCTAAATAACCTCACAACGGGCCAACACCTCACCGGACTATTCCTCACCTCCGGCCGGTCCACCTCACACCTATACTGCACCAACTCCATCAATTCACACTTCTTCAAATCGCCATCAAATCCTTTCCTATAGTTTCCTTGCGTCCCACCCATCACTCGGTCTGGAAGCTCGCGGGACGGCCAGGGTTCGACGGGTGGTGGCATTTTGTTTTCGTCAACCTTGCCTCCTTCTCTAAATACCTTCGACGGTAGATACGGGTGGTAAAAGATGGCAGCGACAATCTCCTCAACCTCTCTCCATGGTACGCGTTTACTCCGAGAAATTTCCAATTCAGAATGCACTTTAGAAGAAGTACGTCGTCAAAATATCCCTCTCTTATCGATAAGCCTCTAACCTTCCTATTCGAAACAGCTCCTCAGAGAACTCCGCGCCTCCCCCTCCATCCCGCAACCATCGAAAACTGGTCTTCGGGCCCTCGACGCCCTATGGCACGCCCACGGGACTAATCAACCCCTAAATATATGTGGACGGGGTATGCCACTTGTATATCATGTTATAGATCACATGATCACGGTTCTGGGTGGAACAGTCGCGGTGGTTGATGTTGAAGGGCGATTTTCGCCATCTCATTTAGTGAAGGGGAGAGAGGGGCGAATATTAGAGCACGTTCATGTTTTTAGGGTTATTGGGGGGTTGAAGGAGTTGAGGGTTACGTTGGAGGGGTTGGAGGGGTGGATGGTGGAGGGGGAACATGGGAGTAAGGGGCGGGAATGGGTTGGGACTGTGGTGATTGGGGGTGTGGGTGGGGATGTTAATGTTGGGTGGAGGGGGTGGTTGAGGGTGGAGAGGGATGAAGTGGTGGGGTTTAAGGGGGGCGTTAGTGTGGAGGAGGTGCTCGCGGAGAGGGAGAGCAGGCAGGAGGTTGTGGATGAGGGAGGGTGGAGAGCGGTTTGTGAGGATGGGATTTATTGTTGGAAGTGAGAGTGTGAGTGGGTGTTAGACAATGAGAGTAGTCGGAGCAGATTCGCCTGGAGTATGGAAATTGAATGATTGCTTGATTAGCATCATATCTGAGACGAAGGACGTCTATATTGTACATATCAGTAGCTGCTGGAAGCACTTCACCTAGCAGCTTTCACAAATGACTTATGCAGCCCCCTTTGATCCCTTCCAAACTCCACGCTAAATGCCCACAAATGCAATGACCAACTATTTTATGGCCCCTCGACTCTGATCGTGTCTGCCGCCAGTGCCTTTTTCTTCGAAGGCCCTCTTCTGAAATATTGACTCTCAGCGTTGACGATCATAGCATTGTCCTCATAATCTCCAGCTTTCCCTAAAAGAGAAGGATGGAATCCCTTCTGTAAATCGTCCAAAGCCTTCTCCCACAACTCATGATTTTCCTTGCTCTGCGGGTTTTTATTCGCAGCCCTCTTAATATCCTTTTCTTTACCAACTCTGCTCACTTTATGCAGTCGTCGTAATGCCTCTTCGCCAAACCTCGCATCTTTCGCAGCTTGTTCTCGAATCTTTCTTGGGTCTGTCACTCGTGATGATTCCTTCTCCGTCCATTTGTACGTGTGCCTGCTCGGGAAAGGTATAAACTTCTTTGGTATATATGACTTAGTCTTTTTATCCGATTCCCCGCTGAGTTCAGCTCCTAATAACAGGGCCAATCGGTCCTCTTTCTGCTTCTCTGATTCCTCAGCTGGTAAAGACTCAAGCTTGATTTGTGATTTTGACTTAGGTACTGGAGGTTTGAGATGTGAACTAAGCCATCCGAGTGGTAGATCGAATTGTGAAAGCGCATAATCCCAGTCGAGAGGTGTGGGTAGTGCTCGCCTGGCATTCAGCATGGACGAGGTAATCTGAGAGAGGAAATGTGCCGCATCTGCTGAAAATCAGAATCATTCTTGTCGCAATATTAAGGGCTACTAACAGGCCTCAACCTCTGCACATAATGCCTCCAGAGCTATCGAAGTAGCTCCTGAAAATCCAACATGCTCTAAAATGAGCATCACAGAACGTGATAGAAGCTGGTGCGGGTCGTCATTGAATGAAGCATCTTTCGAGATATTATACTTTGGTGGTTCTTCGACTGGGGGCGTTTGAGGTGGAGTAGGTTCAACACGTCTTCTCTTGCTCTGAGGCTCATCTGTGATATCGTCGTCACTATGTGAGGGCGTTGAACGCTTTAGGGAGTCTGGAGATATCGGGGCCATGTTCGCAGACGTTCGATTTTGTTATGACCAATATGGGCAATGTACAACAAAGTTTGCCATGGGAGTACGCGCGATCGCAAATCATTCGAGGCCACAAGGCCGATTTTATCGAAGGTCGTAGATCCGAGGGTCGGCTCCTACTCTGGCGACATGAATCCGAAATGGCAGTGAATTAAAGCTCGAGAAGGCGTCTCGCTTAGCGCCATTTATCGTTCCACCTCACTTGCTCCTTTCACAACTAAGAACCACAATCAAGAGCCTTCCTGCAGAGGTTACGAAACAAGCGCAATGGCAATCAAACCAATTACCGGAGTAAGTCTTTCTCAATTGTGATCTTGCGGCTGTGAAGCTCCGAGGTCAAGATTTCAAAGCTTCGGGATCATGGGCTGACTTTGTACCTCCAGATGCTCCGAAGGGGCCTCGTCCTTGACCTCAGCGTCGCTTTCGGTATGTAATATTCGACCTTTAATTGGGACGATATGATTCAAGAAAGCCAATTCTCGAGCATTGATCTCGTCTGAACTCCGCGCGAGGGTGGTGAAGTGGAGAGATTCAACTGATATTTGTTGTCGGCAGGTCTCGGAACATCATTCGGATACCTATACTGGTATGTGATTACGATACAAGCTTTTTCTGCTTGTTGCCTATGGAGTATCTAACAATTCCCTAGGTATGGATACCACGTCCCAGCAGTTCGCAGACGAGATACCTTTTACGCAAAGTTGGAGGACCAAAGGGCCGCGAATGCAGCAGCATAGAGTGGTTTAGGCGATGAGGGGGGATGTGCAAAGACTTGAAAGCTTGAGAGGAGGAGGGGAGAGGGGGGTTTTGCTTTGTGGGTCGATGAGGAGCACAATGGGTTCTCGAGCTGTACAATATCAATTACAGGCAAAGTTCTCGGCAATCCGTATCTGATTCTGAGACAAATGAGTTCTTAAATGCATACTACAAGGGGCGACCTTACTCTCATTCAATCTTGTGTTATGAGAAGGCCTAGATATTATAGGTAAATCTCTAGGAAATCGTTCAAAGTTTTGTTTTGCCGTTCACAGTCCATTTTCCAACTTTGCCTTTGAACGTCTGCTACGATTGCTTGTCGTTTCTTCTTTTTCCTGGCTTTTGCAAGAAATTCAAAAGGAAGTCGGCTTTTCGGATGCGGTATCTGCTGAGGATTCTGGTCACTCTATCAGCCAGTATTTGCATTATCATCCTGCCCGAGACACGATACGCAGGGTTTGAGTAGTGGCAGCAGCTTGAATGCGAAGAACAGTCTGTTCTCAGATCACCGAAAACTTAGGGAGATGTGCTACAGACGGGGGAAAGGAAGGGTGCACATCATACCGCTCAAGAGCGACAGCCAATGAAGTGGTCAATATGGGAGGATAGTCTCAAGAGGAATACAGGATTAGAATAATCAGATCTCATGGCAAAATATATACATTAGCACTAGAAATGCATCCCTTACCATTTTTAGGGAAGCCAGAGGGTCTTCCTGCTCACAGTGAAGTCACGTGTTACTCAAATCCCTCCTTCCATTCTCCCTCGTAATATTACCAACTTGAATTGAAGTGCGTAATTATTTCTACAGATCCCATGCATTCACCGTGCCTCATTCCAAGACCTCACTGAAGTGTATGTATCTATCACCATAAACAACTTCGCCTTCAGAATTCCAATCAAAGCTCTACTAGTAGCGTCAAATAAGCGAACGCACTTAGAAATCCCACATTGGATTTTGGCGATATTTGAATATCTTCTTCAAGACGTCGCAAATCGATTGAGCAACGCCCGAACGATCCCTCAACATGACGGAACAACTCATTCTCAAGGGCACCCTTGAGGGCCACAGCGGCTGGGTTACATCCCTCGCGACCTCTCTTGAAAACCCCAATATGCTCCTCTCCGGTTCGCGTGACAAGACGTTGATCATCTGGAACTTGACCCGCGACGAGACCTCTTATGGTTACCCAAAGCGATCTCTTCACGGCCACTCTCATATCGTATCTGACTGCGTATGTTGTCCTGCATAATTGGTGGATTGAACGCTGGAAAGTGGAATATACTGAGACTGCAATTAGGTTATCTCCTCCGACGGTGCTTATGCTCTTTCTGCTTCTTGGGACAAGACTCTTCGCCTCTGGGAGCTTTCTACCGGTACCACTACTCGACGATTTGTTGGACACACCAACGACGTCCTCTCAGTCTCCTTCTCCGCCGATAACAGACAAATTGTCTCCGGATCTCGCGATCGTACCATTAAGCTCTGGAACACTCTTGGTGACTGTAAGTTCACTATCACTGAGAAGGGCCACACAGACTGGGTTTCTTGCGTTCGATTCAGCCCGAATCCTCAAAACCCTGTCATTGTCAGCTCTGGCTGGGACAAGCTTGTTAAGGTGAGCTATAAGTTCCATTCCCGTGTAAATTGGCAGTATGCGAAGCCTATATGATGCTACGCAATCTACAAAGTATTTGCTACTTCAGAGCCTGGGAAACCAAGCCATGAGACAACCCAACACCAATGCACTGAAATTAAGCTTCGCTTGCGTTCCATTTCTAGCCTACATTTTCCAAGAAAATTGCTAATGATAAAAACAGGTCTGGGAGCTCTCTTCCTGCCGATTGCAAACCGACCACATCGGACACAGCGGCTACATCAACACCGTCACCATCTCCCCCGACGGATCTCTCTGCGCATCTGGTGGGAAGGATGGGACTACAATGTTGTGGGACTTGAACGAGTCAAAGCACCTTTACTCCTTGAACGCTGGCGATGAGATCCACGCGCTTGTTTTCTCCCCCAACAGGTACTGGCTCTGTGCTGCCACCTCCAGCAGCATCATCATCTTTGATTTGGAGAAGAAAAGCAAGGTCGACGAGTTGAAGCCCGAGTTCCAAGCGGTTGGCAAGAAGAGCAGAGAGCCAGAGTGTGTTAGCTTGGCATGGAGCGCGGATGGTCAAACCTTGTTCGCTGGTTACACTGACAACATCATTCGGGCTTGGGGTGTTATGTCGAGAGCATAGGGTAATTGAGCGCATGGGAATATCATGGTCGGGAAGACTTTTGCGGGCTTAGCGATCTTGCCAATGGGCATATTGTACTCCAGAATCATGGCATCTCACGAGCTCTCAATGGAAAAAAATAGAAATTTCAAAATGCCGATGATAGACGTGATTTGGCCGTTGTTCCTGCAAAATCATTCTAATGAGTCTGAGAGTTGGAAGGGCTCATAACCTTGACAATAATTTCCAACCCTGAGGGAGGGACGAGCTTACTCATCCCTGAAACATTTGGAGCGGCCAGAAGAATCAGATCTCAACATAGACTATTTCTCATAGTTGTTCCTGTCCCAAAACTCAACGCAACAGGCTTAACGCTCCCAGATGCTTCCATACATATGCTGTTACAAAATACTTCATGTACTCATGTGAGCCATCACCGATATCACTTCTTTCCTTTACTCTTTGGTTTTGCCTTGATCTTCTTTGGCTTGACCTCTTCTTCGGAATCATCTTCATCTTCATCTTCAGTATCGTCCTTTGTAGCCTTCTTCTTGGACGCGCCGTTCTTCCCCCCCGCCGCCTTCTTGGCCTTTGGCTGCTTGATATATTTATCCTTCGCTAAGTCTGCCTCTTCGTCGTCTTCCTTCGGCTCGGCGAGAACCTCTTCCTCAACTTCTTCTTCTTCAAACGCCTCTTCAAGATCGGGAGCTTCCTTCGCTGACTTGGCCGGAGCGACGACATTGCTGGCCTTCATAAAAGGCAGAGGATGTGTTCGGGCATTATAACTAAGCATGTTAGCGTCGACTTCCTATATCTCTGGCCGTTCACTTACTTTCTTGTGAAGCTGGCCTTTGTTTTGGTTTCCAACGTGACATATTTTTGGTCTTGAGGACCCAAACCAAGCTCCATTATGGCCTCGAAGTCATCTCGTGTCAGGAAATAACTATCCATTAACTCAATAACTTCGTCAACACACTCTTTTCCTTCTTTCTCGAGCCGTTGAACTAACTGTGTCCACAGAACAGGAAGGTACTGTTGGCGGATTTCATGTCGATCACCAGAAGAACGCAGGCGCATATGAGATTGAATCTCTTTCACAAATCGTGTGAGCTTGCCCTGCTTGCTGTTGTTGCCCAACCACGAGGTAAACTCGGTTTTTCCTGTCACCTGGCCCCACACAAAGCTGCAAGGTCGCACAGTGCTGAATACGGCATGGGTTGGCATGAGACTCCATTGTTGCTGAGAGCCATGGATCATGCGATCAACTAAGTCTCCATCACTGATGCTTTCTGCAGCGTTTTCAGCAAGTTGCAATGCCTTTAGGCGTTGTTCTCTTTCCGAGCCCGCATTACTTGCCAGCCCGGGCTTCGTCTTGAGATAATTTTCCTGAATCATCAAATAACTGAACTCGTGATCATTGAAATACAATTCAATCTTGTCGTTGAGAGTCGCTTTACTGTTTTCGTGGAAAAGCCCGCCACCAAGGAGCTTGTAAGCGATGTCCCAAGGCTTCAGAGCCACATGCTTCTCCCATGCCTTCGACATAGATTTACCTTCGTCAAAGCCCATAGCAGTCTGATCAAGCTTGGCTGTAGAAATCATGTTAATGACTTGTCGAATGTCTTTATTGCTGCCTTCAATAAGAGCGTCGATTACGTTGATCGGAATTTTGAGACCTTCTCGATGGCAAACAGTAGCGATACGAGAACGGATCTGGTCAGTCTTCGGTCGTTGGAACCCGAGATCAAGGGTAACATGGTCAAAGGGCCTCATTTTAGGAAGTTTCCGCTCATTGCAAATCAGAATCATTGGAATGTCGGTTGTCTTGCAGATCTTAGCCAGCGCTCCAACGCCCCCTCGATCACCAGCAGACATGCCATCAACCTCATCCATGATTAAAACAATGTTCTTCTTGTGCTGATCAACATCTTTGCCATCTCCAGCGAAAAACCCAAGGAGGGAAGTATTCTTTAATACCTCACTCAGGTTAGACTCAACAAGCTTCTTACTTCTAGTATCGCTGGCATTGCTTTCTAGAACATCATAACCTGCAAGCTTAGCAGCAAGATGGGCCGCCGTGGTCTTTCCAATTCCAGGAGGGCCGTGAATCATGATTGCCCGGTAGCCGCCAAGGCCTTCCGGGCCCTTTTTAGCAAAGCCATATTTGTGGGCTGTTGACCACCCCTTCAGCCATTTTGTTATCTTGTCGACTTGACCCTTGTTGCCACAAATTTGGCTCATTGTTGTTGGGGCGTATTTGGAAGTCCATAGCTGGGAGGATGGCAAAGTGACCCGAGGAGGTGGTGGGGCCGAAGAACCATTCAATGAAGCTTTCTCCTGCCGCTCCTTTTCGGCCTTTTCAATTGCCTCGATTTTTCTCCGTTCTTCCTTCTCCATTTCTTCTGCGGCTTTCCTAATCTTCTCCTCTTCTGCTCTCTTTTTCTCCATGTTCTTTTCAGCAGCTTTGCCATCCCCACCATTGGCGGGAACTCGAGCAATAAGAGCAAGTAACCCATCCTCGTCAATAGTTTTGATGTTCAATTCTTGAATCTTCCTCAGTTTGCTTGGCCCAGCGTCTGAGCCGAGAACAACGAATGTAGTCTTGCTACTTGGAGCGCCAGTGACTTTGCCACCATAGCGTTTGACAAGTGCTTGACCTTCGTCTCTGGAGAGCGACTCTAAAAGTCCCGTGAACACGAAAGTGAGACCAGCCAAGCAATTTTCTGCACCTTCAGGAATCTCCTTGGATCCTGCGGCAGGAGGAGCGCCAGCGTTGCCTCCTCCAGCTGTTCCCTTTCGCCAATCATATTTGGCGTCTGGGTCTTTTGGAGGAGGAGTAGGTGCACGGATTGTCGGGATACTGTCAAGAATAGCCTGCATTGATGCGCTCTCTGTGACCGGCTCTTTCTTCCTCGGAGCCCTCGGCTTCTTTGCTGGTGGTTCCTTCGCAGATTTGCTCTTCACAGATTTGACAACGGGTGAGCCGAAATCAACTTCATCGTCATCAGATTCTAAGTCAATAGACTTTCGTTTCTTACCATTCGTGGTTGATTTAGAAGCCGGTTTGTCAATAGGAACAAAATCGTCATCGTCGTCCACCATGACAGATGATTGGTTGTCCTCAACATCCTTCATCTCAACATCTTCGGTTTTCCTTGTGGGTGTAGACTTGTTCTTTTTCGTTACTCTTTTAGGTACTGGTAGAGGTTCGTCATCACTCTCAATCTCAATATAGCCATCATCTTTGCCCTTGCCACCCTTTTTGACATCAGCAGCAAAGATATCGTCCCCGGCATCCTCATCACCGTCCAGGAAAGAGGCATCATCATCATGCTTGGATTCGGCGTATGAAGTTGTTGTCTTCTTACGAGCAGATGATCGACTATTTGTTTCGGCATCAGTTCGAAACTTGGGCTTTGTTGGCGTCGACTTGGCCGGCTTAGACTTTCTGCTGGAGGCAAAGTAATCATCCGTAGTAGTTTCTTTGCCCTTAGGAGACTCCTTTTTCCTGTAGTGAAATGTTTAGCAGGCGAAACGAGGAGAAAAGAGCTTAACGCACACAGACTTTTTCGGTTCTGGTTTTGGGGTCAACTTCTTGGGTCTAGCAGAGGTCAATATGTAGATACTTAGTATATATTGATAGCTTGCTCACGCTGGGGCTGATTCCTCGTCATCGCTATCGTCGATAATCTTACGACTTTCTGAAGTACATTAGTATGCAATGTTCAGAAAGGACCCAATACCATACTGCTCCGTTTCTTCTTGGGATCTTCCTCTTTCTTGGGTTCTGCCTTCTTCTCCCGAATAGGAGTCGAAGTTTTGCCCCCAAAGAAACTTCTGATATCCCTACTTTGAGACATTGCGTGGATATTGAGAATCTAACACTTAAAGATGATCTCGTTTTGGGGCGAAGTCATTTCAAATTGGCGGGAAATGACTGGTTTGGAAGTTGAAGGTTTTCACAGAAAGTTCGATGTTGAATGACGCGACTTCCACGCGAACCGCGACTAAATTGACATGGAAGTCACATGACAATTCCAGCCTTAGGCACCCACTGATTCAGCCTGAGAAACTTTGAGCATCTCGAGAACTTAACAAATCATAGCTCCATCACCACCATGAAACCTCGAAATATTACGAGCTTCACAGCTCAATTCGAGAGGCTGTCACTAGGATCAATACTTCTTCGGCCTTCAATTGCTTTCCCTCCGCCCTCATTGAGCAATAGACCTCTTCAAAATACCACCTCTATATCCCGTCGTCCATTCTCCAGTACATTCACAAGGGCAGGGACTTGGCTTCTGCCCACAATGCCAGAGAAGAAGAAATCACGGAAGGGCCGACCTCGCGTTCCAACAGGTGGTTCTGCACGAGGAACGACGATAGTTTGGGGTGATTATGGGTTACGGATGTCTGACCACCATCGGCGTGTCAGTGCTGCTCAATTGAAGAATGGAGAAGATGCAATTAAAATTCGGTTAAAGGGGATGCGTTATCGTTTATACAAAAGGGTGTGCGCAAGCATTGGAGTATACAGCAGTGGCAATGAGGTACGCCGAAAGATTAAGCTTTATGATATTAAAGCTATGAAACTAATTCCCTTAGGTCCGTATGGGAAAAGGCAAGGGATCTTTTGATCATTGGGCATCCCGAATAGCTGTTAGTAAAGTTATTTTCGAATTAAAGGGAGACATACACGAGCAAGTTGCTCGAGATGCGTTCCGACTGGCTGGAAACAAGATGCCTGGTCAGTATAATCCAGTCTCACATCTAGGAGCAGAATAATACTAACAATAGTTTAACAGGAATGTATGAGTTTGTTAAGAAAGGTGATCCACCAGTGGTTGGTATCACAAAATTGGATGGAATTACATTGGAGGAGTTGAAAAGACCGAGAAGGAAAATTCCTCTGGATTCAATGCCAGTTGGCTCAACATCAGAGACATTATCATCTTCAGTTTCTGCGTCTACGCATCCTCAAGGGTAGCTCATAGCTGTATATTAAGGCGTGAGGTGCCATTGTAAATTATGTGGAATGGAATAAAGAAACCTGAAAAGAAAGCAGTGTAAAAGTACAGATGCATTTGGGACATGATCATGTTCGACTTTAGTTTGCCGCACAATTATCCTCTAGACCTCATTATTCCTACCAGAAAGACCTCGGGACTTCAAGAGGAGCAGATCCTGGTAAAAACCCCCGTGTGCGCCTCTCTGTCAAAGCACCCTTCCCAACGCCCTGCTAAACCATTCTATACCTCAATCACAATCAGAAAGACTCCTTGCGTATTCTATAATCTACGTTCATCATAGCCCTAATCCGAACCAGAATCATCAGGCGGCTGTTGAGTTTCCTTCAGAGCCTATAAACCAGTCAGTCACTATACGACACGCCATAGGACAAGATCATACATCTTCCAGACGCATTTTCAAAAGGGGCAGCATATTCTCCTTAATCACAAGTGTCTGGTCATCTAACTCCTCCACGATGAAAGCATGCTCCTCGCTGTCAATCTTAACGATGATGGATTTGATTGATGGATCACATTCCACCAGAACGCCTATTTTCTGTGAGCTCTCGGCTTGGTCCCAAGGAGTTCCACAATACCTCTTATAGCTCGCGGCATCTCGGGTTGCTCTTTTGATTCTGATATACCGTCGCTCTCGTGACTTAAATCGAGATCCTTTTCCATCGGAAATAAGGCCGGGCCGGCGCCAAGATGAAGAGCAGGGGTACAATCTGATTGGCGGGGTGGCTTCCTCGATTCATCGATTTGTCGAATTAACAAGATCAGATAAGCTTTTCGCAGAACCGGCAGTTTCGGATCCCCAGTCGCGGGCATCAATCAGATGTTGGAAGTGAATTTGGAAACAAGAGGCGTAAGCATCTCTAGCTTTACACTTCTTACCATCGAATTCACACTTCGCCATCCCCCATTCCTTCCTCATCTTATCCTCATACGACGAAGCGGTGTCCCTCAAGAAAGCAGTAGGATTGCCACAAAGCAGTCATGACGATCATTATCACTTGAGCAAGCCTCTCGAAGTATTTCTTACACCGGCCTAGACGGCCTTTTCAACACATTAAACAAAACATTTCTATAATCCCAATTCTTGACATGGAGCCTCGAGTATCAAGAGCACGATGCCGGTGTGCAGGATCCGGCCTTCCGCTCTCCTCGACACTTCTTTTTCTATCATGGATCTTACCCACCTCATCCTTCGCACAAATCCCCAATACTCCCCCAACCCCGAACCCAACAACAACCCTCCAAACATCAACAACCCCTCCTCCATCCTCAATCTCCCCTCCGCCACCCACCAGCACAAACTCCGACCCACCTACTGAAACCACTTCCAGCTTCAGCGAACCCGATAGTCAATCCTCTCATGCCTTCAACTACTACTTCCTAATCGTAGCACTCGTTGTTGTCCTATTCTGCATATGTATCCTCTACATCGGCCGTCGAAAACGGCGGAAAGCAGCCTTAATTCAATCCCACGGCCAACGAGCTCTAGCCCGTGATGTCGAAGGATGGCGAACACGGTTCCCAATGAGGAGAGGAAGGGGCAGTGAGAGCACGATACAAAGAGACGGCGGGGAAGAAGGTTTGGATGAGAGAGGGGAGGCGCCGCCACCTTATGCTCCCGGGTCGAAACCACCGAGTATTAGGACCGTGGATTTGAGGAGGCCGAGTACTAGTCTGAGAACTGGGGAGGTGGAGGAGGTGGAGTTGGGACATATTAGACAGGAGGATCCGAATGCGCCGCCGGGTTATCATGAGCATGTGGAGCTTGGGTCTCAGGAAGAGGATATTGTGGATGTTAGGAGGCTGGCTTTTGCTGTGACGGCTTCGGATAGGTATGGGTCGACGAGGAGGTTGATGAGCACCACTGGGGATTCTTCACAAGCTTGATTGCTTGCAGATTTTTGTATGAGCAAAGGGTGTTCAGGCGCTGAGATTGGGTAAATGGAATCTGGTGGATCAAAATAGGTCAGGCACCATGAATATAACTGCTTTTATGTTTACCGAATAATGAATAATGTATTAAGCATTCAGGATTGTATTTTCACGTGTCTGTATACTGCGAGTCTATCAGAACCTTCTGACCATCACAGCAGGCTTATTTCCCAAAATCTCATCAATCTCCTTCAAAATATCAGGAGTTAACTTTTCAACCGCAGCCAAAGCCTTCACACTATCATAAACCTGCTCCGGCTTACTAGCACCGGTAATAGCAGAACTAACATTCTTGTTCTTCAACACCCATGCCATTGCCAGGTTTGTCTCCGTAATCTCAAGCTTGTCTGCAACAGGCTTCAGCTTACGAACAATTTCGAGGTCCTTCTTCCAGCTTTCATCCCCAAATCGTTCGTTCATCTTTTTGATAAAGGGGTCATTGCTGCTTCCTAACCTCGAGTCCTTGGGAATACCGTCATTGTATTTTCCAGTTAGGATGCCACCCTTCAGAGGACTGAAAGTCGTAAGACCCAGTCCAGTTTCCTCATAGAGGTGCTCGAATTCTTTCTCGACCTTTTCTCGATTGAGCATGCTATACCCTGGTTGTTCCATAAGAGGTCCTGAAATTGGTTGTCAGCTTAGCAACCATGAGACGCTTAGAACCAACTTAGTAGAAGTTTTATTCTCAATGTGCTATATAATTGATGAGATAATGTGGCACATACCAATTAAACCCAATTTGTCTGCGTACCGCCATGCCGTAGCAATCTCATCAGCGTTCCATTCTGATGTCCCCCAATAGAACGCCTTCCCAGTATCAATAATATGATTAAAAGCTCTAACAGTCTCTTCGATAGGCGTATTACGATCCGGTCGATGAGCATAAATCAAGTCGACATACTCCAGTCCAAGGCGTGCCAGCGATGCATTCACCCCCTCAATGACATGTTTGCGTGACAGTCCAACATTATTGACGGGGTTGTCGCCATTTGCTCCTCCCCAGTAAATCTGCAGTCGTGGTCAGTAGGTCCCCTAATCTAACGGCATGGCAACCATGGCAACCGACCTTTGTTGAAACAACGAGGTCGTTGCGTTTCCAGCCAAATTTTTGGATTGCTTCGCCCATGACTCTCTCTGATTCTCCACCGCTGTAACCCTCCGCGCAATCGAAGAAGTTGATTCCTACATCGTATGCTGCCTTCATGCAGGCGAAGGTGTTCTCTTTAACTCGTTAATTGGCACCAAGGGAGGTAGACGCTTTTAGTATACCATTCTCAACATGGCCTCCATAGGTCAACCAGCCTCCGAGAGATATGGCGGATACTTGGAGGCCAGAACGACCAAGGAATCTATACTCCATCTTGGGAAGTCCTGAAGGTGGTGCCATTTTCAATATCCTTCGAACGCTATATAAGAGGAATTTCAATGCGCAAAGAACTACTTAAAATTGTTCCTCTAAGTAAAGTGACAAAAGGAGGTCAGGAAAGACAGCTACAGAGGTTCATACTTGGAAATATATAGAGAGAGGGGACCTAGAAGCAGTGCGCCCAAGTGGGGTAGGAAGCACTCTTCCAGTGACATGTTCAAGACGTCGCTTCCGTCACTCGTGCATGAGAAACTCAAACCGCTCTATTTCGTTTGCATGCTTACAAAGCCAAATGCAAAATCGCAAAGCATTTGATGTAGATGGTTTCCAATGTCTCTCTTCATTTGGATTCGGAGGGAGATCTCCCGAACGCCACCAATGTAGATCTAGTGGCTGAACTACGACGACACTTGTGTTTCCGTTTCCTGTCAGGCTTTGTCACAGCTCCATGTCCTTGCTTCTAGACTGCGAAAAAGGTTGGATAAGCTGAGTATAGATGTAGTTCATATTGTGCTCGAGTGGTCCATGCTGTGGAAGTGCTTTATGTGCCTCGGGAAATGCGATATCCCAACATCGATGTGTAACTTCCTAATATTAGAGCATCTGGCTGAGTAGTCCTGATTGTGTCAGAGAATGAGAGCCAACGGAATAGCTGGCCAGTCTCGATCGTACTCGAGAACAAGGGATAATCAGGGATCTGGCTTCAAGGAAAGCTCGCATCCCATCTCTATCGGGAATATAAGCATTCTGTCATCTATGTATAGACAATATGTCTCTTGCTTTCTAGAATTCGTGGCACATACCATAAAAGCCTGGGTTAGCTAGCGGTAGGTATTATCCACTCTCCATGTCCCAATGCTCAACCTCTTGTTGTTGAACTGGTCTTGTCGAAGCCAACACCATTCGAGGTCTAGACCTCGAAAGGCGAAGTTGAATCATGTAAAAGGGAAATAGGAGGTTGTGAGACTGTGTCCTTCTCCTTTGCCAATCAATACATGAATGGCCGTCAGACACGGTAAAACTGTGGGCAATGTGGTGTACATGCCCTCCGGGCTATTTCAAATACCACACACATGTTGCAAAGGCGATCATGGAGGCGTCAGTAAAGGGGTCCTGCTGTTCTAGAATCCCTTGTTCAATTCCAGTCAAGCAGCCCTACCAAGTCGTACCCCTATCTTGAATGCGACGTCGTAACCTCATTTAAAATATAAAGACATTGTCTGCCACGTCGGTTTTAGACGCACTCGGGTATTGAATATCATCTTTCACAAAGTGGGGTAATGGACGACGTCGTCGAGTAAAGGACTATGTGACTTCCTCGCTTCCTCGTTTATAAAAGAACCGCAACTTGCCTACGAACTCAACCTTTCTTTCTTCCTCAACAAAAAGCTTTTCGTCAAAGCCAAGAACTTCAGTCACATCCTCGTGAGTCCTTCGCGAGATCGATATTGACGATTACTCCTTCAACACGTAAGTACTCCTTTATTTGTGCGATCCCTCTCCCTCAACTTGCACTATACCAGCTTGCACATTGAGCCGTGGCAACGACACTACACTCAGTCTTATTCATCACCACTATCAGTTTCTTTCGTCCATTGTACATAAGCTTGTTGTGGATTGAGGCACTCCTTGCGTTCCTCGATCTTCATCAAGCCTGATTCTACGCATTGTTTATTCATCGATCTACACCGCACAATCTACAGGTTGATCACGTCTTTCCTTTTACCCCATCACATCACACGGCCATGCCTCCCTTCCCATCCTTCCTATCTCAATAACAGCTCTCGATACTGTGTCACCTTGAAAAGGACGCTTTCGACTGCAACTTGATCTTCTTTATATTCCAGGTTCACTTCTTCTCATCTCACATTATTCACTTAGGTCTTGCGCTTTATCTTAATCGCTTGTCCCGAGTCTCGCTAACCTTTTTTCTATGTCAGATACAAACCAATCAACAAGCTTCTTTCGAACAAGCATCAAGATGTCTTGGGATACTGCTGCAGGTAGTGGCGGCGGTGGCTGGGATGCGCCTGCTGCTACGAACTCCTTCCACGCCGCTGATGAGTTCGCTGCGGAAGGTGGTCCTTCTTATGGAGGTGAAGACGCTGGCGCTGATGGTTTCCGAGCTGAAGGTGGAGGTAATGATGGGGCTTGCTTCAACTGTGGCGAACAAGGGTAAGTAACTGCATACATATCTCTTACAACAATCGCTAATGCTACCAACAGCCACTCGAAGCGTGACTGCCCTGCTCCTCGCAAGTCTTCCGGCGGCTGTTTCAATTGCGGCGAAGAAAGGTATGTATTGATGCCATATCTTCCAAGGTTTAGCTAATGGGTTTCAAGTCACTCCAAGGCCGAATGTACTAATCCCACTGTCGCCCGCGAGTTCACTGGAACCTGCCGCCTCTGTGAGCAACAAGGACATCGCGCTGCTGATTGTCCCTCTGCCCCCCCAAAGATCTGCAAGAATTGCGCCGAAGAGGGTAAGTTCATTATTTTCCTAGGCCGAGACATATCTAACCTCAATTTGTAGGTCATGGTATCGCTGAATGCAAGAATCCTCGTAAGATCTCCTATGATGACATTGAAGACGTTTCAGCAGAGAAGGCTTGGGAGGAGGCCCGTGTCGCTTCAGATGAGCGCGATCTTGATGACTTCAAGGTTGCTATCAAGAAGTATCTCAAGGCGGTTCCTGATACAACCTACTCTCAGTTGGAGTCCGCTTTCAGAAGCCAGAACTTCAACGTGTATCTCATCGCTATGGAGAAGGAGTTGGCCATCACTTATACGAACATGGATCTCCAGGGCAACCTTGATAAGAAGTACACGGTTTCTTATCGCTTGTCTCCCAAGCATCAACGTCCCAAGGAGAAGGATGCTTGGCCAAAGACCCCAGAGGAGAACTTGACCCGACTTGCCGATGCAGGTGAAGCTGTTGATCGCGGCATTCCGAAGTGCAGCAACTGCGAGCAACTCGGACATACCATGAAGGCCTGCCGTGAGGAGAAGCGTGACACTGACCAGACTCAAGTGAAGTGTTTCAACTGTGAGGAAGTTGGCCACCGTGTCCGTGACTGTAAGTACTTTCTATTCTTCTTATAACTGACAAGCTGATCAATGTAGGCCCAAATCCTCGTCCCGACAAGTTTGCCTGCCGAAACTGCAAACAGTCCGGTCATAGCGCTAAGGAGTGTACTGAGCCTCGTTCCGCTGAGGGAGTCGAGTGTAAGAAGTGCGGTGGGAGTAAGTCATCTCAATCACATTCATCACTCATTCAAATTAACATTGCTTGTAGCGGGACACTTTGCCAAGGACTGTCCTCAAGGCGGTGGTAGTGGAGAATGCCGCAACTGTGGTAAAGAGGGCCATCGTGCTAAGGATTGTACCGAGGAGCGAAAGATCATTTGCCGCAATTGTGATGAGGAGGGTCACGTTGGCAAGGATTGTCCTAAGCCTCGTGATTGTAAGTCCTTGTCGTGTCACTGTTTATCATTATTCTAACAAAAGGTCAGATTCTCGCGTTCAATGCATCAATTGCAAGCAAAGTAAGTGCATCCTCTTCAATTCCCTAATGGAATGTTGCGCTAATGAAACCAGTGGGTCACACCAAGACCAGATGCAAGGAACCCATCGTTGAAGACGATGCTGCTGAGGGTGCAGGCGGCTTCGGCGGTGACTCCGGTGGATATGGTGCGGAGACTGCCGACGGTGGCGACTTCTCTGGTGGCCAGCCCGCTTCTATTGAGCAGGCCGGTTGGTAGATCGCTCTTCCTTTACTTTGCTGCTGTTCGTCCGAATGGCCTTCATTCTCGATCTGTTTACCTTACAGCTACAAACGGACTGGAACTGAAGATCTTCACTCGGACTTGTACATTATTGGCGATTGCGAACCGTTTCTGACGAGTCTCTTTTGCCTTCTGAAATTACTCATTTGCGCGGTTGGGAAAATTGCTTGCTGGCCTTTGTTGATCTTGCTTGCTTTAGATGATAAGGTTCACCACAGACTTCAGCATAGCAATCAATCAAATGGCGGTTATTTATGAATTCAGGGCTTGACTTCTTGATGTGATATTCCTTGGCAGAACTTACGCTCTCCTCGGGATTCTTTGATTTAAGAGGTGAAAAGGTTACGAAATTGGACTTTCCATCTGAGAAGAAGCTATATGGAAGCTGTCGTTATTTTCTCGTTTCAATCCTTACGGCGAGTCATCCACTCAAGCGCTATGGATCTTATTTCATCTTGACATACTCACAAGACGCAGCCCTCATCTCAATATTCCTTTGATAAATAATAGACTTAACGTGTTACTAGATGGCAGACAATTTAACACTACCCAAACCGAACCCTACACACCCTTCTCCTCCCCCACCTCCTCCTCATGATGCCCGACCGTCTGGCCCTTAGTCTCAATCTCCCTAGCCCTCCTCTCCAAATCCTCCGCATAATTCGCCCTATAAGCCTCCTTATCATACCTAGCCACTAACCACGGTGCATTCGTGAACAGATAATTCATCTCCTCCAGCGGCAACCTCGCCGTCTCAGGCAAGATCAAATAGAAATACACCGCGTTCGTGAAATTGCAGATGATGAAGAGGAAGTAGTAGCGGTAGCCGACGTTGGTCATCGCGGTGTCGGTTACTTGGCCGATTAGGGTGTTGAAGGCGAAGGAGACCATGGTAGCGATTGAGACGCCCTTTGAGCGGGTTCGGGTGTCGAAGATTTCGGCGGGGATAATCCAGGAGAGGGGACCGCAGGTTGCGGAGAAGGAGAAATTGTAGAGCCAAGTCCTGGGAGGTGTTAGAGATTGTTTGGAATGAAGTGAGTGAAGAGGTCTTTTACATGATGATGAATCCCCAGGCAGCAGAGTCGTTGTGAGATGTGCCAGGTGGAAATTTTGCTAAGGTGAGTTAGTTTTGTGGCTCTTCTGATGTTGGAGTGGGCAATGGGGAGGGCCTCACCAATCAAGATGCATGCAATGAGGAAGCAGACCTAAGGAGGGCAAGATCGTCAGCTTTAATCGACCGCAGAGGGTTAGAACTTACCATATTGCAAAGATTGCCGATAATTAGAGGTCGGCGTCGTCCAAGCCTATCAATGAACAGAACGCAGCAAGCTTCTCCAAGCAATCCGATAATGTTGTTGATAGCCTGGTATTTCAGAGCATTCGAACCACTGATTCCAATCTGCCCATAGATCGTCACAGAGTAGTACTGGATCGCAGATACACCAGTCATCTGAATAGAGGCTTGTAACGAGCATGCGATGAGAAGACGTCGGAAACTCGATCGATTCGTGAAGAGTTCCCAGTATGACTTTGCTTCGTGCTCGTGTTCGAAAGTGATACTCTCTTGGATTTGGTCGAATTCGGCTCTGACCCAGGGATCGAGTTCGTTGCCATTGGAATGCAGTCGAGCAAGAGTAGCTAGCCCTAAGTCAGGTTGTCCGTGATCGATGAGCCAACTAGGAGATCCAATCATTAGCAAAGAGTCTATTAATGAGAAATATGCGCTGGGCCTACCGTGGAGACTCTGGGAAGAGGAAGATCAACAGTCCTAATTCACATGTCAGTTTACCTTTCAAAGATCATCAGGGGGTCAGTCGTACCTAATCCAATGGCAGGCACCATTTGAAGTCCAAGTGGAACTCGCCATTGGGCTGTTGTATGAAGTCCAATGTAGGTACCATAGCTGACCCAGCCAGCTACGAAAGCACCGATACCAAGCATGAATTGTTGTAGTGCAGTAATTCTACCACGAATAGATGGATGCGAGATCTCAGATTGATAGATAGGAATGATCATGACAAGGAAACCGACACCAACTCCCGCGAGCCATCGTCCAGCGTAGAGATACTCAAGGTTCTGAGCCCCTGTCTGAAGTCCACCACCGAGGAGATAGATAATACAGCCGATAACGATAGTCTGGGAACTTTCGTATCAATATTATTCCAACAAACTAACATTGACCCATGGACTACATACCCATCTTCGTCCTAATCTGTCTCCAGCAGGGCCGGCTAATCCAGCTCCACAGAATGCTCCTCCGGTGAAGAATGATACAACAATGCCCCTTCAATCCGTGAGTCCACTAGCGATGTTTCTTCGGGGAAGGAAACTTACGTATGAGTAGAATTCGGATTGTTGAAGAACGTTTTGAAGGAACTGGAAGCAATAACTTCTGCAATCACACCAAGATCATAGCCAAATAGCACTGAGCCTAGAGAGGCAAACACACCCACAAGGAACTGAATCCGTCAGGAAAGTGATATCTCTGCAGAATAGGAATATGTACCTGATAGACTTTCGGAGAAAGCACCATTGTGACAACTGCAGCAAGAGCACTGCTATCAAAGGTTTATGAAGGAGAAAAAGCAATTACCTTTCTAACTGGGTAACACAGTCACCTTATATATCGTTCGAAAATTGCCCACGATAAGGAATGGAGAAGTCAACATGCGGGGTGACTGGGGTAGCTCCAAGCTGTTCTCCATCCACCGGCCCCACACGCCATCTGTCCACCCAGAGTCGATCGTCTCATTGGAACGTATATCCTTGAGCACGGAACAACTTCCTTGACTATACAGGACAGGTTGATGATTGACCGTTACTCTCTGCTGATTTATGTCACCCCGGCGGTGATATGAGGGAGCTGGAGTGGCTGGCTCGTCAAAGGTGTGGGGAAAAGAAGCCTTCGCTTGGCGACGGCGAAACCTTTTCCGTCAAACCAGACAATGTGCTTGGGAGGTCACTTGCTAAGATGATATATGCGCGCCAATCATGGATTGATTCATCGCAGGGTAGAGTGTCGTGGGAAACTTGAATGCAAAAGGTAAAGCTTCAGGGGAGCTTCTGCTATCGTCGTTTGATAAGCAGGTGTCACGGAGCAAAAATGGGGTGCTGTAATTGCTGGGTTGGTTGATGGGAGCTTCTTGAATGTGTAAAGATTGTTCAGTCTTTATCAATATGACTACTTTTACGAGGATTCCAGAGGGCGAGACGCCTTCCATTGATATTGACGTCTCCAGGAGGTTGTCAAAAATTGGTATTTATCTCTAGATTTTGGAAAGGAATGGTTACTGATATTTCTGAAGATCCTATGATCTATGGGGGGTTCACGGAGTGAGTAGTTATTTCCCTTTTCACACTTGGGGGCTCAAATAGTATTTGTGAGAGGCTCTATCTTCGCTCATTCTGCTGGGCGTGGTTTTCTCCTGGAGAGCAGTAACTTGGAAGACGATTGTCATCATTACTTGCCTTTGTTAAAGTCAGAGCAATGTTTTACCATTCGCTGTTCTGACGATTCTATACTCTCCTTGATCACTCCTTTCTTATTCGTTATGAAATGTCTTGGAAGATCATACAAATTCAGACGATATAATTTCATTCCGCGCAGTTATCACAGGCTCTCTTTTGGCCTTTTTAATACTTTCCGCGCAAACCTCGTCCCTTTATTATATTTTCTGACCAATTACAAAACTCCAGACATATGGGCCGTTGCATCTATGGCGGAATCTATGATCCGGGAAATCCTCTTTCTGACGGAAACGGATATCGTACTGACGTTCTGTCTGCCCTTCGAGAGCTTGACATCCCCGTGATCCGTTACCCAGGGGGGAATTTCGTTGCCACATATCATTGGCAAGATGGAATTGGTCCCAAAGAGAAACGTCCAGCGAGACCAGAGCTTGCATGGCTTGGCACGGAAACGAATGAGTTTGGTGAGTGCATAAGCCAGTGAGGTTCGCCAAAAATGAAACTAACAAAATTTTCCAGGGACTGATGAGTTCATGCACTGGTTGGGTGTCCTCAGCGAAGGTAAAGAAAAACGCGTAGAGCCTTACTTTTGCCTCAACTTCGGAACTGGCACCCTCGATGAAGCTCTGGCTTGGGTTGAGTACTGCAACGGAACCCGTAACACTCACTACGCAAATCTTCGCCGTTCAAACGGCCATCCAGAGCCCTACAATATCAAATACTGGGCTCTAGGAAACGAGATGTGGGGCCCTTGGCAAGTCGGTCAAATGACGGCCTCCCATTACGCAAATACTGCATCTCAATGGGCCAAAGCCCTCAAACTCCTCGACCCAAGTCTCTGCCTCATTCTCTGTGGCGAAACCGGGCATTCGTCTTGGGACCATACCGTTCTCCAATCGTGCATACCTTTCGTCGATATGCACAGCATACATATCTATACCTGCTCTAATTCCCACCTCCCTAACGTCACGGCTCCCTTGTCTGCAGAGCGTGCTATTCAGACCGCTGCGGCGTTGATTGATATTGCGAGGATAGAGAATAACATCCCACCGGGGGTAAATCAGACAAAAATATGTTTCGATGAGTGGAATGTCTGGGATCCGGTACGAGCACCTGGAGAAAAGGGTGGCGAGGAATGTTATACGCTGAGTGATGCATTGGCGGTGGGTGTATGGCTGAATGTATTCATTAGACAGAGTCGATGGGTGGGAATGGCGAATATTGCGCAGACTGTGAATGTGATCAGTCCGTTGATGACGACGAAGAACGGAGTGGTGAAGCAAGCGACGTGGTGGTCGTTATGGTTGTTCAGTAAGTATATGAGAGGATGGACAGTCGGGGTGCATGTAAGAGGTGGTGCGTATGATGGGGAGACGCAGCCGGCGTGGCTGCAGAGCGTTTTGGAACATGGGGCTAGTTGGCTGGATGTTAGCGCCTGTGTGAATGAGGAGGGGACTGTGACTTTGGTAGTTGTTAACATTAATGAGGTCGAAGATTTTAAGGTTGATATCAAGGGGGTCGGAGATGAAGTAGAGGTTTACATGATTTCTGGACCGAGTGTCGAAGCCGTCAATGTGGAGGGGAAAGAGGAGGTGGGTGTGAAGGAGAGTAAATGGGATGGGGCTGAGGGGAAATACAAGTTCGAGAAGCATTCAATAACAATGCTTCGATGGCACACGAGCCAGAAGATTACTGAGTTGTCAAAGGGAGATGGCACTCGCTTGGATACAAGGAAGTTGGCTTGGGATAGTTAGATCAAAAGAGAATAGGAGACTTCAGAAGATAATCCCAAGTTCTTAGACTAAGCTCCCGCACAGTAGAGGGGTTTTGAGTTCATCGTGGTAGGCTTTCTCTCAGTTTTGCTCCCACCAACAGACCAACCAACTGGCCATCAGATGTACTAAACCGCCTCGTGCAATAAGAGGAAATTTCGATATGAGCAAAACTGATTGTGTGGAGCTGAACTGAACAATCATGTATTACTATTAGGCCCTCTCGGCAATCCTCGTCGACCCCTTTTCAGGGCGTTGGCGATATTCCGAGATCACCCGCTCATTTCTACTCGAGTAAGTAAGTAACGCCCGAGAACCACCATTTTCCGAGGTCTTAGAGAAGCGCATGTCACTTGAACTTCTCAAGCATTGAAGGGAGAGTGTTTGCTAAGGCACACAGGCAGAGAGCGATATAATTGCTTTTTGCACATTGGAGGAGCCCGAACTTCGTCTCCCACTCACCGTCTTATGTGCAGCACCTGCCATGCCATAGGAAACCCTTGTACCGTATCCTTCCACCCGCTCACGGTTCGTTGGCAACGCCCAATTGACTAAGAGCGCGGGGAAATCAAGGCACTAAAAAAACCACCCCATGCCCTTCTATTTACCGATGTGCCGGTGACCTCGAGCCCGAAAACATGACTCTAAAGGGCACACGAGCTCGACTTATTCACGTTCTTCGAGCCAATTTTATGAATTGATCCAACAATTGCTCCATTTTCTAAATCATTTACCTTCATCGATACAGTTCTCCGATTCTCTTTATCCCCAACCGTATTTGCCTACCTCGGCTTTCGTCCAACCCGGCTGCGTCATTGCAAGGCTCAGGAACCATCTGAACAAACGCGGGGGAAGAAAGGGACTGGGTTTGACGTCAAGCAACAGCTCATGGCCGAACAGATTCGCCAACGTTGAAGGCCCAGAATTACCAGTTATAGGCCTGAGGGCCATAGAAATAGCTCAAGATGTCTTGGAAGAAGTCCGAGATGCTGATGAACACCATCAAGCATTACTCGGGCTTCCCTGCTACTGGTGTGAGTTTGCGGCAAATGGTCCAATTCGGAGAAAGACCATCAACAGGTGCGTTATCAGTTTGAACGGACGGAAAGAAATGGTTTGTGCGTTGGCTGATGGCTTGGCTGTGATCAGGAACCTTATTCCGAGCATCACAATTCCTGTCCGAAGAACTTCCCATTCGACTTGCACACCGGGTACAGGAGCTTGGTGATCTTCCAGATGGATTGAATGAGATGCCATCAATTAAAAAGGTCCAGGACTGGTATGCGCAGTCGTTCGAGGTAATACACATCTCTTGAACTCTCTACCTAATTGCTAACATGTGACAAAGGAAATAACTACCCTACCAAGGCCCCAGCTGTCTAAAGATATTCGAGACAAACTTATGAGACCTGCGAAGACCAATGGAAGGCATTCCAAAATCCTAACAGAAGCAACTCACAACCCGAGCGTGAAAAGCGGCCAATATAGCTCCTCACCTTGGCAAACAAATGGCAATGGAAATGGGCACGGAGACTCGAAAAAAAATGCTACGAGGCGGTATTTTGCAACTGTGGAAGATAGCGCAGAGTGGCCACCGGAACTTCACGATTACAATCAGCGATTTTCTGAAACATTAAACCATATCAAACGGAGGCATGACAGCGTTGTAACGACGGTAGCGCAAGGCATTCTCGAATACAAACGGAAACGGCAACGTATGCAGATTGACAATAATATCCAACAGTTCCTCGATCGATTCTATATGTCACGTATTGGAATTCGAATGCTCATTGGACAACATATTGCTTTGACTGATCAAAGTCATACTAAGGATCCGGCATACGTGGGAATTATCTGCACGAAGACAAATGTGAGGGACTTGGCTCAAGAAGCCATTGAGAATGCTCGATTTGTCTGCGAAGATCATTATGGTTTATTTGATGCGCCGAAAGTCCAACTTGTGTGCCCACCGAATCTGAATTTTATGTATGTTCCTGGACATCTGTCGCATATGCTCTTCGAGACCTTGAAGAACTCGTTACGAGCAGTTGTAGAAACTCACGGACAGGATAAAGAAGATTTCCCAGTCACCAAGGTTGTTGTTGCGGAAGGGAAAGAAGATATCACAATCAAGATATCAGATGAGGGAGGAGGAATTCCTCGAAGTGCTATTCCTCTTGTTTGGACATATATGTACACGACGGTCGACACGACTCCTAGTTTGGACCCGGATTTTGATAAAAGCGATTTCAAGGCGCCCATGGCAGGATTTGGATACGGTCTGCCTATTTCGCGACTGTATGCGCGTTATTTTGGAGGAGACTTAAAGTTGATCAGCATGGAAGGGTAGGATTTCCACCAATGTTTGCGAGAGTCATGTTAATTTGAAATCCAGATATGGAACAGATGTGTACCTGCACCTTAACAGATTATCAAGTTCATCGGAGCCTCTACAATAACAATTAGCAGTCATGAGGGGAGCCTCGGGTCTCTCGCCAGGCCTTACCCAAGGATTGACGATGCGGATGAAGCAGATGAACTTAAAGTCTAGATCTAGAGAAGTCACCACACGGAAGCAAGTTGGAGATGCTGAGAGCATGGTTAATGAGGGCGAAGGAGCGTCAGGTCACCATGGATTTTTCCGTGGAAAGGGAGGTGAAGTGTAGATGTCTTGGAGATTAATTGTATATAGCCTCATGATGGCGTTCAAGAAGCGAGGATGAGATGCATGGATGAAAGTAGAAATCATCAATAGCAACAGCGTTCTGTTCCTAGCATGGAGTCCATCCCCTGACGTTTGCCGAGCCTGTTTCGGGAAGACAATACGCTTAATAATTCCCTCTTCCATATTGCTGGTACTCTTTGCACTAATTTAACCTCCAAGATCTCCACCATTTCTCATCGATTAGCAAATTTCAAGACAATTAGGTACAGAAGTACTACCCACTTAATGTTGACTCGTGATTGCGGGACATGTTTGCTTGGTTTGCATACTTTTCACGGTATGAGCGACGCGACTCCCGAGACCTTTTTTCTTGGTACAGGAACAAATTAACAAGAGATTCAACCAGATTCTCTTCACAGGATATCCACCACGTCTACCCAGCTATGGCATCGCCTCCCTCTAATCTAGGAAAACTGTCTATTCTTCCACCCGAACTTCTCCTCATCGCCATATCCTTCCTCAACGTACCCTCAATATCCGACCTCCGCCTCACCTGCAAAACCCTTGCAACTCTAGGAACCGGACCACTCTTCCGCGACCTCCATATTATGTTCCACCGCAAAAGTTTCCAGAATCTCCTCAATGTCTCTCAACACCCGGTTTTGCGAAATCATGTTCATACCATCTTGTACGAATTTCGGTTTTTGGCAGATGTTGATCGGGTGGAATACGAATACAATATTCAAAACCACGAATCATTTGAAAATCATGGCCCTGAGGAAAAGACACTCTTGCTTGAAGAAGGGTGGAAAACTTATAATAAGTTATTAGTCGAACAAGATTACATGAGGACAACCCAACGTGATATTGTTACGTTCACTCAAGCGCTACCGCGATTTACTATGCTCAAGAGGTTGGAGATGCGTACCGTTCACGGCATGCGTGACGTCTATGGCCTGCCGCATTCGGCATCGATGGTAGAAGCTTATGCAGCAACGCTGGCTGACGAAGGGATGATGTTGAGCACGGGAGAGTTTGACAGCCAGGAATTAGGATTCAGAGCTTTGACGGCGCTGCTTTTGGGTGCCACGGGGATGAAGGAGAAGTTGGAGAGTTTGGTGGTGAGTAATGTGCATTGGAGTTTTTTTGGTGAGACACCAGCGGGCATGAACTACTATAGGTCGGTATTTGCAGGGTTGAAAGATGTCCATCTTGCTCTTGTCTCGGATTATGACGATCAGGAAGAGGAGGATATTGTCGTGCTGAGGCACAAAGAGTTGGGACTTGCTTTGAGTGCTGCAACGGCTTTGGAGAGTTTGCGATTAGACCTTGGTGGGGATGGTGATCTGGAGCCCACAACGGCCGTGATGCTACGACGTATGCAAGTTCCAATCATGCTGGAAAATATCGTTCAAGATAAGATATGGGAGAAGCTTCGAATCATTGAGCTTTGCTTCGTCACAAGCACGGTTCGGTGTTTGCTGGAATTCATCCGGAGACACTCAAGCACGCTGAAAAGTGTAAAATGGAGCAACATGTGGCTTACAGAATGCACGGAAGGAAGTGGTTGGTTCCAAATATTCACGGCTTTGAGGGATGCATGTCTTGATGTTGTGGAATTCAGAGGCACCTGGGGATGCGAGGGGCAGGTCGAGGGGCACCAAAGAAGACCGAAATTATTGAACATGGCTGAGCGTGGAAAGGAGATTAGTATGTCCTATTTCCCTTCTTGGTTCATGGTATTAGGGGAGCTGAGCTCTTGAGACATGTCTTGAGAGCGAGTTGGCTCCTTCGCTCCTGAATCATCAGTGAAAACCCACACTAATTCGATGATCAGGGGACAAAATTCTCATGAAGCCAGTGCGACTATTAAGGAAATCTCTCTCGGATAGCGAGCTCCAGGTCAAGGTAACGCCATTGTATAATTCGAAAGAGAAAGTGGAGGTCGTGGAGGATCCTGACTATGATTTCTGAAAGCGCTTTCGAAGGATTGTTCTTGCGTGGAACTATTTGGCATGATACCCAAAGACACCGATTGTATGTAATTGTTTCAGACAATCCCGGGGAAGCCCTCGGATCAAAAGAAGACGTTTAGTACATTCTCGTAAAAATCGCGAAGTCGACGCAATGACCAGAATATCGTCAACCTATCTAGTTCGAGGCTCATCAAGAACGGGTAAAAACTGCCTCCTGAAGTGTCACTTCTATACCGGCTCTTGTCTAGAATCTAGAGGCTTGTCTGGTCAGGGGCTTCTCGTAAACTTCCAATGTTAAATATAAAGAAGTCCATCAAACAAAGTAGACCTCACTCCCTGAGAGAAGAGCTCCTACCAACCCTACCTAGGCCCCTCGCAGGCGACGTCCGCTCCCCGTGCCCCGGCCTCAAAAGTAGCCGCAAGCCACGATATCTGGCTGCGTTCCGGAAAAGGCTACACAATCCCCATGCTCACCAAATGCTTGCAAGATTCCCTCGACGGGGGCGCTGACTTCTCCCGTGAGCACATCTTCTCGTTCTTAAAAGTGCTAAAACCAATCACCATTCCCAAATTCTTCGTCGGCAGTGCAGAAACAAGCTCAAGCCCCAAACCCTCTAGAACTCTCCTTTGACCATGACCAGCTAGCGCACCACAACATGGTCATAGAACACAATGCAAGTCTCCCCCACGTCGGCGCCAAACAAGAAATAACAACAGCTTCAACCAAACGATCTGGGATACCGTGCCCACGTCCTACGACGGTATGGAGAATGCCACTATCCGGATTGCTGCTAGAGTGAAGTGTAACCGCGTACAAACTGAGTCCGCACCGGATCTAACCTTAACGCATGGGCTGGTATGGTTTATATTTAGCTATGACGAGACGGCGATTTATCGGAGTACGATGGGAGATCTGACGACGGGGTCAGCGCCGCTGGCCTATGTAAGTGTGTTGCAGAGTGTGGATAGGTTGTTGGGAATACCGATTCCAGTTTGTAGATGTATGTAGTTATCAGAGACAATGAAGAACGAAATGTGATGATAAACCTCAGATGAAATTTTCAGTATGGTTGATTGAGGAGAAGCTTTCAAGGTTCGCAACGAATGTAATGGCTGTAGTGAACAAAGGATGAGATTCAAATGTTTTCAATTGTAGTTGCTCTTGTAAATACGAGCATGCACCGGATATAGTACACTGATGATTCTATCCTTATCTTCCCTATGCTCCGTAATCTACAGTCATGATACCCCCCCAAACTCCAGGTTTGACCTAGTTTGATTTAGGCGCCTGGGTTTCTCTCCCATCAGGCCCAATATTCCTCTTCTCTGGTCCTCGGCTCGTCTTCACCACCGTGACGTGATTTGACTTAAATGAGCCTGGCTGGTATCCAGATTATAGACGAAAGCTTGCCCCCTTTAGGTGGCGGATTCGTCAATTTCGGGTTGTTTTTGAAACATTACTCATAAATCTTCTAATCAAACATTATCGGAAGGTATATGTCATCTTCGGAAATTGATCACAGCCAGCTATTTCCTGTCAGTAGCTGCACACGAGGATAACCCAAATAATACATACCAGGCCATTAACTCCGTAAGCAAGTTTTTGTCCATGGGCATCCCAGCATAAACAGTGTTGATCTTCGTCAGCACCGGAATCATGGGATTGTGGGGTCTGCCAGCCAGATTCAGATCCTCGAATCCAGCTTGCCCGGGGTAGGTTCACATCATCAACCTTCCAAATCAATATCCGCTCGACGGTTGCTCCTGAGATGAATGCACCATCTGGCGTAAATGCTAACGCTACGACTCCGGATCCCATTGTCATCGAGGATCTCGACTTGCTCTCGAACGAACGAGCATTCCAGATGCTGATAGCTCCATCTTCTCCAGCAGAAGCTAGTAGTCGCTCACTGTCATCACCTAATGCGGCTGGAACCTGCATTGGCTGCCAGAGCAAAGAGGTGATAACTCCTTGATGCGCATTGAACGAATGCGACTGGCCTTGTCGGTCCCAAATCTGCCTGAATGTCAATAAAGAATCGCATTTTATATGATCAGCTTACATCAATTATTCCGGTATCGCTGGCTGTAGCAAGAAGACCCGATCTCCAATCGTATGTAATTTTTGACAAAGCATGGCCATCTCGAGTTTCGTACTTCCTAGCAGGAGATATGACACCATCAACAAATTGAAATGTCTGTAGGGTATCTCCACCACAAATAACAAACTCTTCATTACTTGTCCAGGCTACATCTAGCGGTTGTTCCATCAAACTATGTTGCGGTAATGAGAACTGGACCAATTCCTGCCTTGGTGGAAACATCACGGTAATGATGCATCCTGAGATCTGCGGCGACGATTGCTCTGGAGAAATAGCAAGCAGGAGCGTGTTGCTCAGATTCCACCGCAGACAGATGACCGGTGATTCAAAAGCTTCAAAAGTAGCGAGTGAGTTGCCCTCAGCAGTCCAAACTTCCACTCTCGCTTGCTCACTATCCATTGGTTCACTCGCCACAGCCACGAGCGCTCCATCGGATGACCAAGAAAGACCAGTGGCTGTGGTGTTGGAAGAAACTCCATCATCAAGAAGATTGTCATGATGCGGAGTGAGGCGGCCCGTCTGTGGATCCAAATCGGTCGCCGTACGTGAGAAGGTCCATTTACGGGCTAGCGCATCGGTACCCACAGCCGCCAAGACTTGTGGATCTCGAGGACTGAATTCGCACTGCAACAATACAGTAGTGGTGGAAGAGTCGTCGGTGAGGTCTAGAAAAGTAGTCTCGGCGGTGAGCTCAGATACTTTATCGACTTGAGTTCCTACTGCTGGGCCAATCGTGGCTACGACTGGGGATGGAAGCTGTTCAGGTGAAGGATAGGCATGACCGTCACCGTTTTGCTCGTCATCGACGTCCATAGGAGATTTGGGGGGATCTTCGAATTCGTTATCGTAGCCATTGCCATTACTAATCCGAGGCCGTTTTGCTGGTCCATTTTGAAGGGGGATTTGTTCATCTTCATTTTGGCGTTTTCGGGCATTTTCGAAATTATCTTCGTCGATTGCTGCTGGGGCTGGACGCCGCGGTAGTGTCAGGGGTCCGAAAAATCCTGATGGCGGTCCAACAACATCACGAGTTGTCTAGAAAAAGAGTATCAGTTCGGAGCTGAAGTATATGATATTAGTTGAGCCATGATGCACTGTTACATACCCGTGCAGATTCCCTTTCTGATGTGTTGTACAGCAGGCCTTTGTTTAAAACAGATACTAGTGCATGATTCGTGACATGGGGCGCAAATGGCAGTTGCTGCGGATCTTCAAGGTTCCACTCCTTTTGAAGTCGTAAAGCTGTCTCTTGATAATCTGAAAATCCCAATCAGTCTCCCACGAATGATGCCATCCAATTCCATTCTGCAAACATACCTGATTCTAGGAGATATCTACCGTGGAACCATTGCCGTTAGCGAAAGGCATTCCCGTACCTGAAAACCAAGCATGCGGATCACGAGGAAACACGTACCTCCAGATCAAATAATTGATCCTGTCGGAATCCAGAGATTCCTTCGTCATTATTGAGCTGTACAGACCACGCGATACGGCGAAGAAGAAGCGGGAACTTCGCACGGGGAGGGTTGTTGTTGTTGTAGGGTGTTGCTGTCGGTGGTGGGTTGGGTCTGAGATGAAGAATGAGAAAAGACTTGGTCGACGACAGACGCAGACGAAAGTAGATTGATCGATGGGTGTGGGGACAAGCGGCAGAACAAGCCAAAAGCCCAAGGCAGGGCCCTGTTGATGCAGGAATAAGAACAGTGGGCATCAGCCAGTCGAATGCCACCTGGTACCGTTGCGCGTGGTGGTCGAATGCTTGGCGTACAGTGGTATACACCAACCGAGCTCTAAGCCCGACAGGGAGATCGACGCCCTACGAATCCAGGCGGTCACGAAACGGTAGGGGGTGGTGTGGGCCGAGAGTGGGACTGGGCTGTTTGGCTGATGAAATTGAAGAATTGAAGTCGGGGAATGCTAGGTGTTGGTCATTGATAGTGTTAGGGGGACTGTGGTTGGCTCCGAAATAAAGAATTAATTAATGTTCAATGGTGGTGACTTGTGAACGAAGAACGAAGAACGATGAATGGTGAATGGTGAATGGTGAATGGCACGAAGATCTCTCAGTGGTTCCGCGGCTAAGGAGAGTTAAATGGAGAGTTGGGGTCGTGTGTGTCACGCTGGAAGGGACCGCTATTCATGGGCCAGGATCCCTGAAATGGCACACCGTCGGTAGTATCGTAGCCTAACCTCTGGGCCAGGGCATTCAAAATCGGTGGCATGGGAATGAATTCGTTGTCTTCAGCTTGTTGAGAACCCTGAAAATTGAATATTTGACAGTGTTTGCGATTCGAATACACCCACCCCTCCCCCAAGAATGATTTCCTTCGTCTGAGAGTCGGAGAGCTGAAAGATGGACCCTATCGATTAAAGTTATCGTGTTGAGATTTGATGTCGAACACGTAATTCGTCCCGACCTTGTTCTAGAAAGGTCTACTCGAAACATTACGGCCTGAGGCTGCAACCGCTGGTCCGTGCAACAACTTCAAACTTCGTCCCGGGAGAAGAAACCTCGAGGCACAGAGCGCGATTATCTCGAGGAAGACCCGCCGACTATCAACACCATGCCTCCCCGATTCAATGTCCCACCGATAACCCGCATCCTGCTCATCACCCTGGGGCTACAATCTATCATAAGCTTCGCCATCCGATATCAACAATGGTCAATCACTTCCGACCCAACAGTCCCATATCTGGCACTCGTTCCTCAACTATCCCTCATATATCCTTGGACTTTCCTTACAACTACTCTCGTAGAGAATAATGTCTTTACCCTGGGAATAGCTGGTCTCACAATATTCTATGGTGGAAGATATCTCGAGCGAGCATGGACGTCAGCTGAGTTTGCGAAGTTTCTCCTGGTCGCTTCTTTGATACCCAATCTCTTGACATTTGGAACTCTGGTTACGCTATTTGCTCTTACTGGAGATATGAATTGGACGTAGGTGTCGGACGCATCCTAGATATCCACTATATTGACAACTTCTTCCAGCTTAACATCCATTAATGGGACTATACCTTTACAAATCTCCTTCCTCGTGGCCTTTTCACAACTAGTGCCCGCGCATACCGTTACGCTCTTCCGCGGAATTTTATCCTTGAGAGTTCCTCGATTTCCGCTCATACATATACTCACAGTGGTGATTCTGTCTTTCACACCACTTCTGAGTGCAGCCTCGCTCCTCCTAGTCATCAATGGCTTTAGTGCCAGCTGGATATATCTACGGTTCTACAAGCCCGCATTTGCAGACCTTGAGACCGCCCAACAGACTTCATTGAGAGGTGATGCGAGCGAGACCTTCGCATTTGCCGAGTTCTTCCCCGATCCAGCGAAGCCTTTCATTTCGGCCTTCTCTAACCAGGTATATAACGTCCTTTTATCCTTGAGAATATGCACACCATTCTCAGCGGCTGATGTTTCGGCATCTCGAGGCGATGCATTCGTACAACGTGGAGCACCAGGAGGTGCGAGGGCGGAAGCAGAAAGGAGGAGGGCATTGGCGCTAAAGGCATTGGATCAACGTCTGCATGCTGCGACAGCTGGCAGCTCGAAACCACAACCACCACCAGCACCTAGTGTTCAGGTTCAGCCTCAACCAAATACGCAACCCGAAATGCTTGGGGAAACGTCATATGTGCCTGATAGGGAGGACGACAAGGTAGCTCATTGAGTAGAATAGTTGATTTCCGGAGGGATAATAGGGGTCGTTAATGTATAGGCGTCGGTACGGGATCTCTTTGATGTATTTGATCGAGCATATCAGCGTGTCACGTCAATTTTAAATCAATATGATACCCATTACTTTACGCAATTCCCAATGTCCATTTCGAATTGGAACATTCGAAAGTGAAAAGCCCTGTCTTCCCCTTACATTTCTATAAGGGTCTAGATAAGAAATGTCCTCGATCTCTAGTGACAGGAATGCTACTGGTCCGTTAGATCCCCGATATTTCGGTTGGCATGTATGTATGTCTTAGAGAACAAAAGGATCTTCCGACTATGATCTCGGTGGCTCATCTAGAATTACTGACCGTCCTGCAGGATCCAAGCTAGCGAATTCGCAAAGGGCGGGATGGTTTTGAGGCTTAGCTTGGACCGGCTAATCAAAGTAAGAATAAGAAACTCAGCTTCATAGCCCCTATTCCATCCATACCTATGTATTTACTGGTAGACTATTGTACGTGAAAATCGTGGCGTTTCGGCAGCCTGCATCTGACACATGCATCCAAGCCCAAAAATCAGCTCATGACAGGCATATCAGCATATTTGCTAAGCTGCCACAGTTGTAGTAAATTTACCATCTTAAGTATCTTACCAAATAACAATGAAAATGGAACTGAAAGCCGTGCGTGTCATCCTGCAGCTAGGCCTGCGGTCAGCATCTTGCGCCTCCGCCTCCCGAATCGGGTTTCATTTTAGCCTGTCCAGTCGCTAGTTACTCTGTAGGCCTTCGTTTTTTCGATTTTGTGACAGAAGAGCCGTGGGGCTTTGATCTGGGCTCGTACTCGGCCGTCTATATAATCAAGGCACTTATGAACGTTACAACCGGGGGTTACATGAGGGAATGCAATGAACTTCTAGGAAGGAGGCTGAGCACGTGATGGATTTAAGGCTGAGCCTTTCTGAGGTGAGGTTCGTCTTCATGTAAAATGAGCGAGCGGGAAGGATCTGACAGTGCTTAGCTTGCGGATGTCGAAAACTTTCACTGTATCATGATAAGGTAAGCAATCCTTCAAGTCTATTTTGAGGACGAGTCACGTGTTAGATACCGAAGTAAGATGTGCGCTGGCCTTTTCGGAGGACGTCACAAATGCAGTACTAGTAGCTATTTTACGCCCCAGACACCGCAAAATCGTTCGAGACAAAGCATCTATCTAGTTTCACCTTCCCCGTACAACCTGAAATTTCTCGGCGCTGCAGCCGCCACGTTCTCCACAAAGTCTGCAAAAAAATGGGTGGCTTGATATTTGCGGTCGTCTATCGATTAAGCTAGGCAGGATTGCTTGTGTTCTGGGCGCACATCCTCACACTGCACATGATGGGCACACCCTTTGTTAATGGGGGGGAAGACGGCGGGTTTTGTTCCAGCCCGCCCACGCGAGGGCTGTTGGCAACCGGCACAAAAATCTACCTGTAGGATGCCGGCGCTGATCAGCCACAACTTCCCGTCCTTGCCTGCTGTATCTGTGTGCAGATGCAGTGCTGCGCATCGCATAGACATGCTGTCACTCACTGCCTCGCGCGGAGGCCCTATGAAGGAGATTTGATAGGCGATGACTAGGATTGGGGATCTTTTGACTGATGGGGGGGATAACAAGATGAGGTGAGTGGTACATAACATAAAGCCCGTGCGTCCTCCTCCTCATCGCCAACATTTGTTCGCTCACTATGGTCCGGTTCTAAAAGGCTTCTTCTGTAGAAGGGAGCCGGGTTCTCTGCAGCGGTGAGTGTGATATCAATCGAGTCAGGAAATAAATATAGTTGGTCGTATATATTCAATGTCCGTGCCAATCTCACGTCACGAGCACGGCGCGGGGAAAGACGACCGGTTGTTACGGTTATATCAAGATACAGAGATCTACATCGGCGGTGCATAATGGAAGCCTTGGGGGGAGGGCAATTTATTGTTTCTTCTTCTATACCCTGACTCACGATGGGTGTGGGTGTGGTGTCTCGAAAGGTGACAGTTTAGCGGGCATTATCCTCCTCTTAATGAGGAACGTTCGCAGGGTCCATTTTCGGGTGGGGAGTCTGGGAGCACCGTTGCGAGGGAAAAGCATCCGCTCGCCTAGGCAATCTCCTGCAGGCTTGCACATGATAACCCTAGTCCCAGAGATGCATAATAATAAAATGGATGATTATTTTTGATTATTTTTTGGTAGGATAAGATCGGGGGATTTTTATCTTATTTTATCTTATTTTATTTTATTTTATTTTATTTTATTTTTCTTACACGCCTAACGCAGTTCGTCCACCAACATCCGCCCTTGACCTTGACCACCACCCTTCAGTCGCAGAGAACGAGCAGGGCAACACCAGGCAGCCAAGTAATCCTCACCGGAACATAATTGTCCCCAAAGAGATTGGAAAGATGGCGCTAAGGAGATGATGATCTCCTGGATGGTGGCCACGATATATACATCCCTAAGACATACGGGATCCTTTTTTCTTTTCAATGCCTTAAGGTTGCGCGCGCACTTTCAAACCAGCCAGACTCGGCCCGGATCTTCTTCCCAATCCCCATCCCCAGCCCCAACTCCCCCAAAATGGATTTTCTATGATTGTCATCTCTTTTTTTTTTTTTCCGAGTGCGACCCTAACCCCCACAAGTTCCAGTTTGGAGTATGCGCGTCGATTGCGTTCCTTGAAATGCTTGGTCTTTTGGGTGAGACAAGGAACCGGCGCTGCAAGCTGAATAATAAAACGACGGACGGAGATCAATTGGTCGTAGCTTTCCTCGGAAACAAATTTTGGCGGCTACTTTTTTTTTGTTGGCTTCGATGCCGTACCATGGCACACCTCAAGGGGGCCCTTGGGGCTTGTTTGGGAAGGGTCGGCTAAGGAAACTAAGGGCTGGCTTGATATCCTGGCGGAACCTTGCTGATACGGGATTTCATGCTCTTTTAGGCTTAGCCCCCCCTCCGCTCTGCAGTAGGGAAATCCCGTAAATCTAAATCGTCTCGTGTGCATGCTCTTCTAGGCTTGACACCAGATATCCACTTTGCGCCACTGCAGGGTTCGACCGGTCCATACCATTACAAGGATGGTCCTCCGCCACGGCTCACACGCGCTGGGTTGGGTGAGTTGAGGTGGAGGTTTTGTCGCTTTTGACGGCGGACGCCCGTCGTCTCCTCTTCTTCCCTTTTTGCTTCCAAGATTGGTCCTGTTGAGCCTCTGACGACTCCCCATCCGTTGTCACCCATCCTCAGCCGGCTGCTGGGAAGATCATCATAGCTGTTCCTGAGGACTATCATCTCTTCCATTGTTACTTTCAGCCTCTTCTGCTCGAAATATCTTGGGGGACGCCACAGAAAGCAGCGAGGAACTGTTCTCGGTCGCATCAACTTTCCCTGCACAGAGCTTCAGCCCACTCAATCATCGCCGAAGGCCCCAAACCAATTGAGATAATAATATTTCCGCATTGTGAGATCTTTGAGGAGTTGTCGCAGATATTTTTAGGTTCCGCAGAAATTCGTGCGGGTGTGAAGACTAAAGTTCCAATTTCTGGCTTAACCACCTTTGTCGCATATTGGTCGCAACGATGGCTGCCCATCATCCTTCGCCTCCAGCAGGCTTGCAAATACAACATCATGGTCCTCCTGGAGGTCCTCCACCACCTGGCATGGCGCCGCAGCAACAGCAGTGGCCAGCTTCACAACAGATGGCAGCAATGAATGAGGCGGTGTGGCTACAAATTGGTAGGATCCAACTCATATTTCCCGCATGAGTTAAGACTAACAAATCCACAGGTAGCCTTGCAGAGCTTATGGGCAATCTCGAAGAAGCTATGGCTGCGTATGAACATGCGCTTCGTGCCAATCAGAGATCCATTCCCGCCATGAACGCCATAAGCGCTATTCTTCGCACACAAGAGCAATTCCATAAAGCTGTTGAATACCTCCAGAATATTCTAAAACTGGATGGAAACAATGGTGATGTATGGGGCAGTCTTGGTGAGTGCTAGCGAACTTCGTTGAAAAATATCATGTCACTTACGATTTTCAGGCCACTGCTATTTGATGATGGATGATCTGCAACAGGCATATTCAGCTTATCAACAAGCGCTCTATCATCTCAGAGATCCAAAGGTTGGTCACACCGATGCGCTGGATGTGGCCAAAGCTGACAAGAAACTCCAGGAGCCAAAACTTTGGTACGGTATCGGAATACTCTATGATCGATATGGATCGCTCGAGCATGCCGAGGAAGCATTTTCACAAGTCATGCGCATGCAGCCTGATTTTGAAAAGGCCAACGAAATTTATTTTCGCTTGGGCATAATTTACAAGCAGCAGCAAAAATACCAGCAAAGTCTCGAGGTAAGCGCTCAACAGGATCGCCGGAATTCCATATTCTAACCCAGTGAAGTGCTTTCGCTACATCGTGTCTGTTCCACCCGTTCCTTTGACAGAAGAAGATATTTGGTTTCAAATCGGCCATGTGCATGAGCAGCAAAAAGATGTGAGCTGAAACATTCTTGTGTAATCGTACCGTCTAACACTAGCCGCAGTATGACAATGCCAAACTGGCATACAGACGAGTCCTCGATCGGGATCCAAACCATGCCAAGGTCCTCCAGCAGCTTGGTTGGCTGCATCATCAGCAAAGCAACAGTTTCAGCAGTCAAGAAAATGCGATTGAATACCTGGAGAAATCTGTCAGCTCCGGTAAGACGAGTCAAAAACGATCAGTCCCACATTGCACGCGCTAACACGTGGCAGATCAAAGTGATGCACAAAGTTGGTATCTGCTTGGACGGTGTTACATGTCACAACAGAAATATCCAAAAGCGTATGAGGCCTATCAGCAAGCGGTCTATCGAGACGGTCGGAACCCAACATTCTGGTGCTCGATTGGCGTTTTGTATTACCAGATTAATCAGTACCGAGATGCACTTGATGCATATTCCCGCGCGATACGCTTGAACCCGTACATCTCCGAGGTCTGGTACGACCTAGGAACTTTGGTAAGTTTGCTTAACTTCTAGCTGATTTCCGTTTGAAACATCACTAATGATTGGTGTAGTATGAATCTTGTAATAATCAGATCAACGATGCGTTGGACGCATATCAACGTGCAGCTGAACTCGACCCTACCAACGTTCACATTAAAGCTCGTCTCCAATTACTGCGCAGTGGGCAGAGCAATGGCATGCCAGTCCAGACAAGTGCGCCTCTCCCACAAGACGTTCATCCTCAGGCATACCAGGCTACTGGAGCTGTCGGGCCGCCTGGTCCTCAATGGGGTAATTCTGCTCCTGCTCAACCACCTCCTGGACCACCCGTAGGACCACCAGCAAGTGGCTGGGGCCGACTTGCCGAGATCAACCCACCTCCTCAGCCTCCAAATCCATATGATCAGCGAGAGCCTATTCGAGGCCCTATTCCGCCTCCACCACGAGCACCGAGTCCAAGGCAAGAACAGCAAATGAGGCCATATCCTGGAGCAGGACCCGACCGTGGACCACCACCTCCCCCACCTCGCCGATCACCCCCTCGTGATCACCACGCTGCGATGGGCTCTTATACAGGACCAGGTCTACCACAGCCACCCCAAGGACCACCTCAAACTCAAGGACCACCTCCGCCGCCACCGCAAAGAGTTTCAAATCCGAACTACCCTGTTCCCGGCCCTTCAACCGTGCTTCCACCTGCTCCAAATGGCATGAATGGATCTGGTCCTGGATCTCTTCCGCCCTTTGGACGAGGCAATAGTCCTCGACCAGAGGTTCGACCTATTATGAATGACCGAATGCCATCACCGAAGTCAGGATACTCTCACCCGCAATACCCTCACCACCCTGATATCTCCAACCCCGGTGGAATTGAAGGAGGTGCGCCGCCTCCAGCATCTGCCTTAGCTGCTGCTGAAGCTGCTGCCGCTCAGCGCAGTGATGATGTCAGACCAGGCTCTGTTGGATCTAAAAGAATCCGAGAATGGGAAGAAGATATTGTGATGAAGAAACCAGCATCAGATGAGAACCGAGCACGCATGGAAGATGTGCATCATCGGAGACCAAGCTCATCTGGCGAACCTTTCCCACGCAGCTCGTCCGAAGCTCGTCGTTCTGATGAGCAACGCCGTATTGAAGAGCAGCGTCGAGTTGATGAACAAAGGCGCGCCGAGGATCAGCGAAGGCTTGAAGATCAGAGACGTGCTGAGGATCAGCGTCATGCAAACGAAAACTATCACCCGTCCGAGGCTGCCCACCATCCTCCACCACACGCTTTACAAAACCCCTTACCACCAATGCAAGGGCCTCCTCCGGCACGCACTCCAACTCACGAATTACCACCTCCTCCTCCGCCCCCAGCGCCTAAGGAGTACCCTGTTGATGAAAGGAAGGGAGAAAGACTCGAGCTTCCTCCACCCCCACCCCCACCCCCACCTCCCGTTGGAGAGCCCGAACGGGCGGCACGAACTATGGATGTTGACGAAGATTATGATGATGACGGGGACGACGAGAAGAAAGGAGGAATTGTGTCAGCGACAGGATCTGGACCTGCATCTGCTTCAGGGGACGTTAAGATGAGTTCCCCAACTGGCGTTAATGGACATGCCAATGGACTACCAAATGGCCAAACGAAGGTGGAAGCGCCTGCTTAAATTTAGCTCCTTTGTCAATGATAGCGATGATATTTCAAAGTGTAAATCACTGTTAGTAAAAATAAACCTATTACCATTAAATCTCACTGTACCCACCGTGACTATGACGAGATCATAATTAATATGTGAGTAGTCTTCAAAAGATTACGCACTCAAGACTTTTGTTCATGCTCACCAGCAAGCCTTTGCTCTGAACCTTCCTTTAGCAATTTAGAAAATTAAAAAGTAGCAAGCTCTTACTTACATAAATTCTGTTCACAGCGGAGATATCATTATGTCAAAGTGAAAGGAAAAACGCAAAAGAAAAGCTCTTGCGGTCAAGGAAATTCTTCTCAATGTCACGTGGCTAGTAGTACTAGTAGTTTCGCTAAAATTCTCCCACACTGATTTTCAATATTCTTCTCGACGAGACGAACTTTCAATCAACAACCGCCGACAACTCCTCAATCATGTCTCACCGAAAGTTTGAGGCCCCTCGTCATGGTATGTACTTCGCAATCTGCTCCTATGCCAGCGCCTTTGATTTACAGAAGTCGCGCAAAGAAAAGGAAGACATACTGACCGTTTTATTTCCCAGGCTCCCTGGCTTTCCTGCCACGGAAGCGTGCTGCCCGTCATAGAGGAAAGGTCAAGTCGTGAGTATCAATCTCATTTGCCTCCATTCTAGTTCTCTATTTTGAATATTCCGAAATTGGATTATGCTGACCTTTAAAGCTTCCCCAAGGATGACCCCAAGAAACCTGTCCACCTCACTGCCACCCTTGGCTACAAGGCTGGTATGACCACAATCGTCCGCGACCTCGACCGTCCTGGCGCGAAATCACACAAGAAGGAGGTTGTTGAGGCTGTTACTGTTATTGAGACACCACCGGTACGAACAATGCAGCCCGCTTGGCTTGTGCCAATGGCTAACATCTTTTTAGGTGATCGTTGTTGGTCTAGTTGGTTACATTGAAACTCCTCGCGGTCTTCGTTCTCTCACAACTGTTTGGGCTGAGCATCTCAGCGATGAGGTCAAGCGCCGATTCTACAAGAACTGGTACAAGAGCAAGAAGAAGGCTTTCACTAAGTACGCTAAGAAGCACTCTGAGAACTCCGGCTCTTCAATCACGCGCGAACTCGAGCGCATTAAGAAGTACTGCACCGTCGTCCGTGTTCTCGCCCACACTCAAATCCGCAAAACTCCTCTTAAGCAGAAGAAGGCACACTTGATGGAGATCCAAGTTAACGGTGGTAGCGTTGCTGATAAGGTTGAGTTCGCTCACGGTCTCTTCGAGAAGCCAGTTGAGATCTCTTCCATCTTTGAGCAAGATGAGATGATCGATGTCATTGCTGTTACCAAGGGCCACGGTTTCTCCGGTGTCACAAGCAGATGGGGAACTAAGAAGCTTCCGAGAAAGACGCACAAGGGTCTCCGAAAGGTTGCTTGTATCGGTGCTTGGCATCCTTCCCACGTCCAATGGACGGTTGCTCGTGCTGGTCAAGATGGTTACCATCATCGTACCTCTACCAACCACAAGGTTTACCGTATTGGCAAGGGTGATGACGAGGGTAACGCAGCCACTGAGTTTGATGTCTCCAAGAAGCAAATCACTCCGTAAGTTCTTAATCCTTGGGCCATTGGCAACAAAGACTGACTACATACAGTATGGGTGGTTTCGTCCGCTATGGAGAAGTCAAGAACGACTTCATCATCCTCAAGGGTTCCGTCCCGGGTGTCAAGAAGCGCGTCATGACTCTCCGCAAATCCATGTTCGTCCACACTTCGAGGAAAGCATTGGAGAAGGTCGAGTTGAAGTGGATCGACACATCGTCAAAATTCGGTCACGGTGCATACCAAACCCCTGCGGAGAAGCATGCTTTCCTCGGTACGCTCAAGAAGGATATTGCTCAGGCTTCGTAATAAAACATGATCTTGCATGCATTTCTCTTTCTGGGCTTGCGGGTGTAGTGGGATTACATGTCATCTTGTTTTCTTAAGAATTGATCTACTAGGAGAGCGATCAGGAGAAAGCGAGCTAGCTATGCTATGAAAACAAGTAAAAATGCATTCCTCATTGCTATTCTGTGATATCTTTAAACCTAAATCCCGCTACCGTCTCCATTTTTCTAGACAACGCATAAACTGCTGAATCTCAAAAATAAAAATTACATCCCATCCATTTCGTCATCCCTCAAAAAACGCACGTCCACTTATCGCCCCACCTCCAACAATCCTCTAATTCCAGCTCCAACTCTTTACATTGTCATGGGCATCATTCTCTCAGCCATCTACCTCCCCTACCACTCTCTGAAGAAATCGCGCGATAAACGTAAAGCGAAAAAGATACGCAAGGAAGGCGGAGCAGAGGATAGGATACCGCAACCATACGCGCAGCAAAAGGATACAGAAGAGGGGTTGAGGGACGAGCATTTAGCTTCTGTTCCGCCTCCTCAAGATACACATTCAGCGGAAGAAGGGGCAGATACTACGGGAATTGGAACGGGAGCAATTGGAGAAGCGGAGAGGGAAGTTCAGGTTGGAGCACCGCTTCCGCTGAGTGGGGGAGTTGCTACGTAAGGAGATCTTCTTGGTTTACATCTACGAGATCGAGATTCGAGTTACAGAATTGGAACATAAGGACTGAGAGTGCGCCGTGCTATAGCAGCTCCACACCACCAAACCAGCCACCCACAAATCCAACAACTGGAGAGATAGGAAAGGGCAAGATGGCATCAGATGAGGATTACGCCGCTTTCCTGGATAAAGCGAATCAAGATCCCAACGAAGGGGTTGCGAAGACGCAGAATAAAGGGAAGATACAGTTTAAGGCAACGGACGAGGGGGCAAAGGTCCCAGCTGTGTTGACGAAGGTGGTGAAGGAGAAGTATTATGTTAGTGATGCGGATGAGCCGTTTGAGGTTGTGAGTTTGGGGGGCTTGAAGGCGGGGTTGCCTGATGAGTGTATGTCATGTCTTTCTCTCCTCTTATCTCCCAGCCTTCGTTGTTTATGTCAGAGAGTATGCTAACTTGGGGTAATAGCAACGTTCGCGAAGTTGATAAGTCATCCCGATCCAAAAGAAGCAGAGGTCGAGATCATGGATATTGGCGAGTGGGATCCGCAGGGACAGTATAAGGATGTGGTTGATGCGACAAGAGAGGCGGCGAAGGGGAGCGATGTCCGGGTTTATAGGATTGGGAGGGAGGGGAGCAGGGTCGAGTATTGGGTTGTAGGTGTTGAGGGGGGACGATTGGTGGGTGTTAAGGCTTTGGCTGTTGAGAGTTAGAGGGGATAGGGTTGGGGATGGTTTAGGTAAATAATGGACGGTCATTTTATGAAATCTTTTGCGTCCTAGAAGCTTGGGAAATTAGGATTCGTGTCTGTAATTATGATACTGAAAACTATGAGGGATCTGCTGTTCTCGAGACCGGGAGACTTACAATGTCACTCGCACAAATCTCATAGGAATTGGAATGTAAGAAAGATATCATTGTAGAAGAACAATGGGCTTTGCCCCAAAGATTGCTTTTTTAATATATCCCATGGTTCAAAGACTCAAAAATCGACTAATGGTTCTTTTAGAATTCTGCTATTAATGGTCTCATGAGTTGGGACAATGTTATCCTATTCCAATTCCTGCCATATTTCTCGAAACGACACTTCCTGATGGGTCTTGGTGTTATGCCATGGGCCGGTTCATGAAAGCTTGAGTTGGGGTTGAACCATTCTTACAGATATATTCAAATTTTTCAATGTTTCAATATTTCAGAGGAAATGAATTTTGACACAAACGTCGTTTTGATGATCTTGCATGCTCCGCTCAATATAAGATCTACGAAGATATAATGGCACCTTTATGCTGTACCCAAGCGCTCCCAGGATTAATCCCGAGGTCTTTCCTTATTAACGCAGGGATACACTCTGCCAAGCAAGCAAATAAGATTGATTTAACTTCTCCAGGTCTTCGGCAGATTCACTGACGCATTATTGTCAATGAAATAGTCCGGGTATTACAACCTAACTGGTATATTTAGAACAACCTTTGAGTCTTCAAGTCAGACTTACATGATCAGTCGAATCCTCCCCCATCCCTCAAACTCCTGACATGGACTTCCAATTCCCATGATACTGATACAGCAATGCTTGACGCTGATCTGAAGATATGAAAGGATCTGACATGGACTCGCGAGATCTCCAACAGTTGGAGTTTGAGGATTGCCAATCTGATCACGTGCGCCTGTCCAAACATAGTCCTGATTCGTGACTCGCGGAGATTGACGGTTTAGGATTTTAATGCTCGTCTGCTTTTGCGATGAACTCTGCTAAGCTTTTCATGGCCAAAGAAGATTTGATTTGACGCTGATCTGTTCTTTGGCACAGCTCGTCGTCCACAGTCAAGATATTCCAACGTGAACCCTTACTTTACCATATCCATATCGTAAGGAATCATCAGATTCAAACACCAACAGGGTTTTCGTACCTGACACACAGCAAATGCCGTCATTTCTACGGGGGGTCTACGGCGGGTATGGCATAGCCCCCATCGTAAAAACGCCTCCATCGGAGTGAAGAAGCTAAATCCTAAAATAGGGCAGGGCTCCCTACTGAGGCGAGCTGCGACCGCTGACGGCGAAAAGCTGGAGAGGCAAAATGTTGACGAATACGCACAAAGATAGTAGCGAGGGATGCGATGGACGAGAATCCAAGAAAACCCCATCGATGGTCTTTCTCTCTCTTTTTTTCTCTCTCTCTCTCTTTATAGACGCTGCCAACAAGCCCAGGTACACTGGGTTTGGGCCTCTTAAAGTGGAGTTGTCCCCTGAACTACTTTACGCGTACAGGTACATTTTAGTGGCTTTTACCGATAACCTCGCAACTGAAGGAATAAACTGGTGGTGGCTGTCAGGTTTCAGGCCTGGGGACTCTCTGTCGACAACAATCGCTGTGCCAGTAATGATCGTACAATCTCACTCGACACTTTTCATTCCGAATGCTTGAATCGAAAAGGGACGATAAACCCCCATCGTGACTAAACAATTCCCTCTTCAATTCAATGATTCGAATCACTTCGAATCTCGACATCAAAGGGATTGTTACCCCTGATCGAAATCTGACTAGCACCCTGGCCACCCTGGCAAATACCTAGCAGCCTTCGCTACAGTGAAAGATTCTTAGTTAGCACCAAGCCAACTTACCTGCTCGTGTCCTGCAAACGCCTCCTTCAACATCGACAACAATTGAGCTGAAGGGTTCACTGTTCAGCAACTCTCCCCTCCCCTCGTCTGCTTTCCGAACGCTTTGGCGACAACGACATTCGCTTTCTTTTCCTGCAACTTCACGACAACGACTCTCTTTTGAATACTGCGCCTACTTCCTATTTCCCCCCTAGTATTGATTGCTTGTCACATTTGAAGGAGCGCCAACACCAATCCTCCAACGCTCATAACGGACGCGCCACCGAGCGAGAGTCTTTCTGTTTCGCAACACATTCCTTCCAGCCTCAGATCCTCCAGCATTCCAGTCTTCGCACCGATACCATTACCGATCTACTCGCCTCAATCGAAAAACTGATGCGAGTGAAGTTTTGCGAGCCGTAATTCTCCTCTCCCCTCACAATGGCTTCCGATGGCTCACTACAGCCTCGTCGGCCGCCGCACATAACGGTCAATTCTGGTAGTGGAGGAGATTTATTAGAAAGTATGGGGACAGGGAGCTCTCAATCCACCGTAGGAACCCCTGGATACTCGAGACAACTATTACCCCAACGGCCGCCTACAGGACAAGGGACACGACCACCACCGAGTCCTTCGTTATATGGCGCTCCAGGCGTGGCAGAGTCGTCAGAGATGCTGTTGGCGCCTTCAAGAGCTCGACCGACACGACCGTACACAGATTCAAATGATAGTCCTATACAAGAACAATCAAACATGTCTTCGAGGAGGACAAGTTGGAGCTCAGATGCCGGTAGTAGAGATAGTCGGATGGGACCATTTGCTTCGCCCTTCGATGATTCGAGGGCACCTTCACGAGCTGGTAGCGATGATGATATCAATACCCAGACCGTCTCGGAGAAGTATAATATAATGCCCTCAGCGGGGTTGCTGCTCTTCCCTGAAGATGTGGAAAAGGACGACTACCTACATAATCCGGATCCAAACGACAAGGAGCCAAAGTGCGATGTCTTCACGAAGAGAGGATTCATGAATATAGGAGGCTTAGCACTTATCACAGCTGGGATCCTTGCATTATTCATTGGATACCCAGTATTGTATGTCTCTCATTCCTACAACCATCTCACTCTCTAACAATGTTTAGAACTTTTGTGAGGACTGTTGTTGGTATACCAGATAGCAGCATCTGCTCGGCGGATGTCAATTGTTTATCCTCCTCTGTGCCGTTATTGACAAACCAGAGAACGGGCCTCATTGATCCGGATACACCCTCTTCGGCCATGACTAAAACGTCAAACGACGGAAAGAAACTACAGCTAGTGGTATGTACACTCTTAGCTGTTTATAAGCTCTTGCTGACTGTGTTAGTTCTCTGATGAGTTCAATAAAGACGGACGGACGTTTTTCGGTGGTGACGATCCTTTCTTCGAGGCCGTGGATATCTGGTATGGTGTTACTCAGGATCTTGAGTGGTATGATCCGGATGCCGTCACAACTGCCAATGGAACGTTGAACATCCGCTTTGACGCTTTCCAAAACCATAACCTCAACTATAGATCCGGCATGGTTCAATCGTGGAATAAGCTTTGCTTCAAGGGTGGCCGTGTCGAAGCCAGTATCTCGCTACCTGGACGTGGCGATACATCCGGTTTCTGGCCTGGTTTTTGGGCGATGGGCAACCTTGGACGACCTGGATATCCAGCAACAACAGATGGGATGTGGCCATACAGCTACGCCGATCAGTGCGATGCTGGTATTACTGCAAATCAAAGTTCTCCGGATGGTCTGAGCTTGTTACCCGGAATGCGTCTCCCAGCATGTACTTGTAAAAATCAGGATCATCCTACTCCTGGATTCTCTCGATCCTCTCCCGAAATCGATGCTATAGAAGCACAAGTGGGATTTATTGGGCCCGGTGCATACGATCAGGGCAATGGCGCAGCGTCTCAGTCCTTTCAAGTGGCACCATTCGATATTTTCTACCAACCGGATTACAATTTTGTTGAGGTGTATGACACTGCGGTTACCAGCATGAACTCCTATCGTGGAGGACCTTATCAACAAGCGTTTTCAGCTGTCAGTTGGACAAATAATGATTGGTACAGTGGCAATGGATACCAAACGTTCGGTTTTGAATATAAACCTGGGGCCTCCGGGGATATTAGCTGGTTCATTGGAGATGATTATACATGGAAGATCGATGCCAGAGCTCTCAGACCAAACGGAAACATAGGCCAACGTGTCTTGCCAGAGGAGCCAATGGCACTTATCATGAACTTCGGCATGTCAAACAGCTTCGCCCAAATCTTCTTGCCGAATCTGAATGAGCTTTTCCCAGCGACGATGCGATTCGATTATGTTCGGATCTATCAAGAGGAAGGCTCTACCAGTGTCACTTGCGATCCACCTGGATACGAAACAACAGATTACATCGCCCAACATAATGAGCCGTAAGTCAAATAACTTCTTATGAAAATCTCGTACTAACAGAACTTGCAGATATGTGAACCCAAATCTCACATTATGGTCAGAGACAAATTATACTTGGCCAAAAAATACATTAGTGGATGGGTGTACATGAAGAACACTCTACGCTCCTGGCCTCGATACATGAAGTTCATTGATCCAACTCCACCTGTATAATCGGATCACTCACTGGCTTGGTACAATCCCAAGACGGTACGAAAATTACGTACAAAACAATAGAAGGCGAACGGCGCTATTCATGCCTTTCTCAGGGCAAATCGATATCACGGATTCGCGGTCTTAATCATTGCATAGCGGAGTCGGCGTTCCAGTTCTATTTCATCTGATCGGAGACTCTATCGTTTTCTCCTCAGATTGCAGCATATGGAGGCAGTTTTCTATTCGAATTGTGCAACTGTACAAAATACCACTGGGCGCTATTGTTTTTCTATGTTTGGTTATTGTTGGTAGGGGTAATCAGGGTCCCCCTTATATTGTGTATTAGACTCTAGATGAGTTTGGGAAGACGGCCGATCTGATGACAGGATAGACGAATCAGTTGGATTGAATGAAGAGAGTGGATTGGAAATGGTCATTAGGTAATTAGGATGCATAGTACCTATACCAATACCAATAGGAGATATTAAAGTATTCATGTTCACTTGTGCAATGTCCCATTTGAGGAGCTAGGTCTCCCATGGCTATTCAGATGAGAGCATCTCTGATTGACCGAATTTCAAGCTATCTGGTCTGTCGCAAAGTAACGGAATTTCTGGAAAGCATCCTGAAGCATATCTGCTGCAGTACACTTTGAAGTTTTCATACTTGAGTCTGTAGAAAATACACCCACCCTTCTTATACGCTCGCTTGTATAGGGCTAGTTTCCAAGATCGTTCTTTCAGCATACTCACTACTCATGGAAGAGCGAGTCTAATCCCTCCCGCCGTCTCTCTGCTAAATGTGCCTGAAAGTATGAGATATCAGGATATTTCAATCGTGAAGAACCCGAGTGGTATACTTCTCATGTACGCTCCAATCAAATCCCTAATATAAGTATAGACGTCTGGCCCAAATTCCAAAAACATTGAAAGGCATCTCGATCGGATTTTTGAGTTTCCAAATCTACTCATAGTTGGATTGTCTTCGTTTAATAAATCCTTTCCTGATTCGTGAACCAGGATAGCTCTTCCCCTCCATTTTCTACCTCCAAAAATACTCTTGGTCATTCAGCCCTTTACAAGGTCGAGTTGTTCCTCTTAGATAGATATCACTGGTTGATAATATTGGTTCTTGTATATACTTCCGCTACGACTTGGGTATATAAGTTTCGTTTGAATAATGTGTCAGGATATGGGATTTTATGAAGATCAGTGTTTGAATGAGCAGAACAGTTTACCTCGGACATGTTTCCATGCTGACATACTACTCATTGACGAACTCGAGAAAAAGGACGTTATTTTTATAAAAGTCCCCAGTTCCCCCCAAAAATTAAGTCAAACAGGATGATCCATTCAAATTGGGAAATTCACAGCCTAGATTCCACACTCTAGATCTCGTTTCTGGAAGGCACAGCTCATGACACCAAATGAGGAAGCTACCCTCCTCTATATACACTCTTTCTCATGTTATTTTATCCCCCCTCTCTTCAACTCACAAAATGATTCTCACACCGCGTGTCCTGATCTTCATCGTCGTTTCTTGTGCCCTAGCATACTTGATCTGGCTTCCAGTCATTTACATTCTCGGGTTTATTTCCTATCTCTTCTCTCACCCTCCAACCAAGAACACATGCTCCATCCCCACCGCCCCAAAATCCGGACCATTCTGCAAGGACAGAGTTTCGCTCCTCGAATCTCTAAGTTTGAGTCCAGCTGATCAAACCTCTATTGGAACTGGTACCTCCCCCTTCTCCAACTACCATAAACAAGATATTTTTGGACATTGATGGAAGCAGGCTGCAACCCCCGCTATTTTCCAACCCCAGAAATATGCATGATACTGGAACGCTTCTCCGCACTCATCTTCCTCGGCGATAACATCACCCAGTCTATCTACACAGCTTTCAACATTCTCCTCCGTGATGACTACGCGTTAGGAGGTTTACAGTCTTGGATGATGAACAAGGAAGAAAGGGAAACTTGCCAGTGCGTTGCGCAGCTTGTGAATGAGGAGTGTGTGGGGTATGCTGTAAGGAGTAGCGAGGATTGGCCACAGTCACAAAGTGAGCACCATGAGGGTGATGGGGGGAAGGCTTGTTTTTGCTCTCGTATGCTCCACCCTACTGACCTGAATGGGTGGCATTTGACAAGGTATAGGAATTCCCCATGCATATATACCCATCCTCAGCGTCCCCGCCTCACCTACCTCGATATCTGCGTTCAAATCCCTTACATACGGCAAACCCGATCCTTGGCAACCAAGCCCCGTTATATTTTCCTATGGTCATGGGGCGGGTCTGGATGCGGTAGTTGCGACCCAGGCGCTTAAGGAGTGGTTGAGGTTGGCTGTGGGCGCGGAGAGGAATGTGCCAGTTTTATGGTTGGCTCCGCCGGTGGGGATGGGAGATGAGGATAAGGGAATACGCTTTAATGAGGTGATGATGGAGGTGGTGAAGAATAAACATGTGAGTTGAGTTCAAAACTATACTAATGCTCTTAGAGGTAGATTTTCGAGTAGAAAAGCTTGTGGTAGTGTCTCGAACAAAAGGGGTAATGCTGACATTGTTCTAGATCGATATGTTGAGTTTACACAATATGACTTCGGGTGAATTTTCAGGAGATGGAGCTTACTTGGGACAAAAACTTGACGAGGCAATGTTGATAATTAACTGGTTGTCTAAATTAGAGACTTCCTAAAGAGTGAACGATGATTCATATCATATCACAGAAGAACGATGTTTGGTACCTGTAGAGGAATTAAACGCTAATAATTCATAACTATCTAAGCTTTATACAAGGTGTCCAAAAAACCCGCGGCTAGATCCACCACCACACTCTTATTAGGCAAACTTCCCGCAACACCATACAACGCCGCACTATCACCAACACTCTTCCCCTTTGCCCCCTTCCCCTCCACAATCCTCACCCTCTCCTTCTCCTTCTCCCCCTCAAGCACCGCCTCCAAATCCCCTACCAACTTCTCCCACACCTTCGCCACCGGCAACGTAACCGCGACATGAATGGCCGGCGGACTCTGCAAAGCATTCAAATGCCACCCTTTAGCTGACATAGCATCCGCAATATCATATACATCTAACGTCTTTGAATTAAACGCCACCACCGAAACCAAAGGATTTCCAATAACATCGATATCGGATTTCAGACCAGGGTGTTCTTGGATAGCGGTTACGATCTTCTTGGTTGCGCCGACGATTTCGTGGCATGCACTGATATACCCGGCTTCTCCCACACTCATCAAACTTGCCCAGCAACCCGCAATCAGCGCACCAGGCCGCGATCCCGCAATTGACGGAGAAGCATACACGCCTCCTGACCAATCGGGCGAGATAAAATATTGATATGTCCGTAATTTCGCGTCGCGGTACAGAACCGTGGAATTACCTTTGGGTGCGAATCCATATTTATGCGTATCGCAACTTATGCTCGTTACGCCCTTGAGTCTAAAATCAAAGAGTTCAGTTTCGAATCCTGCCTTTTCGAGGAAAGGGACGAGGAATGATCCGAGACAGCAGTCTACGTGTAGAGGGATTTTGCGCTTTACGGCTAACTTGGAGAGAGCGGTGATGTCGTCTATGATGCCGTGGGGGAAGTTAGGTGCGGAGCCCACGAGGAGAATCGTGTTGCTGTTTATGAGGCGGGATACGCTGGGGAT
>Ga0182030_10000856_pt1 | contig 60122 bp, 49 predicted proteins | sample 812S3MmetaG_FD_121299 | JGI IMG/M metagenome (GOLD analysis project Ga0182030, IMG submission 121299) | Permafrost microbial communities from Stordalen Mire, Sweden - 812S3M metaG (Illumina Assembly) | ecosystem: Environmental > Terrestrial > Soil > Wetlands > Permafrost | place: Sweden... | reverse complement strand
GGCAGCGTGATTGTGCTCACGCTGTATGCGGTGGTTCTCTTCACTGGACTGAGAATCGCCGGCCAGGCGCGCGATCGCTTGGGCAAACTCGTGGCGGTGGGCGTCGTGACGCTCATCTTCAGCCACGTCTTCATTAACATCGGTATGAACATTCGCATCATGCCCGTGACGGGCGTCCCACTGCCGCTGCTATCGTATGGCGGATCTTCAGTGCTCTGCTCGTTGATCGCACTGGGCTTGATGCAAAACGTATACATCCATCGAAAAGGATACTGACTATGAGCAATAACAATTTTTCGCGGCGCCGCCGCGGAATGCGTTTCCGCCCCAAAGGCGGTCTCGGGCCGAATCCACAGAAACCCGACCGCGAGGCCGTCCAGGCCCGCGCCGACGTGGTGACGGAGCAGGGCGGCTCGGAGCATGTGTTCGAAAAACGGCATACGCACGAAATTGAACGGGCGGAAAACATCGCCGCCGGTCTGCCGCCGCAGGGGACGCCGGAAATCGAAACGCCGGCGGCCGTCGTTGACAAAAAGGAATTCCGCGAGCCCAAGCCCGAGGTCCCGGTTCCGGTGGAGAAGGAAAAACCTTTCACCCCGGTGCCCGTGGCGGAACAGCCCAAGGGCATCATTGACACCATCAAGTTCGCCGCGACCAATCTTGTCAAAAAGGTCCAGCGGCTGATCCGGCCGGAAAAGAAGGTCCACAAGGAGGTCGTCATCAACGCCGAAACGCTCGAAACTCGCGTCGCGGTACTCGAAGACGGGCGGCTGGAGGAATTCAACATCGAGCGCACCACGGAGGAGCGGCTCGTCGGCAGCATCTTCAAGGGCAAGGTGCGCAACCTCGAAGACGGCCTCAAGGCCGCGTTCGTGGACATCGGGTTCGAGAAGAACGCGTTCCTGCATTACTGGGACATCGTGCCGAACCAGTTCGACAGCGGCGTGGAAATCGTCGAGCGCGAGGGCCGCAAACGCGACCGTCCGAAGATCACCCAGAAGGACATCCCGCGGTTGTATCCGCCGGGCAGCGAAATCATCGTGCAGGTCACCAAGGGGCCGATCAGCACCAAGGGACCGCGCATCACGACCAACCTCGTGCTGCCGGGACGTTATCTCGTGCTGCTGCCGAACTCCGACCAGAGCGGCATCTCGCGCAAGATTGAGAATCCGGAGGAACGCAAGCGCCTGAAAAAAATCCTGCGCGAGCTGGCGATTCCCGACGGCATGGGCGTGATCATGCGCACTGCCGGCGAAGGCCAGCAGCTCCGTTACTTCGTCCGCGACTTGGCGCTGCTGCTTGAGGAATGGAATGGAGTGCAGGAAAAAATCAAAAAACAGCCGCCGGCCACCTGCGTGTTCCAGGAGCCGGACTTGATCGAGCGCACCGTGCGCGACTTCCTGACCGAGGACGTCGAACGCATTGTCGTGGACAGCCAAAAGGCCCACGACCGGATGCGTGAGATGGTCACCAAGATCTCCCGGCGTTCGGCCGACAAGGTGAAGCTCTACACCGATGCGCAGCCGATCTTCGACCGGTTCAACATCAGCAAGCAGCTCGAGAACGCCTTCTCGCGCCAGGTGCATTTGAAGAGCGGTGGCTACATCGTCATGGACGAAACGGAGGCGCTGGTGGCAATTGACGTGAATACGGGCCGTCACAAGGGTAGCCGCGACCAAGAGGCCACCATCCTCAAGGTGAACCTCGAGGCGGCCGAGGAAATCTGCCGCCAGTTGCGGTTGCGCAACATGGGCGGGTTGATCGTGCTGGACTTCATTGACATGAAGTCGCGCCGCGACCAGCAGTCGGTATATCAGCGCGTGAAAGAAGGCCTGCGCCGCGACAAGGCCAAGACCCACATCCTGCCGATCTCCCAACTCGGCTTGATGGAAATGACGCGTCAGCGCCACACGGAAAGCGTGCGGTCGGCGGTATACGACGACTGCCCGTACTGCAAGGGCCGCGGCAAGGTGAAGAGCGTCGTGACCATGAGCGTGGAAATCCAGCGCAAGCTGCAGGAAATCCTGAAAAAGCGCGAGCGCGACGAATCGGATTTCCAACTCCGCATCGTGGTGCATCCGACGGTGCTGGAACGGCTGCGGACCGAGGACGAAAAGCATCTGATCGAGATGGAAAAACGCTACTTCGGCAAGCTGTCCTTCCGGGCGGACACGGGAATGCACGCCGAACAGTTCAAGATTGTGAACGTGGAAAACAACGAGGAACTGGCGAGCGTCGGTGCCTGAGTTAATTCGGAAAACACAAACCGCCTCGCGGGAAACTGCGGGGCGGTTTTTATTTTTCTGGCAATTCCTTCCAGCAAAGGATGCAACTCAAAGCTTTCCCTTGGTGCTCGGCAACTGGCCGGCAATGCGCGGGTCGCGCTGGCAGGCGGCGTCCGTGGCGCGGGCAAAGGCCTTGAACAGCGCCTCCACGATGTGGTGCGGCTCGTCGCCGTAAAGCAGCTCCAGGTGCAGGTTGCAGCGGGCTTCGTTGGCGAAGGCTTGGAAAAATTCACGGGCAAGGCCGAAGCGGAACATGCTCGACATGTCCTGGAGCTGGTCGGGCTTGGCGATGCGCTTCTGGGAAAAGGCGTTCAGCCCGCGCCAGCCAAGGTGCGGCCGCCCGCCGAAATCAATGACGCACCGCGCGAGACATTCGTCCATCGGCACGTAGGCTTCGCCGGTGAACGGATTTTTGGGATGAAACCCGGTGCCGTAACGGCGGATGCCTTTCTTGTCGCCGAGCGCCTGTGTGAACGCCTGGCCCAGTGCGATGCCGCAATCCTCAACCGTGTGGTGGGCGTCCACTTCGAGGTCGCCTTTGCAGCGGAGCTTCAAAACCATCGTGGCATGCTTTGCGAACAACACCAGCATGTGGTCAAAAAATGGAATGCCGGTTTTGACCGAGGATTTTCCCTGGCCGTCGAGATTGAGGCTGACGGCGATGCGGGTTTCCCTGGTGTTGCGCGAGATTTTTGCCTGCCGGACTTTGGCTTTCATTACGGTCATTAAAACAAACTGCCGCGCAAAAAACCAAGCGCAATCGCGCGGTTAATGGGGCAGGGCGGCTGGGGCGTTGGTTGGCACCGCCATTTTCACTTTGACCGCGTCAATCTGCTGCTGGATGGCACCGGGTGTTTGCGAAACTTTTTTCGCGGCCTGCAGCCAGTTGATGGCCTGGTCATAATTGCCGGCTTCGCCTTCGAGCACGCCGAGATGGGTGGTGATTTGCTCGAAAATAAGCTTGTTCTCCTTTTGCGCATCCGGGTCAAGCTTGAGCCATTTGCGGACGGCAACTTCCCAGACGTTCCGCGCGCGGACGGTATCGTGATAACTTTCGTAGTAGAGCCGGCCCAGCTCAAAGAGGATGTCGTAACTGTCCGGATTGTTCCGGAGCCCTTCGTGCAGGAAGGCTTCGGCCTCGGCGGTCTGGTGCATCCGCTCGCGCAGCCAGTAGGCGGTCACGGTATAGGTTTGGACATTGTCGGGATCAAGGTCGGCGGAGAGTTTCAGCCACGGCAGGATTTCACGGACGTTGTCGCTTCCGCTCAAGTCGTCAGCGGGGCCACCCTCATCCAGATGCGTGTGACGGTCGGGGAAAAAATGGCGGCCAAAAGCATCAATCCAGTCACGCGGCGACCCCAGAAAGCCTTCTTCGTCGCCGTGATTCTTGCTGTTGATCGCGCCGGTGTCCTCCCCCACGTGTGGTGTTTCAAACGCGGCGCGATTGTCGAAGATGCTGGGATAATAGCCGCTGTGATAATACTCATCGGCCTTGACATAGAAGTGGTTGGCGAAAAGCGCGCGGCTGTCGCCCATCAGGACCTTAAAAATATCGCCCTGGGCACGGCTGCCACGCCAGGATTGAAACTCCGGCACCAGGGCGGCCGCCAGGCCGAAACACAAAACCAGCAGCGCGAAGAAAAGCAAAAAAAATGTCCGCGATGAAAGCATGTTTCAATTCACCGCTTTCCGGCGAAAAACCAGGCAGGCGGCGATGAGCAAGGCCGCCATGTAGGCCAGCGCGTAGAGGATGGCGAGGCCGAAGTATTTCCAGCCGATCAGCGGCCAGTTGTGGATGATCAAGTCCCGCACATCGAACAGCTCCAGGTGCGGAATTGCGTAATAGATCGCATAGGTGATGGATCGGCCCGGTTCAGCCAGCGTCACCGCCACTTGATCCAAGTGCCGGCCCACCAGCAGAATGCCGGCGACGAAGACGAAGCAGATCGTTGAATTGGAGGAGGGCGCTGCGAAAATGAGCGAGCCGAACAGCGAAAGTGCCACCACCACGCCCAGCATGAACCAATGCAGGGTGGCGGCCTGGAAATAATTCAACAGCGGCAGTTGATGCTCCCGGCTGGCCGCCAGCGCTCCAAAAAAAATGTAGAAACAAAGTAGCGTCAGGCCGCAGGCAATCCAGCAGCCTAGAAATTTTCCCAGAATCAACTGCATCCGCGTGAGCGGCTTGGCCAGCAGCGGCAGCAGGGTGCGATTTTCACGTTCCGCCGGGATTTGCCGGGCCGTGGTGGTGATGGCGATGACCAGCGATGAAATCCAGATCAACAACAGGGAAATTTCCTTGAGGTAGCGGACAATTTTGGCGTCATTAAAGATATTCACCGAGGCCATGACCAGACAGATCAAAATCGTGATGATGAACAGGACGTAAAAATCCTTACGGCGGTACAGCTCCTTGATGGCGACGCCGGCGAGCGCAAATATCGTGTTCATGGTGCAGGTTGGAGTTGGTATCCGATGATGTCCAAAAACGCCTTTTCCAGGCTGGCCCGCTGCCCCATGACCTCGCTGACAGTTCCAATGGCCCTGAGCTCGCCCTGATGGATGATGGCCACGCGGTCGCAGACGGTTTCGACTTCGCCCAGTTCGTGCGATGAAAAAAACACGGTCTTGCCCTCGTGTTTCAGGCGCTGGATGATTTCACGAACCTTCATGCGGCCCAGCGGATCCAGACCGCTGGTGGGTTCGTCGAGAATCAGCAAATCCGGATCATTGATGAGCGCCTGGGCGAGTCCGACGCGCTGTTGCATGCCTTTGGAATAGGATTTGATGGGGCGTTTGCGCACCGACTCCAGTTCGACGAGCTTGAGCAAACGGTCAATCCGTATGTCCGTTTCCTTCCGGGAAAGTCCGAAAATTCTTGCATAAAAACGGAGCAATTCCTCGGCGGTGAGAAATTTGTAGTAATACGTCATTTCCGGCAGATAGCCGATGTGTTGCCGGGCGATGGGCTGGCGCACGTCTATCCCGAAGAGGCTGGCCGAGCCACTGGTCGGTGGCACGAAGCCGAGCAGGACATTGATGGTGGTGGTCTTGCCTGCGCCGTTGGGTCCAAGAAACCCGAAGACTTCACCCGTATTTACCTCCAAATCCAGGCTTTTCAAGGCGATCTTGGCGGCCTGCCGAAATTCGCGGCTGCTGAATGCGACGTGCAGTTTTTCAGTTTTAAGAATGACACTCATGTCGGCCAATGGCTTTTAAAGGCTGTTTCGTAACACTGAAAGTGCAATCAAACCAAGCGACTATAAAAAAAAGACCCGTTGAATCGCAAGAGAATTCAATTTTTTCGGAATGATTCCCGCCAAGGCAGTTGTCGTTTGTAGAGTTCCAATCGCTGCTGCATGATGGCTGCGTCGTCCTTTTGGCCCGCGTCCCGGGCCAGGTTGACGGCGGCCTGACCGGTCTGCACGGCCTCGTCAAACCGTCCGGTTGCCGCATAGGCCATGGCCAGCGTGTCCTGTGTCACCGGTTGCACCGTGCCCGCCAGCTGGCCGGCTCTGGTGGCGAGCACCAGCGCCTCCGGGCCATTGCAAATCTGCAGATCGTCGGTGGCGGCCAGCACGCGGGCGAAGAAGATCAGCATTTGAAGGTTGTCCGGCTCAATCTGCAACGCCTCACGGAACAATGGCATGGCTTCGACATCACGTCCTTGTTGCAGTAAGATTTTGCCCATTTGAAAACGGGGCGGTGCGTAATAGGCGTCCAATTGTGCCGCTGCGGAAAACTCTCCCAGTGCCTCGTCAAAATGCCCCAACTCCGTCAGAACAATGCCGAGGTTGTTGTGTGAAAGCGGGGAATTTGAATTCAATCGCACCGCCTCGCGGCAGTAACCCAACGCCGCTTCAGGTTTGCCCTCGTCATTCAGCAGTTTGCCGATGTTGTTGTAGATTTCATGGCGGCTGGAATCAAGTTGCAACGCCTTTTGATATTCGCCCAGTGCCGCCTCCGGTTGGTTTTCTTCTTCCAGTGCCGCGCCCAGGTTGAGGTGGGCGGCCGCGTTGTCTTTTGTGACGGCGATGGCGTGGGAGAAGAGCGATTCGCTATCGTGCCAGTAACGCAATTGATTTTCCGTAAGCGCCAAACATGCGGAAAGAACCAAAACGCCGGCGGTGGCGCGCACGATTTTCAAAGAACGGAATCCATTCGTCCATTCTGCAACGGTAAACACCACCGCGATAAAAATTCCGATGAGCGGGATGTACGTATAACGATCGGCCATGGCCTGGTCACCGACCTGTACCAGGCCAATGACCGGCACCAAGGTCCCCAAAAACCAAAGCCAGCCGACCAGCAGCCACGGACTGCGCCGGCGTTCCAGCCAGGCGGCGGCAGAGATGAGAACCAGCACCGCCGCCGCCATGGTCACGTGCGACCAGGCGATGTGCCCGGGCAGCGGGTAAAAAACAGCGAGCCGCGTCGGCCAAAACGCCTTCAGCAGATAAGTCGTGTAAGCCATGATCGAATTTTCCAGCCGCAGCGTCAGCGGCACCCTGGCAAGCGACTTTACAGCTTCATTTTTTTGCGCCAGAAACGTGACCGCAGACGATAGCGCGGCGAGCAAAAAAAACGGCCATTTTTCGATCACGCAGCCGCTGATATTCCAGGTTTTGGATTTTGAATTTTGGATCCGTTGCAACGGCCGGTAGTCCAGCAGCAACATTATGAATGGCAGCGTGACCACCATGGGTTTGGACATCAGACCCAGCGCAAAGAAAATCATCGCCAGCCAGAAGCTGTTACGGCGGTTTTCCCTGGCGAAGCGCACGTATGCCAGCAACGCCAGCAGTGCGAAAAAAGTGCTCAAGACGTCCTTGCGTTCCGAAACCCAGGCAACGGATTCAACATGCAACGGGTGCCAGGCGAACAAGGCGGCAACAAACGCGCTTGGCCACAAGGCACCCGTCAAGCGCAACAGCAACAAAAACAGCAACGTTGCGTTGGTCGCGTGAAACAGAACATTGACTAAATGATGCCCGCCGGGATTCAGGTGAAACAACTGGCAATCGGTCATGTGTGAAAGCCACGTGAGCGGATGCCAGTTGCTGGCGTGCCAGGTCGTGAAGGCCCATTTGACTCCCGCCCAGGTCAAACCTCTTTGGACGACCTGGTTTTTGGTGACGTAATCATCATCGTCAAAGTTGATGAAACGGTCATGGGTGGCCGGCAGGTAGGCCAGCAGGGTGGCAAGGGCGAGCAACAAACCGATGATACGCGGGCGAGGCATCCACGGATTTGTAAGTGATTTTTCGGCGGCAAGAAAGACAGAAGAAAGGCTCGAAGCTTTTGACTTCGAGCCTTGAAATGAGCTCCAGCATCAATTACTGCAGGCCATTATTGCAGGACATGCGGAGGGTCAACAGTAGTGCTGAGTGAACAAACCGCCTGCGGTATTGTGCCCACCGTTTGCAGGGTGTAAGTACCACCAGCGGGGCAGGGGGGAATTGACCCGGAGGAATTCAATTTAATGTACGGCGTGATATCATCAGGGTAATTGACAATGTCTCCGACGTGTTTTCCTTTTTCGATCGCGACTTGTTGGACGGCGGCTTCAATCTGTCGCAGATTGTTGATGCAGGCGGTGGCCTGCGATTTGGCGCGGGCATGCACGAAACTGGGGATGGCGATCGCTGCCAAGAGGCCGATGATGGCCACAACGATCATGATTTCCACCAGTGTGAAGCCCGCCAGGAGCGAAGCCTTTATGGTTTTCATATGATTTTTCCTTTTCATTGTCGGTGTGAACAACCCAACTGGTGCACAATGTAAAATAAAAACAGTCGAGTGTGCTGACTGTTCATTGCGACCACGAATGCGATTTCGCAACACCAACGCCGGATATTTTATTGTCTGTCTGTTTATCGCGGTGCGAGCAGATCAACAGGCGGGTTATAATGATTACGTTTTTGCTCACAATATTGCCTGTTACAACCGCAACTCATTGTACATGTTAGCACCATCGGTGCCAAGGATTTAAGCTGATTTCGACCAACCTCTTCGGGACTGCTGTTTCGGTTAAAAAAATCAAAAAGGCCCGACGCTTCCGCATCGGGCCTTTGAATTAGACCATTTTTGATTTACGGCAGAACGTGAGCCGGAGTAACGGTAGTACTCAACGAGCAACTCGGGGACGTGCCTACAGCTGTTTCGGTGTATGAGCCGCCAGCAGGGCAGACGGGAATGCTGCCAGCCGAATTCAGCTTGATGTAAGGGGTCAGATCCGTGGCCATGGTGATCGTGGCACCGGAGGTTTTGCCTTTTTCCAACGCGAATTGGTTCGCGGCGGCGTCAATCTGACGCAGGTTGTTGATGCAAGCATTGGCTTGCGCGGTAGCGCGGGCCTTCACGAAGTTGGGAATGGCGATGGCAGCCAATAGACCGATGATGGCCACGACGATCATAATTTCAACCAACGTGAAACCTGCCTTGCGGAGGGTTGTAGTATTTTTCATTTTTTCTTTTTCTTTCCATTTCATGCGGCGTGAACGAACAGCAGGCGGGTTACGATGATTACGTTTAGTTCACTTATTGCCTGCTGCAACCACAAGTTCTTTCTAAGTTAGCACTCGCTATGCCAAAGCAAAATGGAAAACATGGAAAACAGTTCCATTTTGCAACCCGCTGATCGGACGCACTAACTAAAGCAAATCAGTGATTCAAAAATCAAGAATTGCATTGTTTTCATCTAAATCCACCGGAGGTGTTTAGTTGCGGTGTCTCAATTCAAAGACTTCTGTGTGATTTTTGGACAGTCTGGCAGAGAAACAACGATTATTCAGCGACATCATTGAATTTGGACGTTGATTTCAAGCGAGTTTGTTTTCGACGGCTTTCAATCCGGCGCGCATGAATCCAAGGGCGAAGGCCATGCCGGCGTGCCACGGCGCGGCGCAGCTCATTTGCGGGGCGTGGTCGGGAATCAACACGCCTTGGAAATTGTTCCGTTTCAAAATCCGCAGGACGCGCAGGATGTCAATGTCACCGTCGTCAATGAAGGTCTCCTTGTAAACGGGCACCTTGTCTCGAATGTTGCGCAGATGCACGTAGGCCAGCTTGCCCTGCCGACTGTAGGTGTCCACCGCCTCGTAAACATCGTCTTCGGTCATTTCGGCGATTGTGCCGCAGCAAAACTCCAGCGCGTTGCGCGGGCTTGGCTTTAGATCAATGAGCTTCTGGTAGAGCTTTGGCTGATAAACCAGTCGCGGCTGGGCGCGGCCAGCGTCACCCCGGCTGCTTCCGCCACCGGAATCAGCGCCTCAAGAAAAACCTCAAGTCGCTGCCACAATTGTTCCGGCGTTGCCGAAGGGACAATGCCGGGGGTGGCAGTCCGGTCATAAACCATGTTCCACACCATGCCGTTGGGCAGTGGTTCGTCGAGCGGACCGTCCATGCCCACGGCCTCGGCTTCGCCGCGGGCCAATGGGCCTTTGATGCGGCCGGCGACTCCCGCAATCGAAAAATTGTAGCCGAACACCGGGATGCCAGCTTTACCGACATTGCGGATGATCGTCTTGAGATTTTCGATTTGTTGCATTTTTTTCGGGCCATCCAGCAACACATCGTGCCAGTGTGCCGGGTCAAAATTTTCAATGGCTTCCAGTACCAGTCCGGCGTCATTGATTTCCTTTTTGATCGTGGTCAGTTCCTCGTAGGTCCAAAGCCGGTTTGGATCGCCAGCCAGACCCCAGCCTGTGTCGTCGCCCACCGGCTGGTCGCCCGGCTGGTTGCTGCGCGAGGAGCGGAAGTAATCCACGAGGTGGATGATCAGGTGCGTGCAGCCGCATTGACGGGCAAAGCGGTAATGCTCCGCGTTGAGTTGGTGACGATAAAGTCCAAGTCCCAGTTTCATCGTAAAATAATTGTGGTGACAGGCTGATCAGGAATGCCAGGAATTTAACATGTGTTTAAATCACCCTTGCCGGTCAGGAGTTTTAAGGGTCCGGTTGGAATCGTGCGGGTGCTGACAGTGGAGCCAGCTGTCGGGATTGAACCGACGACCCACGGTTTACAAAACCGTTGCTCTACCACTGAGCTAAGCTGGCGTCGCCACCGGTCGCATTTTTTGCTTTGCCGCGTTCACTGTCAAGCCTGACGGCAAGCGGGTATGATCTTCATACCAATTTATTCGCGACTATCACGCGGTGATGAAGTGGGTGTTCGCTGCGGCAAGGACATGCTTGAACCTGTGTGTCGTTTCAATTATTTATCACTCCTTTGAACTCAGACACCAAGCGCATTGCGATGGCCCGCTTCCGCAGCCGCGGGTGGTTGTTTGCCGGGTTGATTTTTTTTGCCGGTCTCTTTGTTTATTTTCCTGGGACTTCCGGTGATTTTGTCTATGACGACAACATTGATGTCCGGCCGGTGGATGATGCGTTCGTTCCCGGCGCCTGGCCGAAGCTGTTTTTCACCGCCTATTCGCGGTTGTATCGTCCGCTCAAATATCTCTCGTACCATGCGGACTATCTGTTCTTTGGCTGGCATCCGACCGGCTGGCATTGGCAAAATTGTTTCTGGCACGCGCTGAACAGTGTGCTGGTGTTCCTTCTGGCCAGGCGGTTGAGGGGTTCGCTTGCGGCTGCGTTGCTGGGAGGTCTCTGGTTTGCCGTGCATCCCGTCCACGCCGAGGCGGTCGTCTGGATCAGCGGACGCGGCTCGCTGCTTTCGACGTTCGGAGTCCTGGCCACTTTGCTTTTTTATGACCGATGGCGGCGTCAACCGGTCTGGTGGATTTTTGTGGGAATGTTGAGCGGCGCATTTATCGGCTTTTTCAGCAAAGAGGACGCACTGCTGGTTCTGCCTTTGATCGGACTTTACGAAATTTTCATCCGTCGGGAAAACCCTTTCACCTTATTGAATCAAAAAACTTTCCTAACGCCCGTGTTGGCCTTGAGCGCGCTCGCCGTTGTTTATCTCGGCCTGCGGCAATCAATCATTCCCGGACTGAGTCAGGGCAGATGGGAAAATGGATTCGCCGGCTGGGTGTCAACGCTGCCGGTCATTCTAACCACCTATCTCCGGCAACTCGTCTGGCCGGATCCGATGTGCGTTGATCAACCAGTTGATTACAGCGCGGGTTTTGGCATCGCGTTCTGGCTTTCGATGCTGGTTCTGGCCTGCTGTGCGATGATTCTTTTGGTGCGCCGTGAAACCTGGTCGCGCTGGCAATTTGCCCTGGCCTTCTTTTTTGTTGCGCTGGTTCCAGTCACCGGGATCATCCCCATCAATCAGCCGCGCGCCGACCGTTTCCTGTATCTGCCCAGCATCGCGGCGGCGCTGGCGGTGGCCTGGTTGTGGGATTGGGCGCAACCCCGCTGGCGGACCGTCTGCCTTGCGTTCCTCGCGGCTTCTTTGTCGTGGTATGGCTGGCGTTCCTGGGATTATTCAAAAACCTTCCTGAACGAAAGCGCGCTTTGGAACAACGTTCTTGCCGTCAATCCAAAATCCTACCGCTGTTTTGCCAATCTTGCTGCCGACGCCAACAACACCGGCCGGCCGCAATTGGCGCTGCGACTCGTCGAAAAATCGCTCGCCCTCAATCCGGGTTATTCCGAAGGTTTCGTCATCAAGGCTTATGCCTTGGAAGCACTCGGACAGGCATCGGAAGCCGAGATGCTCTATCGTCGCGCCATCGAAACAGGAGGAGAGGATCCGCGCTGGTTGTATTTGCTTGCCGATTTGCTGCAACGCCAGAAACAGTTTGTCGCGGCGGAAAGGCTTTATGACCGCATTGCCCAAATACGGCCAAATTACACCGAGGCGCGTTTCGCCGCCGGCATCCTGGCCCTGCAAATGAATGAACCGGCCAAAGCCGCCGCCGACATGACTGCGGTGCTGCAAGCCGACCCGGCCAACCAGCCGGCGCGCGAAATTCTTGAGAGACTCCACGAAAAATCTTCGCCGGCTTCGCAACAAAAATAGATGCCCATCACAAACCAGGGATAAAAAATCACTCGTTTCCCCAGGTGGATTTGACATGGGCAATGCCGGATTTTACCGCTTCAACCGGCAGCGACGGACTGAGTTCAAAAACTTTGATGTGGCCGGGTTTCACAAACGGCTTGAGCGCGGCAAAATTCACCGTGCCGGTGCCAGGCGGAGCATGGTCGGTCGCCGGATATTGCACGTCGTGAATGTGAAATCCAGCGAGGCGCGTGGCGAGTGATTCGAGATGTTGCCGGTGGTGAATGAACCCGAGGTTTTCCTTGATTTGCGCGTGGCCGGTGTCATGCCAGTAAACCACGTTCGGACTGTCAAACTCGCGCAGGAAATTCTCGAAGTCGTCTTCCAAGGGGATTTCCTCAAGCGCCTGCCGGTTTTCAATGCCGAGCTTGAGGCCGCGTTTTTCAGCCTCGGGCAGGATGAGGCGCAACGTTTCGTAAACGCGCTCAACGGCCTTTGTCTTTCCGACCTCGCGTCTGGCGGCGGCCTCGGCGCGGAGTTTTTCGTATTTGGGCGACTTTGCCCCGTCGCGTTCCAACATGCCGATGAGTTTGTCGGTGTAATCCTTCAAGTCCATGGTGCCGAGGTGCAGCACCACGACCGGCGCCTTGACGCGCTGGGCGAATTCAAAGGTCTTGAGCGTGTGCTTGACCGCCAGTTCCCGCTGGAGCGGCCGCTCGTCGGAGAATTCATACAGGTTCGGCGAGGCGTGATTCACCCCCATCGGCAGCGGGCAGAAATTGTGCAGGCTGGATATTTTGATTTCGCCCGCGTCCACGGCCTCCAGGATGCCGGGCACGAGGCCGAGGCGGATGCCGTGGCTGAGTTCGGCGTGGCTCAGGCCGAGGTCGCGGATTTCGCGCAGCATGGCGCGTCCGTCGGCGTGGCGTTTGGAATTCCAGCAGGTGGAAAGCGAATACATGCGGTTAAAAATAAAAAGGCCGGGCGCCATCGTAATCCGACGTGCCCGGCTTTGGAAATTGCAAAATTACAGGTCGGCGTAACGCGCGGTCAACATCGCGGAAAAGCGTGCCGCTTTTTCCTTGCGACGGCGCTTTTCACTCGGCTTTTCGAAATGCCGGTGGCCGCGCACGACCTTGAGGGTTCCTTCGCGGTCAACTTTTTTCTTCAGTCGCCGCAACGCGCGTTCCACGGGTTCGCCTTTTTTTAATCTGATCTCAGTCAACGCAACTCACTTCCTTTCTGGGGGCGAGAATGTCCGCTTACCGGCGGGGCTCGCAAATGGGCGCGCAGCATAGTTTGTCCACCGCCATTGTCAATGCGCAAAAGCAGGAGCGACTTTTCGGTCTGGCTGCCGCCGGACCTGGGGCAACGGCGGCTAATGGCAACTGTTCAGGATTTCAATATGTTCGGTATTTACCGAGGCTGCGGTTGCTTTTGACCGCGGCAAAGTTATTCTGCCCGCATGAACAAAAGAGACGGCCGGAAACCCGCCGCGGACCCGGAATTGAGCAAACAGATTCAGAACCTGATCAACTTCAAGGGTGGCGGGCACAATGAGGCCGAGGTTGCCGACATCATCGAAAACGCGCTCAAGTTGCTGACTGACGTGCAGGACACCGGCGACGTGCGGGTGATCCAAACGGCGCTGCGCGAAATGCGCTATGCCTTCCGGCTCTTTGCGCCGTATGCGCGCGTCCGCAAGGTCACGATCTTCGGTTCGGCCCGAACGCAAGCCGATCAGGCGGAATATCAACAGGCCGTGGACTTCGGGCGCAAGATCGCGAAGGCCGGCTTCATGGTCATCACCGGCGCCGGCCCGGGCATCATGCAGGCCGGGCATGAAGGGGCCGGACCCGAAAAAAGTTTTGGCGTGAACATCCGCCTGCCGTGGGAACAATCCGCCAATCCCATCATCGCCGAGGACGAAAAACTCGTGACCTTCAAATATTTTTTCACGCGCAAACTGATTTTCATCCGCCACTCGGACGCCATTGTGCTGTTCCCCGGCGGCTTCGGCACGCTTGACGAGGGTTACGAGGCCCTCACGCTCATGCAGACCGGCAAAGGCCTGCTCATGCCGCTCGTGCTGGTGGAGCCTCCCGGCGGCACCTATTGGAAGGCCTGGGACAAATACATCCGCGAACATTTGCTTCGCGACGGGCTGATTTCGCCCGAGGACCTGCATTTTTACCAAATTACCCAGAACACCGACGAGGCGGTAAAAATCATCACGCGTTTCTACCGGAATTTTCAATCCACCCGGTTTGTGAAGGACCAACTGGTCATCCGGCTTAACAACGCGCCGTCGGCATCAGCCCTGGCGGCCATCAACGAGGACTTCTCGGACATCGTCAACGGAACACCCATCAAAAGCATCAAGCCGACGCCGGAAGAGGTCGAAGACGACGACTGCCTGCATTTGGCGAGGATCGCCTTGGGCTTCAATCGCCGCGATTATGGCCGCCTGCGGCAGATGATTGATGTGTTGAACGGGTTGTGAACTCGACACCTTGTTCGCTGCTGGTTAGTTTTTGGCCATGAACTTTCTGGTCACCGGCGGGGCCGGCTTCATCGGTTCGCATGTCTGCGAACGCCTGTTGCACGACGGCCACGCGGTCTGGGCGCTCGATGACCTGAACCCGTTTTACGACCCGCAGCTCAAGCGCCAGAACCTCCGCGACATCCAGTCACTGGCCAGACCATTTGAATTTGTCCAGGGCGATTTGACCGACCGGGCTGCGCTCGACGCATTGTTCGGCAGTGTGAAATTCGACCAGATCATCCACCTCGCGGCGCGCGCGGGCGTTCGGCCCAGCCTGGCCGAACCGGCGCTGTATCAACGCGTCAATGTCGAGGGCACGGTCAACCTACTTGAAGCGGCACGAAAAAATCGCGTCAAAAAAATCATCCTCGCCTCGTCCTCGTCGGTTTATGGCGTGAACGCAAAGGTGCCATTCAGCGAAACCGACCCGATTTTTTCCGCCATATCGCCTTACGCCGCGAGCAAGCTGGCGTGCGAGTCCCTCGGACACGTCTATCATCACGTTTACGGCCTGGACGTGACTGTGCTCCGCCTGTTCACCGTTTACGGCCCGCGCCAGCGTCCCGACCTGGCCATCCGCAAATTCGCGACGCTGATTCATGCCGGCCGGCCGGTTCCGGTCTTCGGTGATGGCAGCCTGGCGCGCGATTACACCTACGTCACCGACACGGTTGACGGCATCATCGCCGCCACGCAAAAGGAATTTGGCTTTGAAATCTTCAATCTGGGCGAATCGCAGACGGTGACGCTAAACCGACTCATCGAATTGCTCGAAGGCGCGCTTGGCCGGAAAGCCGTCATTGACCGCCAGCCGCTTCAGCCCGGCGATGTGCCGGTCACCTTTGCCGACATCACCAAGGCCCGCGCCCGGCTGGGCTATCAGCCGCAGGTCGCCATCGAGTCCGGCATAAGATTATTTATAGATTGGTTTCGCAAAAATACTGGTTAGAATCCACGCCATGAAGTCAGATGCGCCATTCACACGACCCTCGTTGAAGGAAGCTCTCAATGCCTGGGAAAAGCTGCTGGCCGAGCGCGGCTTTTCAACGGACATCATCTGGATTTTTGCGGAAAATTTGTGCGTGGAAAGATCGCACACCGAGCCGGGCGGGTTCCGTTTCGGGTTTCAAACCCGGTTCACTCCGCCGCCCGACGATGCGCTCGACGTGGCCTACAGCCATTTTTCAGATACGGACCAGCCGGTGGTTTTTTACCGGCTCGGCGGACGTCCGGGCAAATCCGTTTGCACTTTGTTATGTGATTCGTGGTTTGAAAAACGGACCGCGGCCGATGGGTTTATGCGTCGTGACGAATGGCGGATTTTGTTTCATCCCGGCCAGCAGGATGAAATTGATGAAGTCACCGACCTGACCCGCTGGCTGCGCCGTGTCAAACGCGACCGCGCGTTTCATGACCTGGATTTTTGCATGGCGCTGGAATCAATTGACGAAATCAAGATGTATGGCCGTGCGCTCGCGCCCTACGAACGCCTGGCTGCTGCGATGCTCAACCGTCTGCGGCGGCTGCTGGGACAACCCGCTTGAACCCTGTGCAGAATCTCAATCCTGGTGTCAAATCCCGGGACAACGGGCGCCAAAAACAGCCTTTTTAGCCGGGTTTTTGCCTTCCCGCCTGCTAGTTTTTAGTTGGTCTGCTCCATGCTTGATTTTCCCCATGACCAAGATTGCATCCAGTGCGAACAAGAAGATTCGTGCGTTTCATACCATGGTCCCGGCCAATCATTCGGAAGAAGCCCGGTTCGGAACGCTTGATGGCGCAGTCATCGTATTTTTTCTCCTCTGCGTCGCCGGCTTGCTCTGCTTCCTTCTGATCTGAAGTTTCGGTTCAAGGTGTGATGGCGATGGAACCTGCCTTGACCTGAGGCGGGGCTGGCGCCGCCGGTTGGGGCGGCAGTCCGATCTAGTTACTTTTTCACTTTCGGCGCTGCTGGCGCGTTGGTCTTGAACGCCGATCGAAACAGCCAGTGCCGTTTCAAGCCTTGGACCAGATCGTCCGCATCCACAACCGCCTTTGAAATGCTCCCCAGCATGTTCGTGTTGGCCTGGACCTGTGCATTGAGGTTGCTGGTGATGTCGGCGAGGTTCATCAGCAACGCATCCACGTTGGTCAGGCTGCCTTGGATCTGGTCATTGCTGTTGGTCCCCAGTGCCCAGACCAGCGGCCCGCCCGGTTCGCGCAACTGATCGCTGATGACGGCGAAATTCGTCACCATCGGCTGCACCGCGACGATGGTCGTGTTCAGGTTTGAAGCCGCGGTGGCCGCGCTGTCCAGCACGGCGGAAAGTTTGTTGGTCAGCGAAAGTATTCCCGGCAGGGCGTTTTGCACCTGCGTGACCATCGCCTGCAACTGGTCGGAAATCGGCGGCGTCTCCACGGCGCGGAGCCAGACATCGTCCGAACCGGGTTGGAAATTTTCGTAACGGTGCGTCCGCCGGTGCCAGGCGGCGACGATGTGATCACGACCAATCGAATTGTCGTAGGCACAGACGGAATTGGATTCGAGATTCAACTGCGCCATGCGTTCCAGATTCGATTGCGTGAGCATTGTGTAGGCGCCGAAGACGATGTTGGAATCTTCGTCGAGAACATCCTGGTAAAGCTGCCAGCGGTTGGTTTCCGTGGCGATGATTTGCTCCAGTTCGGGAATGGTCTTGATGAAGCCCGGTTGCGTGACACAAATCGCCGGGCCGTTTGTGCCGCGGGTGACTTCCAGTTGCCGTTTGCCGAGAAAATCCGCCGAGTTCACTTTCACGAACGAACCCTGCGCCCAAATATAACGGAAATAAGTGTCGCGCACCTCAAATTCCACCCGGACATTGTGCGGGTCGCCCGGCTCGGTCACGCTGATGGACGTGATGTCACCCACGGGAAATCCCATCATCACCACGGGATCGCTGACGTTCAAGCCGGACGAACTTTGGACATAGGTGAAAAAATGTGCCTTGATGAGAAACCAGCCTTTGCGGTCGGCCGTGTGGTAAATGTAATAGCCGAACCCGAACAGCAGCAGCGCCGTCGCCAAAAACACGAACCAGCCCACGGCGCGTTCCATCCGGCTCAGGCGCGTGCGCAGTTGAGGGGTTAAATCTTGGAGTGCCATGTTTTTCAGATTGTCGTCTCAAGGTGGACGGCCAGCAATTCTTTTACGCCCGAATGATCCGAGGTTTCGACTTGGTTCCACGAGCCCAGCGCGGCGAATTTTTTCTCATGCAACAGCGCGAATTTCCGCCGTTCGCTTTTCCACGGGTGCAAGTCGTCCACCGTGACCACAATCGTCACCGGTTGGCCGCCCGGTTGTCCGTGACCGCGCGCCAGCTGGTCCAAAAACCGCAGCCACCATTGGCGGTGCCGCGCGCCGAGACCGGCCAGCGGGTCGTCGAGCAGCAGAATCTCCGGTTTCAATATTAACGCCCGGGCCAGCGCCGCGCGCTGGCGCCAGTTGGCCGCGACATTCGCCGGCGTCACGTCGGCCAGCGGCGCAAGCTCCATCAAATCCAGCAGGGATTTCACCTCGGCCGCGGCGTCGGTCGCGGTCAAATTTTTGTGGTATCGCAACGGCAGTGCGATGTTTTCAGCCACGGTCAACTGGCTGAAAAGTTGTCCGCCTTGAAAAACCAATCCGACGCGCCGCCGTTCGGTGGGTTCCGCTTCGCCGAAGCTGCCCGGGTCGCCGCCGAAAAGTTTACAACTGCCGCTGCCTGGCGGCATCAGCCCGGCGGCCAGCATCAACAGGTCGCTTTTGCCGGAATGTTCCTGGCCGCCAACGACCCAGAATTCCCCGGCCGCCACCGACCAGTTCACGTCCTCGACGACCAGGAACGAGGCGTCACGCATTGCGGTGACGTTCACGCCGCGCATTTCAATCGCCAAGGATTTTTGGTTTTCGCTCATGCCACGAGATAAAGCACGATGAACAGCGCGTCAATCAGCACGCACACGATGACGCCTTGCGTCACCGCCCGCACCGCCACGCGCGAGACATCTTCCAGCCGCAACGGTTGGGCCAGGCCGTGATAGCATGTTACGACCGCAATGAAAAATCCGAAGGCAATCGTCTTCAACGCCAGCAACGCGAAGTCCAGCCAGCCGAGGGACTCGGTGATTTGCTTGAAATAATCGCCCGGCGTCATCGGCACATCCTGCAAGAAGGCGAACAGATAGCCGCTCGCCAGCGCACCGATGATCAAATAAACCGTCAGTGAAAAAATGCCCAGTGCCATGCCGATGACGCGCGGCACGATGAGATAATGCACCGGGTCAATGCCCAGCGCTTCCAGCGCCTCTACTTCGCCGAGCGCGCGCGCCGTGCCCAGTTCGATCACGTTGGCCGTACCCACCCGCGCCAGGACCAGCACCGCGGTCAGCAACGGCCCCAGTTCCCGCACCACCACGATCACCATCGTCGAACCGAGATAACTGATCGCGCCGACTTTCGCCAGGACCGAGACCGTCTGGCCGATGACGAGAAATCCCAGCGCCAGCGCCACAAACGAAAACATTGGCAGCAGCGCCACGCCGGCCCGCGCGATTTCCTGCCGGATGCGCGGTCGGATGACATTTTTCGCCACGCCGGATTTTTTCAGGATGACGCCCAGCGTGATCAGTGCAAACGCGCCGAGGCCCTGCACCGTGAGCAGAAAGAGAAACAGCTTGCGCCCGAGAAAATCCGTGTAGGACCGGGGCAGCGGCGCGCGCCGGAACAACTGGGTGTTCGTCAGTTCAAATGTCCTGGCCAGATTTCCGCGCACCCCGGCAGCGTAGAAGCCCGCCATCCTCCGGTCAAAGTCGTTTTGCCCGTTCCAGCCGGGTTAATGGAAAGGACAGGGCTGCTAATGCCGGACAAAAACAGCAAAGCAAATGGCCAAATAAGTTTGGTTAAGTTGCCGGAGGAGGACGAAAGTTGCCGTGAAATAAAACATTAATGCACTTAACCATCCCGCCGAATTATGACCACCCACTCCCGCCCCACCATTTGGGAGCATGCCCAGTCCAAGGGCGTTTCGCGCCGTGACTTTCTCACGGCTTGCGCCTGGATGACGGCCGTGCTCGGTTTGCCCGCCAGCGCCGTGGCGCAAGTCACCAAGGCGCTCGAAACCAAACCGCGCCTGCCCGTGCTCTGGTTCCATTTCCAGGAATGCACCTGCTGCTCGGAATCATTTATTCGTTCGTCGCATCCCGGCATTGCCGACATTGTCCTCGACAAAATTTCACTCGACTACACCGAGACGTTGATGGCCGGTTCCGGCAAGCAGGCCGAAGACGCCCTGCGCGACACCATGACCAAATACAAGGGCGAGTATCTCATGCTCGTCGAAGGTTCCGTGCCGACGGCGGAGGGCGGTGTTTACTGCTGTATTGGCGGGCGCACCGCGCTGGATATTTTGCAGGAAGCGGCTGCGGGTGCCAAGGCACTGATCTGCTGGGGCAGTTGCGCGAGCAACGGCTGTGTGCAGGCGGCCAAGCCGAATCCAACCAAGGCCACGCCGATTCACGAACTCATCACCGGGGTACCGATCATCAAGGTGCCGGGCTGTCCACCGATCGCCGAGGTGATGACGGGCACCATTGTTCATTTGCTCGCGTTCGACCGTATTCCGCAGCTCGACGGCCTGGGCCGGCCCAAGGCGTTTTATTCGCGGCGCGTTCACGACACATGTTACCGTCGCCCGAATTACGATGCCGGATTGTTCGTCAATTCCTTCGACGACGAAAACGCCAAGCGCGGCTATTGCCTTTACAAAATGGGCTGCCGCGGGCCGGTGACTTACAACGCCTGCGGCGTGATGCGCTGGAACGGCGGCGTGAGTTTTCCGATCCAGTCCGGTCACCCCTGCATCGGCTGCAGCGAGGGAAATTTCTGGGATAACGGTCCGTTCTACCGGCATTTGCCGAACTTTCCCGGCTTTGGCATCGAGACCACGGCGGACAAGGTTGGCGTCGTGGCCGGCGCAGTGACCGTCGTCGGCATCGCGGCACACGCGATTTCCACGAACATTCGCAAACGTCATTTGATCAAGGAAGAACTGGCATCAAGCGAAGACGTGAAAGACGGTCGCGCGGAACAAGGCGGTTCTTAAACCCAACAAAAAATTTCAAACCAGAATTTTATGGCTTCAAAAAGAATTGTCATTGATCCGGTCACCCGCATCGAGGGCCACCTTCGCGTGGAAGTGGAAGTGAACGACGGTTTTGTCACCGATGCCTTCAGTTCCGGCACGATGGTGCGCGGGCTGGAAATCATCCTGCGCGGTCGCGACCCGCGCGACGCGTGGGCGTTCGCAGAGCGCACGTGCGGCGTCTGCACCACCGTTCACGCGCTCGCGTCCGTGCGCTCGGTGGAGGATGCACTGGGCATCGTGATTCCACCCAATGCGGAGCTGATCCGCAATTTGATGTTTTGCACGCAATACATGCAGGACCACGTCGTACATTTTTATCACCTGCACGCCTTGGACTGGGTGGACGTCGTCAGCGCGCTCAAGGCCGATCCGGCGAGGACGGCTGAACTGGCGCAAAGCATCTCCAACTGGCCGAAGAGTTCGGTCGGCTATTTTTCCGACGTGCAGAAGCGCATAAAGAAATTTGTTGAGAGCGGCCAGCTCGGCATTTTTGCCAATGGCTACTGGGGCCATCCGGCCATGAAACTGCCGCCGGAGGCGAATCTGCTCGGCGTCGCACATTACATCGAGGCGCTCGACTGGCAGAAGGAAATCGTCAAGGTCCACACGATTTTTGGCGGGAAAAATCCGCATCCGAATTATCTCGTCGGCGGCGCGCCGTGCTCACTGAACCTCGACGAAGCCAACGCCATCAACGCCGAGCGTCTGGCGTATGTCGGCAAATTGCTGACGGACGCGAAGACTTTCGTGGAACAGGTTTACATTCCTGATTTGCTGGCCATCGCGTCCTTTTACAAGGACTGGGGCGCAATCGGCGGCGGATTGAAAAATTACATGGCCTATGGCGATTTGCCGACCCACGGCTTCGGCGACCCGGGCAGGTTCAAGTTTCCGCGCGGTGTGATTTTGGATCGCGATCTGGGCAAGATTCTTGAAGTGGACGCGCATGATCCGCAGCAGGTCAAGGAATCCATCGCGCATTCCTGGTACGAATATTCCGACGGCGACGCGGCGGCAAAACATCCGTGGGACGGCGAGACGAAGCTCAATTACACCGGCCCGAAGCCGCCTTACGACCAGCTCAACGTGGACGGAAAATATTCCTGGCTCAAGACGCCGCGCTGGAACGGCCACGCGATGGAGGTCGGCCCGCTCGCCCGCCTGCTCGTCGGCTATGGCACGGGCCGCAGCGACATCAAGGACGCCGTGGACATGGTGTTGCAGAAACTGGACGTGCCCGTTGGCGCGTTGTTCTCCACGCTCGGCCGCACGGCGGCACGCGGGATTGAAACCTATCTCGTTGCGCAATGGGCGCAGGAATTTTATGGCGACCTGCTGGCGAACATCAAAAACGGCGACTCTCGCACGTTCAACGGCGAAAAATGGGAGCCGGAAACCTGGCCCACCCAGGCCAAAGGTGTGGGCATGAGCGAAGCTCCGCGCGGCGCGCTGGCGCATTGGATTGTCATCGAGGACAAGAAGATCGCCAACTACCAGCTGGTGGTGCCCTCGACCTGGAACGCTTCGCCGCGCGATGCCACGGGCCAGCGTTCGGCCTATGAATCCTCGCTCATTGGCACGCCGGTCGCCGATCCCGAAAAACCGCTCGAAATCATCCGCACGATTCACTCGTTTGACCCGTGCCTGGCCTGTGCCGTGCATCTTTACGATCCGCACGGCCGCACGCTCAACCGAATCACTGTCGGCGGCTAGGAGGCATTATGCAAACAACCACCCTTGGCCGGGTTTACGTCTGGGAAATTCCCGTCCGGTTTTACCACTGGCTCAACGCGCTCTGCCTCGTCATGCTGTGCGTCACCGGATATCTCATCGGCGCTCCACTGGCCATCCAGCAGGCGTCCGAGGCATCGTTTTCCTACTGGTTCGGCAAAGTGCGCTTTCTCCACTTTGTCTTTGCCTACATTTTCTTTTTCAACTTCCTGTTCCGCATCTACTGGGGCTTTGTCGGGAACCGCTATGCGAACTGGAAAAACTTCATTCCGTTCCGCAAAAAGCAGTGGAAGGAAATCAAGCAAGTCATCGCCGTGGACCTTCTGCAGGCAGACAATCAGCCGATCGAGACCATCGGCCACAACGCCGTGGCTGGGTTCACCTATTTCATGACGTTCCTCGCGTTTCTGTTCCAATGTGTCACCGGCTTCGGCCTTTACGCGGCCATGAGCAAATCTTGGTTCCCGCATCTGTTCGCCTGGATCGTGCCGTTGATGGGCGGCGATTTTGCCGTGCGCCAGTGGCATCATGCGTTCATGTGGTTCTTCATTCTGTTCGCGCTCGTCCACGTTTACCTCGTGTTTTACCACGACTACGTCGAGGGCCGCGGCGAAATCTCCTCGATGGGCAGCGGCTGGAAATTCATCGAGAAGGAATATCATCCCGTGCTGAAAAACGAAAAATCCGGCGGCGATGCCAAGAAATGAAACTCACCGTCGGCCACCAAAAACCGCTCATCCTCGGCATCGGCAATTTGTTGATGGGCGATGAAGGCGTCGGTGTCGCCGCCATCCGGCATCTGGAGAAAATGGGCTTTGGCGAACACGCGGAACTGGTGGATGGTGGCACCAGCGGCTTTCATCTGCTCGGCCTGTTCCGGAACCAGCAACACCTCATCCTCATTGACGCCGCGACGGACAACCAACCCGTCGGCACCGTTTCACTCATCCATCCGCGCTACGCCAGCGATTTTCCGCCGACACTCACGGCGCATGACATCGGATTGAAAGACCTGATTGAATCCGCCGCACTGCTCGGCTACTGGCCGCAAGTGGACCTGATCACGATCTCGATTGGTGACCTGGGCGAGATGACCATGGAACTCTCCCCGCCGGTCGCCGCCGCGCTGCCGCAGATTGAAGCGCTTGTGAGCCGCTGTCTGGAAATCGGTCCGTCCAGCATGACGCCATCCCCCGGGCTGCTCGCTGTCAGATAAAAAGCTGTTCTTTCATCCGAACGCCGATAAATATTTCGGCGTGACACAGGCCGAAGCCAAAAAACGCCACGTTCAGCTCGTGGAGGAAATTCGCAAGTACGACCACGCCTATTACGTCGAAGGGCGGCAGCTCATCACGGACCCCGAGTATGACCGATTTTTTAAAGAGCTTCAGGAGTTGGAACGGAGTTATCCCGACCTCGTCACGCCGGAATCGCCTACGCAACGTGTCGGCGGCACGCCCAGTGAAAAATTTGCCCGCGTCAAACATCTCGTGCCGATGCTCTCGCTCGACAAGGTCGAGGCCAGCGACCATCCGACCAAGGACGAAGAGCCCGACCGCGACAAGCGCAACCGCGTCCAGGACGAAAACACGCTCGCCGAACTTCGCGCCTGGGACGCGACGATTCGCAAAAACCTCGGCCGTGATAAAATTCAATACATCATCGAACCCAAGGTGGATGGTGTGTCCATCGGCGTCCATTACCGCCGTGGCAAACTTGCGCTCGGCGTCACGCGCGGCGATGGCACGGAAGGCGACGACATCACCACCAACCTCAAGACTATCCGGGGCATTCCGCTGGAATTGAATTTGAAGAATCCGCCCGCGCTGCTTGAAGTGCGCGGCGAGGCTTACATGGCGATAAAGGAGTTCGATGCGGTCAACGCCAAGCTGGCTGCCGCCGGCGAAAAGCCATTCCCCAATGCCCGGAACGCCACCGCCGGCACGCTCAAGCAGCTTGATCCAAAGCTCGTCGCGCAACGCCCGATTCGCGCCGTGTTTTATGCCACCGGGGCGGTGGACGGCATCGAGTTCAAGACGCACTCGGAAATGTTGGAGATGCTGGCCAAGTTCGGCCTGCCCACACAAAAACTGTGGTGGGGTTGCGACGGCATCGAGGAGGTTTTAAAAATCTACGCGGACAAAGTCGTCGCGCATTACGACGAAAAAAAAGATCTGCGCCGGCAGTTGCCCTACGAAATTGACGGCATTGTGCTCAAGGTGAACACGCTCGCCGACTGGCCGCGCATTCCCGGCCGCAGCCGCGCGCCCGGCTACGCCATCGTCCACAAACCGGTGCCGTGGATCACGCCGGCGGAAACTGTCTTGAAAGCTATTACCGTGCAAGTCGGACGCACCGGTGTGCTCACGCCCGTGGCCGAACTGGAACCGGTTTTTGTGCAAGGCTCGACAATTGCGCGCGCCACGCTGCACAACGAGGACGAAATCCGCCGGAAGGACATCCGCATCGGCGATACCGTGGTCATCCGCAAGGCGGGCATGGTCATCCCGGAAATTTTCGAGGTGGTGAAAACCAAGCGTCCGCCCGGGGCAAAGGAATTTGACCTGTTCCAGCATGTCGGTGGCAAATGTCCCGCGTGCGGCGGGCCGATTGCGAAAGATAAGATTAAAACGGCGCGCAATTTGGATTTCGGAGGGGCGAGTTCCACGAGCCCCAAATTCAAGTCTGGCGAAAGTCAGGGACTCGCAGAGCTCGCCCCTCCGACCAACGAGGAAGTCGCCTGGCGCTGCCAGAACATCGCGGGCTGCCCGGCACAGCTCACGCGGCGCGTGGAGTATTTCGCGGCGCGCAAGGCGCTCGACCTTGAATCGCTCGGAGGCATTGTTGCGGAAAAACTTGTTGAACGCGGTCTCGTGAAGGAACCGCTCGACCTGTTTGATTTGAAGCTGGAACAGCTCGGCAAATTGAATCTCGGCACGGACGACGAACCGCGGACATTCGGCGAGAAGAACGCCACGAAGATTCTTGATGCGCTTCAGCGTGCCAAAACCGCCCCGTTGTCGCGGTGGATTCACGCGCTGGCGATTGCCGATGTTGGCGAAGCCACCGCCAAGCAGCTTGCCGCCACGCACGAATCGCTGGACACGCTCGCTAGGTCAGAAGTCCTGCGCGACATCCGCGACCTCGGCGCGAAGGAAGGCGAACGCGCCGAAATCAGCCCGCGCTCGCGCAAGAATCCGCCGAAGGACGAAAAAGAAAAAACCGCGCGGGAGAAACGTGACGCTTCACTCAAATTGGAAATTGCCGAAATTGAATCACGGCTGGAGGCAGGTGGCTTGAAAGCGAAGCTGGTGGAAGTGGGGCCGGTGGCAGCGGCGAGCGTGCTGGATTATTTCGCATCGCCCGCCGGGAAGAAAGTCCTGGCCCGCATCCGTGAATTAAAAATCAAACCCGAAGCCGAAGTCGCCAAGGCAGCGGCAGCGGCCGGCATTTTTGCCGGGAAAACGTTTGTGCTGACCGGCACGCTGCCAACGCTGACCCGCGAGGAAGCCACAGCGAAAATTGAAGCGCTCGGCGGCAAGGTCAGCGGCAGCGTGAGCAAGAAAACGGATTTTGTGCTGGCCGGCGCCGACGCCGGTTCCAAGCTCACCAAGGCGCAGGAACTGGGCGTGAAGATTTTGGACGAGGCGGAATTTTTAAAATTGTCCGTCCGATAAACTCGTGCGAGTCGCGCAGTACTTACTTCACACCAATCCCATCCAGCACGGGTGAATTGCGGATTGTAATTCCCTTCACATCGTCGGCGAAGGTTGCGGCCGTGACGCCGGGGGCGAGTTGCGCCTTGAAGTTGTCCACGTCGAGGCCGTCCACGTCCGCGCACACCATGGCGGGCCGGAAGTCGTTGGTTTCAAAGCTCACACTGATGTTCGACAGTTCCAGCCCCTTCACGTGCCGGGCAAAAACCCCGTAGGCGGGCATGGTACCGACCCGGTTTGGTTCCGGATACATTGCACCGAGTTCTTTGGGCATATAGGCAGCGCCCATGTTGGTGCCGCCGCCCTTGAACTCGAGATGGATGTTGTCCAGGCGGAGATTCTCGATCGGCTGTCCAGGGATGCCGGTGATCTGAATGCCGCTCAACGTGCCAATACCGGTCGCAATGACATTGGAAATGAAAATGTTCCGGGCGCGGCTTGGCGTGGTCACATTGGGACCGCGATTGCGGCTGCCGGTCGTGATGTAAATGGGATACGTGGCGACGTCCATCATCGTAATGTTATTGATGGTGATGTTTTCCATGATGCCGCCGTCCACTTCCTCCAGCGCGAGGCCCTTGCAGGCGCGGAAGGTGCAGTTGGCGACGGTGCAATTGCGGAAACCGCCGCTGGCCTCGGTGCCGAACTTGATGCGGCCGTTTTTCCCCCGGCTCGGCTTCATGGTGCCGTCCAGCAACGTGCCTTCCTGGAAACCGGAAACCTGGCAGTTCACGATGGTCAGGTTTTCGGTGATGACGTTGGTGCCGAGCGCAAAACTGCTTTTCGGGCAAAGCGCGTCGTCACCCGGTGCATTGATCCGGCAGTTGGAAACCATCGTGTTGCGGCAGCAATCAATGTCAATGCCGTCGCGATCCGTGTCCATCGTCACGTTGTCCACGGTCATGTTGTCGCAGCCGGTGACGAGGACGGCGAAGTGGCCGCCGTGGAAAATCGTGACGTCCCGGATCAAAACGTTGCGGCACAGCTTGAGCGCAATCGCCTTGTTGCCGAGCCGCACCGGGCCGGGATTGGTCCGCGCGGCGCCGGGTTTGTCCCAGATGTTGTATCCGCTCATCTCATCGAGAATTTTGTCGTCGCGCACCAGTCCGCCGCCGTTGATCGTGCCCAAGCCGTTGATCGAGACATTCGTGAGGTTTTCGCCCCAGATGAGGCTGTTGTGAAAATAAACGTGCCCGCCGTCTTCATAGGCGATGGCCGTCCACGGCTCGGTTTCGTCGTAGGCGTTCAGGGTTTGCGGCGCGCCGAGGATGACCGACCCGGCCGCAAGGTGCAAATTGATGTTGTTGGTCAGGTGAATGCTGCCGCTCAAATAAGTGCCGGCCGGGACAAAAACGGTTCCGCCACCCGCCGCCGCAGCCGCCTGGATGGCGCGGTCAATGGCCGGACTGTCCAAGGTTTTGCCATCGCCGGTCGCGCCAAAGCTGCGCACGTTGAAAACCGTTTCGAAGGCCGGCTTCACGGCGCAGGTTGATTTACACCCGGTTTGAAAAATAATTCCCAGCAGGGCGATGCCCAGCACAATGGTTTTTGATGCCCAGCGACAACTCAAGACAGATTGTAAATTCATGCTTATGACGGAATAGTTAACAAGTTTCAATTGGGTACACAACCTCAGACGATCGAGCTTTCAAAACGTTACACCAACCGGTGCCGGAATTCCGAACAGGCCCTGGCCACATTGGTGGCATTCAAAATGGCCGACACGACACAGATGCGCGTGGCCCCGGCCGCCAGCACATCGTCGAGCGTACGCAAATTGATGCCGCCAATCGCGAACCAAGGAATGTTCACGTTCGCTGCCGCCCAGCGGACGTATTCCAGCGTCACGGGTTTTGCCGCCGGTTTGGTGCCGGTCGCATAAACCGGTACGATGGCGATGTAATCCGGTCCGGCCGCCAGCGCCCGTTTGGCCTGTTTCGACGAGTGGGTGCTCAAGCCAATTCGGATTTCGGAGGTCGAATTTTGGATTTCAGAAGTGTGTTTGTGGCCGGCGTCAAAAAAGTCCTCCTGGCCCAGATGGCAGAATTCCGCACCAGTTTCGCGGGCGATTTCCGGATGATCATTGATGACTAGGCCGACATTCGCACGGCGGGTGACGGGCAGAATCGCCTCGGCCATGCGGCGGATTTCATCTGGCGACGAATTTTTGGCGCGCAACTGGATCAGGTCCGCGCCACCGTCGCATAGCTGCTGGGCAAAGACCTCCGGCGCGCGGCCATGGAAGTAGGCCGTGTCAATGAACGCGTAAAGGCGGCAGTCCGCGAGCGGTTTCACGGGTATAACTTAACTGGGAATCACGCGAAACACACGAAAGAGTTTGTGGATGCTGGAAATTCCTTTCAGACAAAGCGTGGGTGATGGCGATGGATTAATTTGAGGGGGCGAGGCTTCTGTCGAGCTGTCATGTCAGGACTTAATGCGGCGAGCTGGCTCAGGAGGACGTTCGCCCCGCCCGAAAATCAGGACGGCGGCGGAAACTTTCCACCGCCGTGCAAGTTTTAAAATTTTACTTGAGCCCGACCAGATATCCGAAGCGTTCGCGGAACTGGTCGGGTGTCATGCCTACCACGCCGGCGCATTTGGTGAGCTGCTTCATGTCCTCGAAGTCTTCGCGTTCGAGCCGGATCATGTAGGCGCAGGCGCATTCGTAGGCCTCACCATCCACATTCACCTTGCGGTTTTGCATGCGGCCGGTCTTGGGGTCGAGCATTTTGTCGAACGGCAGCGGGTTCATCTTGCCGTCCACAAAGCTGATGATGGCGCCATATTTCTCGGCTTCGGGTGAGAGCAGGAATTTCACCGCGGCATAACCGAGGTCGCGGGTGTATTCGGCGTCGAACGGTATCGGGTCGGCGCAACGCAATTCATAACCGAGGTCCTTGTCAATGAAACCCATTTTGATGCCCAGCTTTTCCAGGCGCACTGTCAACAACTCCTTCATCAGACGGCCAAATTCAATTTCGCCCAGGCGCAAATGGCCGTGGTCGTCACGAATGACCTTGCCAAAGCGCTCCAACTGTCCGTCCGGCAGCGCCTTGATCAAACCCTGCTCGCCCATCGCCTCGATGAGCCCTTCGGCGAGGACGACGATGCCGTATTGCGACCCTTCGGCCCGGCGTTTGATGATGGAACCGATGATGATGTCGCAGACTTCATCCACCGTGACCTGGCGGTTGCGGAATTCCTCCGGGATGATGGCGAGGGTGGCGGCGGACGCCTTGGCAATGCCGAGCGCGAGGTGTCCCGCGGCCCGCCCCATGCTGACGATGATATACCAGCGCGAGGTGGTGCGGGCATCCTCCATCAAATTACGGACGATATAGACGCCGTAATGGCGCGCCGTTTCATAACCGAACGTCGGCGTGGAACCGGGCAGGGGCAGGTCATTGTCAATCGTCTTGGGCACGTGCGCCACCTTGATGCGGCCCTGGCTTTGCTTGGCCACGACACTGGCGGAAAATGCCGTGTCATCACCGCCGATGGTCACCAGTGCGGTGATGCCGAGTTTTTCAAAAACACTGAAGACATTCTTCATCTGCTCCGCGGATTTGGTCGGATTTGTGCGCGCGGTGCCGAGAATCGAACCGCCCTTGATGTGGATGTCCTTTACGTCGCGGATGGAAAGCGGCCGGCAATACTGCACCTCGCCCTGCGCTAGCCATTTGAAGCCGTCGCGGAAGCCGATGACTTCATAGCCTTGGTTGATGCCTTCGATGGTGGCCGCGGCAATGACGCCGTTGAGGCCCGGAGCCGGACCGCCGCCGACCAGAATACCTAATCTGCCTTTGTTCATGTAATGGATTCGTTAATTGTAAAAACGGAACCGCAACAAGATGCGCAAGCGCCGGAAAGAATTCAATTCCATTCTTGCCATATTCAAACCACAATTTGCCGAAATGAAACCGGCTGTTTTCCTCGACCGCGATGGCACGCTCATCGTGGAAAAGAATTACCTGCGCCGGCCCGAGGAGGTCGTCCTTTTCCCGGGCGCGCCGGCGGCTTTGAAGCGGCTGGGCGATGCCGGGTTCGAGCTGTTCATCGTCTCCAACCAGTCTGGCGTCGGTCGCGGTTACTTCACGCTTGCGGAGGTGGAGTGCGTCAACGAGCATTTGCACGACGAACTCGCCGGCGTCGGGGTGCGGCTCCGGAAAATTTACGTCGCGCCCGAGGCGCCCGGCCAGCCGAGCAGAGGACGCAAGCCGTCACCGCAGTTTTTGTTAGATGCGCGCGCTGAATTTGACGTGGATCTGGCGCGGAGCTGCATGGTTGGCGACAAGCTGATTGATCTGGAATGCGGCTGGAATGCCGGGGTCCAAAAGAGTATTCTGGTTCGCACGGGCTATGGCGCGGAACTGGAACGCACGGAGGCAGACAAGTTGTCGCGCGCCGTGGTGGTGGACGATTTGTCCGGCGCGGCGGACTGGATTTTGAAAAACTTGTAGTGGCCGGGATCGGGCGACATTAACCTGTTCGAGGTTCAGAATTTCAAATTATGTGCGGCATCATTGGATATGTTGGTAAAAAGGCGGCCTCGCCCATCCTGCTCGAAGGATTGCGGCGGCTGGAATATCGCGGTTACGACAGCGCGGGCGTGGCGCTGTTGGATGACGGCAGCCTGCTCGTCCGCAAGAAAAAAGGCAAGATTGACGAAGGCCTCGCCCGCCTGCTGAAGTCCGAACCGGTTGCGGGCACTCTCGGCATCGGCCACACGCGCTGGGCCACGCACGGAGTCCCCTCGGACAAGAACTGTCATCCGCACCTCGACCAGTCCGGCACCATTGCCGTTGTCCATAACGGCGTCATTGAAAATTACGACAGCCTCAAACAGAAACTACTCCAGGCCGGCCACAGCTTCAAATCCGACACCGACACCGAGGTGCTCGCGCATCTGATCGGCGATTATTATGCAAAGCGGCGCGAAGCCGGCGTCAAAAACGGCGACGCCAATTTATTGACCCAGGCCGTTTGCGACGCGTTGCGCGAAGTCATCGGCACCTACGGCCTCGCGGTCATTTGTGCCGGGGAACCGGGCACGATTGTCGGCGCGCGGCGCGGTTCGCCGCTCATCATCGGCATCGGCACCGGCGAAAATTTTCTGGCCAGCGATGCCAACGCCATCGTCGCCCACACGAAAAAGGTGGTTTATCTCAACGATTACGACGTCGCGACGATCTCGGCCGAACGCTTCGTCGTGATGAATCTCGGGGCGGACACGGCCAACGTCCAGGTCAGCAACCTTGAGTTCAGCCAGGAGGACGCCGTGCGCGGCAAGCACGCGCACTTCATGCTCAAGGAGATTTTTGAGCAGCCGCGCACCGTGGAGAACGCCTTGCGCGGACGCGTGGATAACGAGGGCGCCACCGCCAGGTTCGGCGGCCTGAACCTGACGTCCGCCGAGCTGCGTTCGATTGACCGCATCGTCATCGCCGCCAGCGGCACGAGCTGGCACGCGGCGCTGGTGGGCGAGTATTTGATCGAGGAACTGGCACAGATTCCGGTCGAGGTCGAGTTCGCGCACGAGTTTTGTTACCGCAACGCACCGCTCGAAAAGAACACCGTCCTGCTGGTGCTCTCGCAATCCGGCGAGACGGCTGACACCCTGGCCGCGCTCCGCGAGGCCAAGCGCCGCGGCCACCGCGCGCTCGCCATCGTCAATGTCGTCGGTAGCACCATTGCGCGCGAATCGGACGGCGGCATCTACATGCATGCCGGTCCGGAAATCGGAGTTGCCTCCACCAAGGCCTTTGTTTCCACGCTCACCGTGCTTGCCTTGCTGGCGGTGCATTTGGGCAGGTTGCGAAATCTTTCCGCCCGCCGGGCGCTGGAAATCCTGCACGCGCTGGAAGCGGTGCCGAAACAACTGGAAAAAATCCTCGCGCAAAACAACGTGCTGAAAAAGCTGGCGAAAAAATATGCCAAGGCTGACGACTTCTTCTTCCTCAGTCGCGGTTATACCTTCCCGATTGCGCTCGAAGGCGCGCTCAAGCTGAAGGAAATTTCCTACATCCATGCCGAGGGCTATTCGGCGGCGGAGATGAAGCATGGGCCGATTGCGTTGATTGACCCGAAGACGCCGACCGTTTTCCTGGTGCCGCAGGATTCGATGTATGACAAGACGATGGCGAACCTGGCGATGATCCGGGCGCGCAAGGGCCCGATCATTGCGCTGGCCACCGAAGGTGACAAGCAGGTCCGGAAAGTGGCCAACGACGTGATTTACATTCCGAAGGCGCTGGAACTGATCAACCCGATCCTGGCGAGCGTGCCGCTGCAATTGTTCGCCTATCACATCGCTGTTGCGCGCGGTTGCGACGTGGACAAGCCCCGCAACCTGGCCAAAAGCGTAACAGTGGAATAACAAATATTGAAATTGAAAGCACCAGCCACACCAGATCCTGAGCGGGTTCGGCAACGTTTGTCAGAACTCCGCCGCGCGCTGCTCAACCTGCACAAGGCGCTGGTGGATTCGGAACGCGTCAGCTACGAACAAACGGTCGGCAAAATCCAATCGCCCAACCATTTCCTGCAACTGGTCACGGGTGATCCGTGGTTCGCGTGGCTGCAGCCATTTTCACAGCTTATCGTCGCGATGGATGAGGCGCTCGAAGAAAAAGAGCCGTTGACGCCGGCGGGGCTGGAGGCATTGGTGAAACAAACCCGGCAGTTGCTCGTCGCGTCGGAAAGCGGCGAAGGATTTTCGGGTCATTATTTTGCCGCCCTGCAACGCGACCCCGACGTGGTGCTGGCACACGCGGAGGTTGCCAAGTTCATCAGTCCGCGAAAACCACCGGCTCCTCGCGACGGATGAAGCCAACGGCTCCTGCCCGTTTGATGAAACGCCACACTCCATCTGGCAAACAGCCAGTTCACAACCATACTTTCCAAAGGCGTTATTTTTAGAAGCTAGTGGCCTTTCACCAACCGACTTTTGGGACGGTTATCAGAACTGCCGTAAAAACCGCAGGTCGTTTTCGTAAAAGAGCCGGATGTCGTTGATGCCGTAACGAATCATGGCGATGCGCTCGATGCCGAAGCCGAACGCCCAGCCGGTCCAGACCTCGGGGTCGTAGCCGACGTTCTCGAAGACCTGCGGGTGTACCATGCCGCAACCGGCGATTTCCAGCCAGTCCTTGCCCATTTTCTTCACCAGCGCGCTGCTGAAATCAATCTCGAAGCTCGGCTCGGTGTAGCTGAAATAATGCGGACGGAAACGGATTTTCACATCGCTGCCGAGCAGCTCCTTGAACACAAATTCAACCGTGCCTTTGAGGTCGCTTACGGTCACACCCTTGTCCACGTAAAGCCCTTCGATCTGCTGGAAGGTCGGATTGTGCGTGGCGTCGGCGTTGTCCCGGCGATACACGCGGCCCGGCACAATGATGCGGACAGGCGGCGGCTGCGATTTCATCACGCGAATCTGTACTGATGACGTGTGTGTGCGGAGAAGAAATTTTGGCAATCCGAGAAATGCTTTCTTTGCCTCTTCTGCGGTCGGATTTTCCGGTATTGGCGGGTTTGCCAAATAGAACGTATCCTGGGCATCGCGGGCGGGATGGTCGGCGGGCGTGTTGAGCGCGTCGAAGCAATGATATTCATCCTCAATCTCCGGTCCGTCGGCGACGGCGAACCCGAGCTTGCGGAAGGCGCGCACGATGTCCTCGGTCACCTGCGTGAGCGGATGCAATTTGCCGAGCGCGCGCCGGCGTCCGGGCAGGGTGAAATCCGTCGGTTCCTTGGGCAGGGCGGCCTTGAGTTCGAGTTCGGAGCGGCGTTCGGCGAGCGCGGCCTCGAGTTCCACCTTGGCGGCGTTGATGAGTTTTCCGGCGGCGGGTTTTTCCTCCTTGGACAACGTGCCGAGCTGTTTCATCAGCGCAGTGAACCGGCCGTTTGCGCCGAGCCAGGCGCCCTTGGTTTGTTCCAGCGCCGCCGGGTCAGGCGCGTTCCTTAAAGCCTGCAACGCGGTTTGCTTTAGCGGCTCAATTTCGTTCAGCAGAGACATTTGAGGGAGTGTTGAGCTTCGCGTTTCAAGTTTCAAGTTTTCAGTTTCCGGCCAAAGCAAAACGGGCGACCATTATTGGCCGCCCGCTGAAAACTTGAAATTGAAAACCCGAAACGTTTACGCCTTGGCGAGCGCGGCTCCGGGCTTGTTCTTCAGCGCATTTTTGGCGAGCGTCACCAGTTCGCCGAATGCGGCGGCATCGGTCGCGGCGATGTCGGCCAGCACCTTGCGGTCGAGCGCGCATTTGGCGGCCTTGAGGCCCTCCATGAAACGGCTGTAGGTCAGGCCGAGTTCGCGGACGGCGGCGTTGATGCGGATCTGCCAGAGATAACGGAACGTGCGCTTCTTGACGCGGCGGTCGCGATAGGCGTATTGCCGGCCGTGGTCAACGGCGTCGGAGGCGTATCGGTAAAGTTTGGAACGGCGCAGCCGGTAGCCCTTGGCGGCTGTGACCATCCGTTTGCGGCGTTTGCGGGAGGCGGCGGCATTGGTTACTCGCATAAAATATCAGGAGATTGAAGGTGGCTGATGAAGGTTGAAAATCAGTGGCTGAACGGCAGGTTTTGCGTGATGCGATAGGCATCGGTCGGATCAACGACCCCGGCCTTGCCGAGCCGGCGGCGGCGCTTGGCGTTTTTGGATTGGGCCAGGTGGCGTTTGCCGGCGTGGCGGAACAACACCTTGCCGGTGCCGGTGATTTTGAACCGCTTGGACACCGACTTCTTCGTTTTAATACCTTTGGGTCGTCGCATAAATCTTTGTTACAAAAGAGCGCAAACTATACGTGGCGACGGGCGATGAGGCAAGCGCCATTTTTTATCAAACTGAGTCCGACCGCTTGCCATCGGAGGGTGGGTCACTTACTTTCGCTCGAATGAAATATCGTCGTTTTGGGCGGACGGAATTGAAAATGCCGGTGATTTCTTGCGGCGGGATGCGTTATCAGTTCAAATGGCAGGACGTGGATCCCAAGGACATTCCGCGGGAAAACCAGGCGAACCTCGAGGCCACCATCCACCGCGCCGTTGAACTCGGCATCAATCACATCGAAACGGCACGCGGCTACGGTACTTCCGAGATGCAGTTGGGCGGTGTGCTGCCGAAACTGCCGCGCGACAAAATCATCGTCCAAACCAAGGTCTCGCCGAAGGCGACCGCCGGGGAATTTCTCCAGACCTTCGAGACCTCGATGAAATACCTGAAACTGGACCATGTGGATTTGCTGTCGTTGCACGGCATCAACAACCGCGAGCTGCTCGACTGGACGATGAAAAAGGACGGCTGCCTCGCCGCCGCGCGCCGGCTGCAAAAGGACGGACGGGTGCGCTTCGTCGGCTTTTCCACGCATGCGACGACCGACGTCATCCTTGAAGCGGTGAACACCGGCGAATTCGATTACTTCAACGTCCACTGGTATTTCGTAAACGACCTGAACCGGGCCGCCCTGGAAGCTGCACACCGGCTCGACATGGGCATTTTCATCATCAGCCCGAATGACAAGGGCGGGAAACTTTACGAGCCGTCAAAGAAAATGGTGGAACTGTGCGCGCCGCTGTCGCCGATGGGGTTCAACGACCTGTATTGCCTTGCGCGGAACGAGGTCCACACGCTCAGTTGCGGCGCCTCCCGGCCCGGCGATTTTGACGAGCACGTGGCCGCGCTGGAGTTTTATGACAAAATCCCGGAGACGATTGCGCCGGTGGAACGGCGCCTGCGCGCGGAGATGGAGCGCGTTCTGGGCGGGGACTGGTGTGCGCGCTGGTTCGAAGGCTTGCCCAATTTTACGGAGGTGCCGGGGCAGGTCAACGTGTCGGAAATCCTGCGGCTATGGACGTACGCAAAATCACTCGACCTCGTGGCCTGGGCCAAGATGCGCTACAATTTACTGGGACAGGCCGAACACTGGTTTCCCGGTGAAAATGCGGCCAAGGTCCCCGAACTGAACCTGGCGGCGGCGCTGCGGAACAGTCCCTTTGCCCAACGGATTCCGGGCATCCTGGAGGAATCGCACCGGCTGTTGTTCGAGAAGCCGGTGAAACGGCTCAGCGAAAGTTGAGTCCGGATGAGCCGTTGGTGCTCAACAACGATGATGGCGTGTCCACCACCGGGGCCGTTGGAGCGGTGCTGATCGGGGCGTTGACGTTGAGCTGCTTGAGGACGGCGTCGGTCAAATCGTTTTCGCCATTGGTATAAATAATTGACGGCGTGGCATTGGCGGTTTCCGCCGCGCTGTCAAACACGAGGGTGTAACCGCCCGCCTTGGCCTGACTGGACACGGCGGCTTTAATTTCGTTGAGAATGCTTTCACGCATCCGCTGGCTTTGCTCGGACAGGGTGACCTGCGCCTGGCGCTCGTATTGATCAATGGCGGCCTTGGAATCCTGCAGCTGCTTCATTTTGTCGGCGGCGGACTGTTTGCGTTTGTCGCGCTCATCGGCGGAAAGGGCCTGATCGTTCGACTCCGCCAACAACTGCTGATATTCGTCGCTGCCCTTCTTCAGGTCGTCACGCATGCTTTTGTCGTCCTTGTCGAGCTGCCCCTTGCGGTCGGTGAGCGCGGCCTGGGCCGTCTTGGTTTTCCAATAGCCATCAAACAGCTTGCGCAAATCCACGGTGCCGATCTTGGTTTGCGCCCGGGCGGGGACGCTCAAAACCAGCAGCAGCAAAACGGTCAATACAGTCGTTCGTAAATATCTCATGGGAATATGAAAGCAAAATCCACCGGCGACGCCAACTGAAAACTGGTGTTAAAGCTCACGCCGGAATCACGGCAGTTGCAATAAATAAAATTCCTGCGGCGCGTTGGTCGGCGAGGCGTTGGTGAAAATAAAACCGCCGAGGCTGTCGAAGCGATTGGTTGCCAGGTACGTCCAGTTGGTCAACGGCACCAGGAGATTTGATGAAGTCAGCACGTAGTAAGTGCCGCCGTTCGTGCCGCCGATGCCGCTCAATATGAAGCCGCCGTTGGTGCCACTCGCAGGCGCGATGCTCGTGAAATCCGGCAATGTCAGAACCGTGAGGATAGCGTTGGAACTAACCACAACCCCCGCAGGATTTGTGACAACGAGCCAATAGGTTCCGCTGTCATTTGTCTGCACGTTGCTGATCGTAAGCGGATTATTTGTCGCGCCGCTGATGATTGAACCACTAATGTTTGTCCCATTCGTCAAATTCGTTCCGTCCTTAAGCCATTGTAAAAATTTAGGCGGCGTGCCATCTGTTCCATTAACTGCGAACGACACGGTCGAACCTATGCCAACCGTCTGGCTTGCCGGTTGTGTCGTGAGCACCGGCAGGACGTTCGTCAACGTGAGGGTGGCGGGAGAGCTGGTCACCGATCCCGCATAATTCGTGATGATCAGCCAGTAGCTGCCACTGTTGTTTGTCTGCGCGGAACTGATGGTCAACACGTTGTTGGTTGCGCCGCTGATATTTTCCCCATTCACCAGGTTCGTTCCCACCAGGTTTGTCCCGACGAATTGCCATTGAAAGAAGAAGGGGGGTGTACCGTTCGTGCTCTGGTAGGCGCTGAAGGCCACGGTCGAACCCACCGCCACCGTTTGGTTGGTCGGTTGCGTCGCAATGGTCGGCGGCACGACTGTCAAAATGATCTTGGCCAGGAAAGTGTCATTGGTCCCGTTGCGGAAGGTCTGGTAGGCGTTCAGCGCCGGGAAGTTGGTTGAGTACGTCTGGCCGACGATGTAAGCGTTGTCGAGGGGATCCACCGCGATGCCATACCCAAAGTCATTACCCGTGCCTCCCAGCCGGATGGAATAGAGCAGGCTTGTGCCGGTGGAATTCAAGGCGGTCACAAAAACATCGGAATTGCCGGAATTGGTGGAGCGGAGATTGTTGATGGCGTTGGTCGGGAAACACGGAAAGTTGGTGGAGGAAGTCGAACCGACGACAAACACATTACCGGCCGGGTCCACCGCCACGCCCTGTCCCACATCAACCCGGTAGCCGCCGAACACCACGGACCAGGCAATGCCCGCCTGCGTCCCATTCGTGATTTTGGTCAGGAACACATTGGTGGCCAGGCCGATGTTGAGGGTGTTGGTGGTCACGTAGGAGTAAAGCCCGGTCACATTCGTGCCAACGGTGTTTGGAAAATTTGTGGAGACGGTCCAGCCGGTCACATAGGCGCCGCCATTGTTGTCCACTGCGATGCCATAAGCCAGGTCGGTATTCGTCCCGCCCAGAAATGACGAATAGAGCAGGTTCGTGCCGGTGGGGTCAAATTTGGCAACAAAACCGTCGTCGGCAGATGTTTTCTGTGCTGACCCGTTCAGGTGTTTTTGGAATGCATTGGTGTTCGGAAAATTCGTCGAGGCGGTGTAACCGGTTACATAGACATAATTGGAACTGTCCACGGCAATGCTGAAGGCCTCATCAAAATTGGAACCACCAAAATAGGTTGAATAAAGCAGGTTGGAGCCACCAGGACCGATTTTGGCGATGAAAGCATTGGCATTTACAAAAGTGTTCGTGCAGGCCAGTTTTTTTTGAAAAGCATTTCCTGTGACCGGAAAATTTGACGAGTAAGTAAAGCCGGCGACGTAGGCGTTGGTAAAACTGTCCAAGGCAATGGCATTGGCGGCATCCGATCCAGAACCGCCGAGATAGGTCGAGTAGATTAAGTTGGAGCCGCCAGGGTTCAGTTCCGTCACGAAAGCGTCAACCGCATAAAAACCAGTTTGTTTGTTCGCGACTCCGCTGATGGCTGGTTGGATCGCATTGGCGGTGACAGGGAAATTGGGCGAATCGGTAAAGCCGGTCACAAACGCATCGCCAGCGCCATCCACAGCAATACCGAAGGCTCCATCATCAGCATTGCCACCCAGATAGGTCAGATAAATCAGGTTTGTACCCGAGCTGTTGAACCTGGCTACAAACGCATCACCGCGCAACTTGCCGCCCTGAAAACTGGTTTGAAAAGCACCCGGTATTGGAAATGCGAAGGATGTGCCATTCGTACGTAACAGTTGGGAAAGCGTCTCTCCGGTGACATAAATGGAACCATCGTTTGTATTTACGGCCACCGCCCAGGCTGTTTCGCCCGAGGTGCCGCCGAAATAAGTTGAATAGCTCAACTCCGGATCAATCACCAGAGGCGATGTGCGGTCATAGTTGCCAAGGGTGAACGCCGCCGTATGCGCATTCAACAGCCGGTAACCGCCCTCGATTTCCTTTCGTGTGCCGTCCGTCGTCTGGTAAATCAGCGGTTTGGGCTGGCGAACTTCCCCATTGGCCAGTTTCAAAACCAAATCTCCCCGGGAGTTGATCGAAATCCTGTCCGTGCCGGTAAAATGAATGGCAATGGCGTCCGGATTGGCGCCCGGCGCAATCGTGAAATCGTATTCCAGTTGCTGCTGGTTGCCGTAATAGACCAGGTTGATGCCGGGATAAAGTTCCCCCACCTGGACTTTGGCAAACGTTGCCACGCCTGTTTGCCAGTGCGCGGGGTCGTTGCCGGTGAGGTAGTTGATTTTCCCGCGCAATTCGGCGTCGCCGCGGATTTGCGCCTGCGGATTTGCGCCGATGAATTGCATCCGTACAATTGCGGATCCAGCGTCGGTGTTGCGAAGCAGGATTTTGGCTTCGGCCGGCGAAATCAAAAACTGGTAATCATGTCCGCGGGCCATGAATTGCGCCGGAATATCGCTCTGGCCGGAACTGGCTTCAAAATAAAGCGGCAGGTTGGCCGACACGGCGGCGGGCTGGGCCGCCGTTGCCACCAGCGCCAGCAAGCCCAAGGCAACCACGCCAAGTCCTGCTGATGAAATTATTTTGGATAAGCGCATCATCTTAAAAAGGACGTGACCAACCCACGCCAAATTGGAACCGCCCGGTGGGCCCGTTATTTTGATCATGATGAATGGGGATGCCATACTCAAGCCGTAACGGCCCGAGTTTGGGGATGTTGATGTGCAGGCCGAGACCCCAGTCGTCATCAAAATTTCCTGTAAAGTTGTAGGGTTTGGCACCGACGTCGCCGATATCGTAGAACAAGGCAAAACGCACGCCGGGTCCGTTATCCTTCTCAAAAATCGGCAGGCTGTATTCCACCGAGCCAAACCAGTAGCTGTCGCCGCCAATCGGATCCTGCACAACAGTCGGGTTTTGCGGGTTAAACGGTTGGCGTGGGCCAATGTTGCGGTATTTGAAACCGCGCAACGAGTAAAGCCCGCCCAAATAATAGCGGTCGTAAAACGGCACGTCACCGCCGCTCAAACTGTCTGCGACGCCGGCGGTGCCGACCACCTCAATCACGTGGCCGGAAAAGAAGCCGGGAAAATACCAGGACGTTTTGACATCAAGTTTGTAGTAATCGGAATCGCCGACACTGAATTCCGGATCAAATTCCGTCCGTTGGCCGTGATTCGGCAATTTGGGGCTGTTGCGGGTGTCGTAGGCTAATGTTGTCCTGAAGCGCGAATACAAATGATCACCGACCTGTTCCAGAATGGCGTCGGGGACATTAGGCTCAATATTCTGCGGTATATTATTTACATTGCCGTATTCTGTCCCGTGAAACCCGCTGTTAAGCGTTATGCCCACGTCTTCCAGGGTGTAGCTGACGCTGCCGATGAAAAAGTCGCTCCACAGCGCACGGGTCAGACTCAGTGTGAAGCCGGTCCGGGACTCGTCGTAGATGTTGTTTGGGCTGTCGAAATCCCATTGGTGCCGGTAAAGATCCACGCCCAGCGCGAGTTTGCGGTTTAAAAACCAGGGCTCGGTGAACGTCAGTTCATAGTCCTGGCGCTGGGTGCCGAGCTGGACAAACAGCCGGAGCTTCTGGCCGCCGCCGGTAAAGGTGGGCGGATGGAACAGGTCAAAATTGCCCTGGGTTATTTCCGCGTAACCGACTAGCGAATCCACGGAACTGAATCCCGCGCCGAGCATGAAGTTGCCGGTGTTTTCCTCCTCCACATTGACGATCAAATCCTTGCGCCCGGCAATCGGCGGGTCGGTCGCCTCCGGCCGCATGTCCACCTTGTCAAAATAGAGCAGATTCTCGAGGCGCTGCTGGCTGATCTTGACGCGCACCATGTCAAACACCTCGCCGGGTGAGATGGCCAGTTCGCGCCGGATGACCTTGTCCTTGGTCTTGTCGTTGCCGCGGATGTCAATTTTTTCGACGTAGGATTTCTGGCTTTCCTTAATTTGAAATTCCAGGTCCATCGTGCCGGTGTCCACGTTCGGAATGTACTCGGCGTGCAGGGCCGGTCCCCGGGTCACGTCAATGTAACCCTTGCTGCCGTAAAAATCCTCAATGGCCTGCGTGTCCTTGTTCAGGCCGTCGGGGGTGAAAATGTCGCCGGTGTCCATCGTCAAGCCATGCGGACCGATCTTGTCCTTGGAATGCTCGGTGCTGCGCACGGCTTGCAGGCCGCGGCGGATGTCGTCCACGCTGAAAAGCTGGTTGCCGGTGAAAGTGACCGAGCCGACCTTGTATTGCCGTCCTTCATAAATAAAAAGACGGATCGCCATCGTGTTGGTCGTCGGGTGTTCAAACTTCACGTCCCGGATTTCAAAATCCAGATAGCCGTGGGTGTGATAAAAATCGGCGAGCTGGTCGCGGTCGTCGCTGAAATCGTCCTCCCGGAACACCCCGCTGTCTGTCAGCCAGGAAAACATCCAGTGCCGCCGGGTTTTGATTTGCTTGCGCAGTTCCTTCTGCGAAAACGCCGCCGCGCCGATGAAATCCACCTCCTTGATTTTGATCTTCCGCGCTTCGACGATTTCAAAGGTGGCGATGCCGCGTCCGGCATTCTCGTCAATGCTCAAAACGTATTTGACCGTTGTGCCGGCGTAACCGTATTTTTCGTAAAGCTTCTGGATTTCCTGGGTGTCGGTGAACAGTTTCTGCTCGTCGAGCGGCTGGCCGGTTTTGGCGGTGATTTTCTTGCGGATCTTGGAATCGCTGAGCTTGTCGTTGCCCTCAAGTTTGATGGTCGTCAGCAGCGGCCGCCCCTGCACCACATACGTCAACACCACGCCGCCGCCTTCGCCCGGGTCCGCCGTGACCCGGATGTTGTAAAACTGCCCGGTCGCATAAAGCGCATGGATGTCGTCCTCGGTGGCGGAGGGAAAGTAATTGTCGCCCGCCTTGATGTGGAGGTTGGAACGGATGAATTGTTCGCTGACGGATGCCGGGCCGATGTACTTCACGTCCACCCGCTCGATTTTCGGACCGGCGGGCTGGGCCCACACGACTGACGCGCAGCCGAGCAACAGCCAGATTCCGAAAAGGCGCGTGAATACTTTCATCGGCTATCGGCCTGCGGGCACGTCTTCTTCGCTGACTTTGGCTGCGCTTTCAAAACGAGTGTACGATTTCAAAAATGTTAAATTTATATCGCCCGTGGGGCCGTTGCGCTGCTTGGCGATCAACAGATTGACCGGCAGGCCCTCCGGTTCATCCACGGCGGTGCCGTCTTCATCATCGCCGGCGTTCGGCTTGTACAGCAGACCCACCACGTCGGCATCCTGTTCAATCGCGCCTGATTCGCGGAGGTCGGACAGGCGCGGCTTGCGGCTCTTGTCCTTCTCCAGCTCGCGATTCAACTGGCTGAGCACAATCACCGGCACCTTCAATTCCTTCGCCAGCGCCTTGAGGCCGCTGGAAATGTCGGAGATTTCCTGCTGACGGTTTTCCTGCGAACGTTTCCCAGTAGAATGGAGCAACTGCAAATAATCAACCACAAAAAGCTTGATGCCGTGCTGCTGCCACATGCGGCGGGCGCGGGCGCGGAGCTGCAGGATCGAAAGTCCCGCCGAGTCGTCAATGAACAGCGGCGCGTTGGCCAGCCGGCCGGCCGCGCTGGTCAGCTTCGGGAAATCCGCCTCGCTCATGAACCCTTCGCGGATGCTCCGCAGGTTCACCCGCGCGATCGAACACATCATGCGCAGCACCAGCGACTCCGCGCTCATTTCCAGGCTGAACACGGCCACCGGCAGCTTTTCCTCCAGTACGACGTGCTCCGCGATGTTCATGGCCAGCGACGTCTTGCCCATGCTCGGGCGTGCGGCGATGACAATCATTTCGCTCCCGTGCAAACCATCCGTGATCCGGTCCAGGTCCGCGAAGCCGGTGGCCAGGCCGTTCAGCACGCCCTTGCGGCTGAAATAATTTTCAATCGTCCCGATGGCCTTGCCCACCAGTTCCTTGACGCCCAGCACGGCGCCTTGCGCCCGCGATTCGCTGATGCGCAAAATGTCGCGCTCCACCTCGTCCATCAACGCGTCCACTTCGCCTTCGTAATCGTACACCCGCCCAACGACGTCTGTGCAGGTGTGGATCATTTTCCGCAGCAGGAATTTTTCCTGCACGATGTCGAGGTAATAGCTCAGGTTCGCCGCGCTCGGCACCGCATCCTGCAACTGCGCCAGGTAGGCAATGCCGCCGACCTGGTCGAGCAGTTGCTTGTCCTTGAGGCGTTGTTGAACGGTGATGACGTCAATGGGCATCCGTTCGTTGAACATCTCCGCCAGCGTTTCGTAAATCGTCTGGTGCCGCAGATCGTAAAAAAACTCCTGGCCGCCGTCCTTGAGTTTTTCGACGCACTCACCGACGCATTCGTTCGGTGAAAGCAACGCGCAGCCAAGCACGCCCTGTTCGGCCTCCGGCGAATGCGGGGGCAACCGGTCAACATTGGGGCGGGTTTCCGCGCGGGCCGCTTTTTGCCTGCGCGCCTTTTTCAAATCGGCCGCGGCACCAGTATCGGAAACGGAATCAATCATGGCACAACTAGATGAAGTTCTCTTGGGTTAAGCAAAACGGACTTATTGAATCTTAGTGACACGTTCTCCACAAGCGAGAACGCAACTCGCAGCTAACTTGACTCGCTTATATTTGCAATTAGAATCTGCCCCGGTCGCAAACATGAATCGCAAGCCATCCATCCTCGTCATTTTTCTGACGGTCTTCATTGACCTCATCGGTTTCGGGATCGTGGTCCCGCTGATTCCGATCTACAGCAAGCATTACGGCGCCAGCGGTTTCATGATCGGCGTTATCATTGCCTCGTTTTCCGCGATGCAATTCATCTTTGCGCCGGTCTGGGGCAGGTTGTCCGACCATCATGGCCGGCGGCCAATCCTCCTCATCAGCACGGCGGGCGCAGCGCTGTCGTATGTCTTTTTCGCCTACGGTTCCGGACTGGAAAACCACACCGCCGCGCTCTGGGTGTTGCTCCTCTCTCGCGCGTTTGGCGGAATGTGCGGCGGCAACGTCACCGTCGCCCAGGCTTACATCGCCGACATCACGCCGCCGGAAAACCGGTCGAAGCGAATGGGCCTCATCGGCATGGCGTTCGGCTTGGGATTCATCTTCGGCCCGGCGCTCAGCGGCATCGCATTAAAACTTTTCGGCGCCACCGGTCCGGGCTGGACGGCCGCTGCTCTTTGCGGGGCGAATTTTCTGCTCGCGTATTTCATCCTGGCGGAAAGCCGGCAGCCCGCCTCCATCCCGGCGGCCCGGCGGCCGCGATTCACCCAATGGGGACACACATTGGCGCAGCCGAAGATTGGACTGCTGGTCCTGATTTTTTTCCTGGCGACGTTTGCGTTCAGTTGCTTCGAAAGCACGCTGCCGCTCCTGGTGAGCGACAATTTCAATCTCGGCATTGCCGTGGATGAAACCAAGCCGGCGACGACGGTCATTTCCCTGTTCGTCTTTTGCGGACTCATCGGGGCGGTCATCCAGGGCGGAGCCATCGGGCGGCTGGTCAAAATATTCGGCGAACCAAAGCTGATTGCACTAAGTTTGTTTCTGACTGGCATCAGCCTCGCGCTGCTGCCGTTCATCAAAGGCGATGGTCCGTTGATGTGGTCGGGGCTTTTTCATTCCACCGGCTGGCCGTGGATCAAAATGCTTTTCGTGCTGGCTCTGCTGGCGGTGGGCACCAGCCTCACGCGCCCGCCGCTCTTTGGTTTGCTCTCGAATCTCACCTCCGCGAACGAGCAGGGGGCCACGATTGGTGTTGCCCAAAGCGCCGGCAGCCTGGCGCGCATTCTCGGACCGCTATTCGCCGCGACGCTGTACGTTCATGTTGCCGCTTTGCCATACGTCATCTGTGGCGGGCTGGCCATCCTGACTGCGTTGTTGGCGTGGCAATTCCTCTACCGGGATGCCCTGCCGGCTGTTGCCGCTGGAATTCAGCCGCAATAAACTGGTGGGACGAGCGTCCTCGCGAGCCGGGGCACAACTTTTTCACGGCTCGCCGGGAGTCTCGCCCCACCAAAAATTCAAGCGGCGGATTGACTGCTTCACACCTTGTTTGACAGCACAACCCGCCGCCCTCCGTTCATCCGAACAGAAGCTATTGCTGGTCCGGAGGCGGACCGGACGGAGCGCCATCGGGCGGACCGCCAGCTTGGTTGCCGCCGTTGGCAGCCTGCGGCGGCGGACCGGGCCGCTTGCCGATGTATTCGTCCCGCGTCAACTGGCCGTCGCCATTTTTATCCAGCGACTTCAATGCGGCCGGCGCATTGGCAATTTCATTTGCGTCAATCACGCCATCGCCGTTTGCGTCAAGCGCCTTGACGATCAGCGGTTTTGGCGGACGCGGCGCATCCGCCGGCGCATCTTTCGGCAGCGGCGGCAGGTATTCATCGGCCGTCAACTGGCCGTCGCCGTTTTTATCCAATGTTTTCAACTCGGCGCTCGCGTTGGCGATTTCGTTTGAATCAATCACGCCGTCGTGATTGGCATCGAGCGCCATGACGATGGGCAGCGGCGGGTGCCGGTGGTGTCCACCCGGGCCGCCCTGACCGCCGGGACCGCCGTCACCGGGCGGTCCATCGTTGTTGGCTTGGGCGGTGGCGATGGCGGTGGATGCCCCGAGCGCCAGCATGGTCAGGAGGATGTTCATTTTCGTTTTCATTTTGTCTTCGCTTTCTTTTTACGGTGTGAATTTTTATTACGTCGTCAATCTACATGGGTGAACCTTAAGCTGCTGTTAAGACCAGGGAATTTCCTGAAAATTTCAGGGTGGCCGGTTCCAGCGCGTTTTGCAGCGCGGCGAGCGGAAAGGGCTTGCGCAACAGTCCGCAAAAGCCTTTTTGCGCGGCCTCCTCGTCGCTCAAAAGTTCACTGCCGGTGGAAAGCAGAATTCTCAACGACGGTGAAAGCGCGCGCAGGCGGCGGCTTAATTCGATTCCACTCATGCCCGGCATTTCCAGATCGGTGATGACGAAATCAAACGCTTCCGGCTCGGCCTCGAATGCGGCGAGTGCATCCTGCGGCGAATTGAAACATTCGATGTCCACGTCACTGAACCGCGCGACGATGTCACGGATCAGCATTAAAATGTCCTGGTTGTCGTCAACGACCATCCAGCGTGGCCGGCGGCCAAGTTCGACTTGCGCAATTGAATTTTTCATAAGGCCACTTTACGCGAATGAACCTTAAGGGGTCGTGAAGCCAAAAATAATTTTGCAAATTATTTCTGCGCAAAATTTGCGCGGCCGGACGGCGGCGAAAATTTTTCGTCCGTCAGCGTTTTTAAAAATGCCGCGAGTGCACGTTTGTCCTCTGCGCTTAGCGGTACGCCGCCGTCGGGATGCTTGGCGAGATTGGGATCGAGCGTCGCGCTGCGCTTTATGCCCGTCGCGTAATGCTCAATGACCTGCTCCAGTGTCTGAAATCTGCCGTCGTGCATGTACGGCGCGGTGACGGCGACGTTGCGCAACGACGGCACGGCAAATTTTCCCTGGTCTGAAGCTTTGCCAGTTACTTTGGCCCGGCCCAAATCCCTGAACGTGGAATCCAGTCCGTTGTTGGCAAAGCCCTGACTCTGGAACAACGGCCCGCCGTGGCAATGGAAACAATCCGCGCCAAATTGTCCGCGACGCGGATCATATTCCGTGGAAAATAATTCAAAGCCGCGCTGCTCCCCGGCGGTGAATGTTCCGCGCCCGGCCATGACGCGGTCGAATTTGGAATCGTCGGAAACCTGGACGAGCAGAAATTGCTCCAGCGCGCGGGCCATGCGGTCGGCGGTGATTGCCGGCGAACTGAAGGCGTTCGCGAACAGCCGCCGGTAATCCCGGTCTGCCGCAATTTTGGCCACGGCGTTCGACAATGTCTCGTGCATCTCAACCGGATTTTGAATCGGCTGCAAAACCTGTTCGCGCAAGGTCGTGGCGCGGCCGTCCCAGAAAAACGAATTTTTCCAGGCGAGATTTTCCAACGCCATCGCGTTGCGCGTGCCGAGGCCGCCATCCACGCCGCGGCTGAAACGGCGCGGTTGCGAAAACGCCAGGCGCGGATTGTGGCAGGTCGCACAGGACTGCAAGCTGCCCGCGGAAAGCCGCCGGTCAAAGAACAGCCGGCCGCCAAGCGCCACGCCTTCGCCGGTCAGCGGATTGTCGCGCGGCAAATCGGGAATCGGAAACGTCGCGCTGATTTGCAATTGGTACGGCGTGAAAGTTTTCGGCAGGTCGGGCGGCCCGGGCTTTGCGGCGGTGATTTCCTGTTCGGTGAACGCGGTGATCTTGCGGACGCGAAACGCGCCGGGCAGGTTGTTCACCAGCGCGGCGGAAACCGGATCGCCATCGCGCGAGTGGGTCGAGGAACCATCCCGCTCAAACGATAATGGACGCGGCGCGTTCAAAAGCGTCGCCAGGTCAAAATCCAGTTCGATTTTGGTTTCGTTCGTGATGGTCAACGGCGCGGCCAGCGTGATGCGCGTGCAATTCGTGTCGCGGGCGAGATGATACGCCCAGCCATCCAATTCGCCGGCGGAATTGCGCCAAAGACCTTCGAGCGCGAGAAAGATGAATCCGCCCTGCCAGCTCCAATGCAGACCATTGAGATTCGGGTTGAGCGGATGGCCGGCGGGAAAATTGGTGATGTTTTCGTGGTTCAAATTCGTGTTCAGCCCGACGGAAAAGCGGAGCGAGCGGAATTCGCCCGGCGGAATGTCGTCGAGCCGGAACGAATCGCGGTTCTGGTCGAAGTCCAGCCACGCGACGGCATTGGAAGATTCCAGCCACGAGCCGTCGTCGCGTTGCAGCGCGACATCGCTGACGAGATAGCTGACGCGCGTGATGGAGAATGTCTCGCCCGCCGAGGTTTGGTAGCGGAACGATGCGGGCTGGAGATTTTCACTGGAAACTTTCGGAGTGATTTCAATTTGCAAGGAAGCGCCAAAGACCAGGCTCCAACCTCCGGAAAAGCACCAAACGCCCAGCGCCGAAGCCAGCAGGCGAAGTTTCGATGGTTGGAATGTTGGAGCCTGAATTTTCATTGGCGGCGGAGGTTCACGGATTGATCGTGAACGTATTTGTCCAAGGCGGCGGCAGGCTGCCGTTGCCGAAGGTAATGATGATGTTTTGCGAGCCGGTCACGGAGTTGGTCGGAATTGCAAACGTGCAGACAACGATGTTGGTGGCCGGATGCGAGATGCCGCTGCCGGTGATGCTGCCCGCGAGAGTGACAGTGGGCAGCGGTGCAGTGAGTTGCGGGCTGGGCGGCGGAACGGCCAGCGTGTTGGTGACGGTGACGGTTGTGCCGCGCGTGGCGCTGCCGCCGGGAGAATAACTGTAGAACGTGGGTGTGTAGCCGCCGGTGCCGGGCGAGTCATACGCTGCCAGAGCTGTTTGTCCGACCCGGTAGAAACGATAATTGTTTGTGGAATTGCTCGCGTAGCTCGCGGCGTTCAGCACGGCGGCGACAGCCGTTGAATTGGTTGTCCACGTTGAAAAATTCGTCGTGGATTGCACCATGTAAGTGCCGCCCTCGTTCGCGCTCCAGCTCAACGTGACCGTGCCGCTGTTCACCGCAGGTGAATTGAGCGACGGTGCGGCGTCCGGGCCGCCGAGGAAATTGGTCACGACCGGTTCTGAAATGGTTGCCGTTCCGCCCGTCGGATCGCCGTAATAGCCGCGCCCGATGTTGTAAGGAAACACTGGCGTGCCATTGGACGAAATCGCGACGAAGTAGGCATAGGTGCCGTTCGGAAATTCCGGCGTGACACACCAGCGACCGTTGTATTCGTCCAGATCGAAGTCCACACCTTGAACATATTTCTGGCTGGTGGCGGGATTGGTAAGGTCGCCGAGCCACGCATTGTCTTCCATATACATGCCGACCGGATAGAAGCTGAGGTTTGTCGGTCCCGGCGAATTGGTGCCATAGAGCCGCACCGCCCACGCCGGCGAATTGGTGCGTAAAGTGTTCGTGAGGTTGTCCGAACCATACTGGCCGTTGCGCAGAACATAGCCGGAAATCATGCGTCGCACACCGCTGGAGGCGTCGTTGGAAACGGAATATCCGTAAGGCCCGAAAACTGGAAAGCCGTCTCCAACCCAGGCGAGAATCGGCGAATGTTTCGTGGGCGGGTTGGTGGATTCGGTGTAGGCTTTTGTGACGGAATTAAAATCCACATGATCGCCGAGCAGGTAGCGGAGCGCGGGCGGATTCGCGTGATAATGATGCTGGCCGCCGGCTTGATGCGCGTTGTTGGGATCGAAGGACACGCCTTCATTCACATACGCGTCGCGGTTCCAGGAACTGCCGCTGCCGCCGCCCTGCACGTTGGTCGCGCCGTTCCAATAATAAGCGTCCCAACTGTTAAACATCGCCACGCCGTCCACGAAATAGCCGATCGCGCCGCCGCTGTTGGAGGTTTTCGTCGCCGGCACGGTCGGGTTGCGCGGAATCTTGTAAAGCACGTGCTCGTTGGTCGGGTAATTCGGAAACGGCTGCGTGTGCGCGGCGTTCAAATACCACGGCCCCATCACGTGACTGGCCAGGCCGGAACTGCGGAGGTAAACCCAGTTGCTCGAAGAATAAATTTCCTGCACGCCGCAATAAACCGGCAGCGTCTGGATCGTGCCGCCGGTGTTGTTCGTCCACGCCGTTTCGGAAACGCCGTTGGTCTTGTTCATGTCGCTCGTGTAAATGCGGGCATATTTGCCGGCATACGTGGTGAGCCAGGAATTTGTGCGCGGGTCATCGGCGAGGGCCGAAAAGGTTGACGTGAGAAAAATTCCTCCCAAAAAAATCAGGAGGCAGGTCCGGTTTGATTCAAGGTGTGATGTGATTTTCATGCCGCCAGTTTACGCAAATGAACCTTAAGAGAACGTGAAGTGAATAATAAGTTTTGCGATAGAGCGATTTTTCCGCCGCGGCTTCATCTTTCCTTAAGGTTCTACCTGCGAGAGTGACGGCAGGACTAGATTCTGTTAAACCAGCCGCGACCACGGCGCGCATGAGAATACTGATTGTCGAAGACGAACCGGATCTGCTTGCCAGCCTCGCCCAGGCCTTGCGCGAGGAGGGTTACGCCGTGGACACCGCCGCCGACGGCGAGGACGGTTTTTTCAAGGCTGAAAGCTACGATTACGACGCCGTCGTGCTTGACGTGATGCTGCCCAAGCTGGATGGCTGGGAGATTTTGAAGCGCCTGCGCAAGCTCAAGAAGACGCCCGTGCTGATGCTTACCGCGCGCGACCAGACCCGCGACCGCGTGAAAGGTCTCGACACCGGTGCCGACGATTATGTGGTCAAGCCGTTCGACCTGCCGGAGCTGTTCGCGCGCTTGCGGGCGTTGATCCGCCGCAGCGCCGACCAGACCACCAACCAGATCGAAATCGGCGATGTGGTCGTGGACACCGCCGCGCGCCATGTGCTGCACCGCGAAAAACCGGTGGAACTCACCGCCCGCGAATACGCGCTGGTGGAATTTCTCGCGGTACATCGCGGCGAAGTCGTCACCCGCACCCAGCTTTACGAACATCTGTTCGATGAAAACGAAAGCTCGTTGTCCAACCTGCTCGATGTTCACGTTTCCAACGTCCGCAAGAAACTTGGCGCGGAATTCATCACCACGCGCCGCGGCCACGGCTATGCCATCGAATGAAGATTTTCAATTCCATCAAGTGGCGGCTGCAAATCTGGTACGGACTCATCCTCGTGATTGTGCTGGCGGGATTCGGCTTGACGGCCTATCAACTGGAACGCGGGCGTCAATTCCGCCGGATTGATGATGAACTGCTCCGTCGGGTTGGAGTTATTGCCGGTGTACTGCACCATCCACCGCCACGCCGGTTGGATGCAGGCGAACCAACCTTTGACCGTCCGCCGCCGGATCAGCTTCCAGGCGGCGGCCCGTTTGAGCGAGATGCGCGTCCGCCAACCGAATTCCATTTGCCGCCGGAAGCCGTCGGTCTGTTTGACACGAACGACCCGAACCATTTTTACTTTGTCATCAATTCCCGCGATGGCGGTGAACTGGCACGGTCAGCCAACGCACCGAAAGCAGAACATGTCTGGGATAACCGGCCCTCCGCCAAAGGGGACACCTTGCCGCAGTTGCGCGTGGACTTTTTTCATTCGACGGCAATACAAATGTTCGGAAAATTCAGGGAAATTTTCCAAACCCTCCCGCCCGGCGAAACCATCCGGGTCGGCTGCAATATAGCGCCGGAATTAAAAGAGAATTGGCTCGTCGGTTTGAAGCTGATTGCCATTGGCGGCATCGTCCTGATTTTCGGGCTCGTGGGCGGCTGGTGGCTGGTCGGGCGCGCCATCCGGCCGATTGAAGACATCGGTACGACGGCGGCGAAAATTTCTGCCGGCGATTTATCACAGCGCATCAACATTGCCGAAGCTGAGAGCGAACTCGGCCAGCTCGCCGCGGTTTTGAATTCCACCTTTGCCCGGCTCGAATCCGCGTTTGCGCAGCAACAGCAGTTTGCCTCCGACGCGGCGCATGAATTGCGGACGCCCGTCTCCGTCATGCTCACGCAGACGCAGACCGCGTTGGCGCGCGAGCGCGACGCCAGCGGTTACAAGCAGACGGTCGAAGCCTGCCAGCGCGCGGCGCAACGAATGAGGAAATTGATCGAATCGCTGCTCGCGCTGGCACGGTTCGACGCCGGGCAGGAAGTCTTGAAGCGGCTGCGCTTTGATTTTCGCGCGACCATCGGCGAGTGCGTCGAACTGGTGAAACCGCTGGCAGACCAAAGTGGCGTTAAAATTTCCGCCGAAGGCGGATCGCTGGAAATCACGGGCGATCCGGAACGGCTGGCGCAGGTCGTCACCAATCTGCTGACCAATGCGATCCAATACAATCGGCCGGAGGGCGAGGTCCGGGTGAAGCTGGAATTGCAGGGCGGCCTGGCCGTGCTGACGGTGGTGGACACGGGGCAGGGGATTGCCGCGGAAGATTTGCCGCGGGTGTTTGAGCGGTTTTATCGCGCCGACACGTCGCGTTCTTCGGCGAACAACGGCCTGGGCCTTGCGATTTCAAAGGCGATCATTGAGGCGCACGGCGGGACGATTGAAGTTTTCAGCCAGCCGGACGCCGGGACAACCTTCACCGTCCGGCTGCCGGTTTGAAAATCGCTAGACTGAAAAAGGCGTAGCGGCCTTCGGTAGAAAGCCGGACGATAAATACGGCGGTCTGCCGACCGCCGCTACGATTAGCGAAGAAATAATTCGGCCACTGAATCGGCGAAACGCAATCCTTGCGTTGTGAGGTGAAAGCTATCCGCGTCGCGTGTCGCCCAGCCGCGCTCGGTCAACTGGTCCATTTCCGCCGCCCATTCGTGGCGCAGATCGAAATGGGTTGTTCTCTGGAATTCTTCAAACGGCCAGCCGGCGTTCATGCGCAGGCCGAATGCGGCGGTTTCTCCGGCGCGTTTCAATGGCGGCAGCTCCTCGCTGGATTCAACCGCCCGTTTTCCCTTTTCGATCTGCTCGCAATACAGCTGGGTGTTCGACCAGTTCTTGGTCCGCACGCCACGCACATAACCCGTCGCGCTCGGTCCGAGTCCGTAAAACGAACCGCCGCGCCAGTAGTTCACATTGTGCCGGCAGGCATGGCTGGGAAGGTTGAAGGTTGAAGGTTGAAGGTTGAAGGTGTTGTCTTTCGCAAAGTTGGCCACTTCATATTGCCGGAAGCCGGCGGCGGTGGCGCGCGCGACCCATTCCTCATACATGTCGCAGGCCAGGTCCTCGTCCACGTCAAACTCGCCGGCTTTCATCTGCGCGAACAATGGTGTGTCGTCCTCATAAATGACTTCATAGGTGGACAAATGCTCGCTGTCGAGCGCAATTGCCTCGGTCAGGGTTGCGCGCCAGATGTCCATGGTCTGGCCGGGAATTGCAAACATCAGGTCAACATTCAGGTTGTCAAAGCCGGCCTGGCGCAGGATCTCGAACGACTTGAAAACCATCCCGCGGGTGTGGATGCGGCCCAGCCGGTCCAGCAGGTTTTCGTCGAGCGACTGCACGCCCATCGAAATGCGATTCACACCGAAGTCGCGGAACAGTTTCGCCTTGTCGAGCGACACGGTGGCGGGATTGCATTCGACGGTGAATTCGTCCGCCCCGGCCAGGTTCAACCGTTCCAGCGTGCGAAGAATCTGTTCCCACTGGCGAAGATTCAAAATGGAGGGCGTGCCGCCGCCAAAGAAAATGGTCCGGGGTTTGAGATCATCCGCGACCATTTCAAGTTCGCGGACGAGCGCGGTGACGTAGCGGTTGACCAGTTCACCGGACGACGCCTCGGAGTAAAAGGCGCAATAGGCGCATTTTTGCGCGCAAAACGGAACGTGAACGTAAAGGCTGGCCACCCGCGCCACAGGGGAATCCATCATGCGATAAAATTAGCCTCAACCACCGTCGCCAGCGAACAAAAACTGCACGGCGTGATTTGCTGTTTGTGCCTCCGCTGGCGCGCGAACCTTACTGCGGGCTCACGCGCTGGACGTTCTGGGCTTTCAGCCCCTTGTCACTGGGAATGACATCGAAGGAAACTTCGTCGCCTTCATTCAAGGTCTTGAAACCCGCGCCGGTGATGGACGTGTGGTGTACGAAAACGTCCTGACCCGAACTTTGGGCAATGAACCCGAACCCTTTTTTGTTGTCGAACCACTTCACTTTGCCGCTGGCCATAATGAACTCCTGAATTTCTGAGGCACCGCCCTAAAAAGAAAAAAGGACACGACTGCATTCAGCCGTGCCCAAATCACTTTTCAAAAACACTCATGCCTCAATTAGGAAATCATTATAAATACCAATAATGCCAAAGTCAAGCGCAAGTTTCACGCAGGTGATAGTTCACAACGTGTTGTCATGGTTAAACTTGCAATGCCTGGTTCAAAAGCTCCGGCAGGTAATTGGTGATGGTGGCTTCGCTGACCACGAGGGTGGTGCCGGCTTTTTGCGCGGCGCTTTGCAGTTCCTTCGCCTGTTCGCTGGCAAAGGCGATGATGGGAATATGCTGGGTGGCGGCATCGGCTTTCAACGCGGCAATCGCGCGGCAGACGTCCTCGTGGCTCGACTCCAGGTCCACCACCACCAGCATCGGGCCTTCACTCTGGGCGCAGCTCAGGAGCGACGTCAAATCGTTGACAGCCTGGACGCGATAATTCAGGTCTTGCAGCCGGTTCACCAGCTGGCTGCCGGGCAGCAGTTTCTCATACAAGACGAGCGCAAGCGGTTGCGTCATGGGATTAGCGTGAAGGGTAAACGGGCAAATTGCAAAGCTGTTTTTGACGGATGCGGACTGTCATTTTTTGCAACTTTTGGATCCGCCCATGATGACTATCCGAAGCTGTCTGAAGGTCAAAACGGTCACGGCAAATCCGTTGTGCCCATCAGATAGCGATCGCACTCGCGGGCGGCACCGCGGCCCTCGTTGAAGGCCCAGACCACCAGGCTCTGGCCCCGACGACAGTCGCCGGAGGCAAACACGCCTTTGATGTTGGTGGTGTATTTTTCAAAATCAGCCTTCACATTCGTGCGCGGATCACGCTCGAGTTTGAGCGCCTCCAGCAGCGGCTGTTCGGGTCCAAGGAAGCCCATGGCCAGCAGGATAAGTTGCGCCGGCAGGACTTTTTCCGTGCCGGGCACATGCTTCGGGATGAACTGGCCCTTGTCGTTCCGCTCCCATTGGACCTGCACGGTGTGGACGGCCTTGACCTGGCCTTGGTCGTCACCTTCAAATTTGGTGGCGGTGGTCAGATAAACGCGCGGGTCGGCGCCAAATTTTGCGGCGGCCTCCTGCTGTCCGTAATCCATCGCGTACACCTTCGGCCATTCGGGCCAGGGATTGTCCTTGGCGCGTTCCAGCGGCGGCTTCGGCAAAATCTCGACCTGCACTAAGCTGTTGCAACCGTGCCGCATCGAAGTGCCCACGCAGTCCGTGCCGGTGTCGCCGCCGCCGATGACAACGACGTCCTTGCCGGTGGCGGAGATGAAGCTGCCGTTCTTCTTTCCGTCCAGCAGGCTTTTCGTGTTCGCGGTCAGAAATTCCATGGCGAAATGAACGCCCTTGAGTTGACGGCCTTCAATCGGCAGGTCGCGCGGCTTGGTGGCACCGGTGCACAGCACGACGGCGTCGAATTCCTGCAACAGTTGCTCGGCGGGATAATTCACGCCGACCTCGGTTTTGCAGACGAACTTGATGCCCTCGGCCTTGAGCTGCTTGATCCGGCGCAGCACAACCTGCTCCTTGTCGAGCTTCATGTTCGGAATGCCGTACATGAGCAGGCCGCCCGGGCGATCGGCGCGTTCAAAAATAGTGATGCGATGACCGGCCTTGTTGAGCTGGGCGGCGGCGCTCAGCCCCGCGGGTCCGGAGCCAACGACGGCGACCTTCTTGCCGGTGCGCTTCTTGGGCGGCTCGGGCACAACCCAGCCGCTTTCCCAGCCGTGGTCAATGATCGAGCATTCAATGTTCTTGATCGTAACCGGCGGACTGGTGATGCCGAGCACGCACGAACCTTCACACGGGGCGGGACAGACGCGACCGGTGAACTCGGGAAAATTGTTTGTCTTGTGCAGGCGCTCCAGCGCCTCCTTCCAGAGGCCGCGATAGACGAGGTCGTTCCATTCGGGGATGAGATTGTGAATGGGACAGCCGCTGGCCATGCCGCTGATGAGCGTGCCGGTGTGGCAGAAGGGAATGCCGCAATCCATGCACCGTGCGCCCTGCTTGCGCAGGTCGGGCTCCGGCATGTGGATATGAAATTCTTTCCAGTCCAAAACGCGTTCGCCGGCCGTACGGTCCTTCGGCAGTTCGCGCAAATATTCGATGAATCCTGTGGGTTTGCCCATCTTTCAACTCTCTCTAATTTATTGATTTTTCTGAGATCAACCGCCGCCGACACGTGCCACGTCGCGGATGTTTTCCTCGAACGCCGCCATGACCGCCTGGTCGCCGGTCAGTCCCTGGCCCTTCACTTTTTTCATGGATTCCAGCACGCGCTTGTAATCCTTCGGCATGACCTTGACGAATTTCGGCACGAGATTTTTCCAGTCGGCGAGCACCTTGGCGGCGCGTTCACTGCTGGTGTAGGTCCGATGGCGCTGGATCAATTTCCAGACCTCCTCGATTTCGTCCGCGTCCTCAAGTTTTTCCAGCGCGACGAGCTGTTTGTTGCAACGCGTCGGAAAATCACCAGCTTCATCCAGCACGTAGGCGATCCCGCCGCTCATCCCCGCCGCAAAATTGCGTCCGGTCCGGCCCAGCACGATGACCTGTCCGCCGGTCATGTATTCGCAACCATGGTCGCCGATGGCTTCCACCACCGCGTTGACCCCTGAGTTGCGAACACCGAAACGTTCGCCCGCCATGCCGCGCACGAACACCTCGCCGTCCGTCGCGCCGTAGAGCGCGACGTTGCCGATGATGATGTTTTCCTCGGCGACAAAGGTCGAACCTTTAGGCGGATAAACAATGATTTTGCCGCCGCTCAGGCCCTTGCCGAAATAATCGTTGGCGTCGCCTTCCAGCTCGATGGTCATGCCCTTGGGCATGAAGGCGCCGAGGCTCTGGCCCGCGCTCCCGTTGAACTTGAGATGGATGGTGTCCTCGGGCAGTCCCGCCGGGCCGTATTTCTTCGACACCTCGCTGCCGGTGATGGTGCCGACGACGCGGTTGACGTTGATGATGGGCAGTTCGGCGCGGACTTTTTCGCCGCGCTCAATCGCCGGTTTGCAGATGTCGAGGAGCTTCGTCACGTCGAGCGATTTTTCGAGGCCGTGATCCTGGTCCTGCTGCCGGTAGCGCCCGACTTCGGGGCCGACTTCCGGCTGGTACAAAATCGGTGTGAGGTCGAGGCCACTGGCCTTCCAATGCTCGATCGCCTTCCACGGCACCAGCTTGTCCGTGCGGCCGATCATCTCGTTGACGGTGCGGAAACCGAGCTTGGCCATGATCTCGCGCAATTCCTCGGCGACAAACCGCATGAAATTGACCACGTGATCGGGATTGCCGCTGAATTTCTCCCGCAGCTTCGGGTCCTGGGTGGCCACGCCGACCGGACAGGTGTTCAAATGGCACACGCGCATCATGATGCAGCCCAGCACGACGAGCGGGGCGGTGGCAAAACCAAATTCCTCAGCGCCGAGCAGCGTGGCCACGGCCACGTCGCGGCCGGTTTTCAACTGGCCGTCGGTCTCAACGTAAATGCGGCTGCGGAGATTGTTGAGCAGAAGCGTCTGGTGCGTTTCGGCCACGCCGAGTTCCCACGGCGCGCCGGCGTGCTTGATTGAGGACAACGGCGAGGCGCCGGTGCCGCCGTCGTGACCGCTGATGAGCACCACATCCGCGTGTGCCTTGGCGACGCCGGCGGCGATGGTGCCGACGCCGACCTCCGCCACCAGCTTCACGCTGACCCGCGCGTTCCGGTTGCCATTCTTCAAATCATGGATCAACTCCGCGAGATCCTCGATGGAGTAGATGTCGTGGTGCGGTGGCGGTGAAATCAGGCCGACGCCCGGCGTGGTGTTGCGGGTCTTGGCGATCCACGGATAAACCTTCTTGCCCGGCAATTCGCCGCCTTCACCCGGCTTGGCGCCCTGGGCCATCTTGATCTGGAGTTCGCGGGCATTGACGAGGTAATGGCTGGTCACGCCGAAACGTCCGGACGCGACCTGCTTGATGGCGCTGTTCTTCGAATCGCCCTTCTCGTTTGTCCAGGTGTAACGTTCCGCGTCCTCGCCGCCCTCGCCGGTGTTCGATTTGCCGCCGATGCGGTTCATGGCGATGGCGAGCGCCTCGTGCGCTTCCTGGCTGATGGAACCGTAGCTCATGGCGCCGGTCTTGAACCGTTTCACGATGGTTTCCACCGATTCAACCTGGTCAATCGGAATCGGGTTCTCCGCCCACTTGAAATCGAGCAGGCCGCGCAACGTACACAGGTTTTTAGCCTGGTTGTTGACCAGTTCGGCGTACTCCTTGAAAATCTTGTAGCTGCCGAGGCGGCAGCCGATTTGCAGCTTGTGGATGGACTGCGGGTTGAACAGATGAAACTCGCCGTCGTTGCGCCATTGATACTGGCCGCCGGCATCCAGCGCCACGCCGTTGACCGCGCGTTTCGGAAACGCGTGCCGATGCCGGACCAGAACTTCCTCGGCAATGGTTTCCAGCCCCACACCTTGAATGCGCGACGGCGTCCAGGTGAAATGTTTGTCCACCACCTCGCTGTTGAGGCCGACAGCCTCGAAGATCTGCGCCCCGCGATAGCTTTGCACCGTCGAGATGCCCATCTTGGCCATCGTCTTGACGACGCCCTTGACCGCCCCGCTGATAAATTTCGTGATGGCGGTCTTGTGGTCCATGCCGACCAGGAACCCCTCGCGGATCAGGTCGTCGAGCGATTCATAGGCGAGATACGGGTTGATGGCGCTGCAGCCGTAACCGATGAGCAGTGCAAAATGATGGACCTCGCGCGGCTCGCCGGATTCCAGCACCAGGCCGATCTTGGAGCGGGAGCCTTCGCGGATCAAATGGTGATGCAACCCGGCCACGGCGAGCAGCGCGGGAATCGGCGCATCCGTCGCGTTGATGCCGCGGTCCGACAGGATCATGATGTTCGCGCCGCCGGCGATGGCCTTGTCCGCGGCGGCGAACAGCTTTTTGAGTGCGCCTTCCAGGCCTTTCGCGCCCTTGGCCGCCTTGAACAAAATCGGCAGCGTCACGGACTTAAAGCCGGGGCGGTCAACCTGCCGGAGCTTGGACAGTTCTTCGTCGGTGAGAATGGGATACTTCAGCTTGATCAGCGAACAGCTCTCCGGTTTCGGCTGGAGCAGGCTGCCGCGCGCGCCGACCATGGTCTCGGTCGAGGTGACAATTTCCTCGCGGATCGGGTCAATCGGCGGATTGGTGACCTGCGCGAAAAGCTGTTTGAAATAATTGTAGAGCAACTGCGACTTGTTCGACAGCACGGCCAGCGGCGTGTCGGTGCCCATGGCGCCGAGGGGCTGGACGCCGTCGCGCGCCATCGGCCCGATCAGGAACCGCAAATCCTCGAACGTGTAACCGAACGCCTGCTGGCGCTGGAGCACGGTCTTGTGGTCCGGTTCCCGCTCGTGCTTGGGCTCGGGCAGGTTTTTCAGCAGAACATGATGTTCGTCGAGCCATTTCTGATACGGATGCGCGGTGACGTATTTGTTTTTGATTTCCTCGTCGGCGACAATGCGGCCCAGTTCGGTATCCACCAAAAACATGCGGCCCGGTTGCAACCGGCCCTTGTGTGCGATGCGGTCCGGCGCCACCGGCAACACGCCGGCTTCGGAGGCCATGATGACCAGGTCGTCCTTCGTGACGTAGTAGCGCGAGGGGCGCAGGCCGTTGCGGTCGAGGCAGGCGCCGATGCGCACGCCGTCGGTGAACGCGATGGAAGCCGGGCCGTCCCACGGTTCCATGAGGCACGAATGATATTCGTAAAACGCCTTGCGTTCCGGGGTCATGCTCTCGTGATTTTCCCAGGGTTCGGGGATCATCATCATCATCGCAT
>Ga0182030_10000855_pt1 | contig 60140 bp, 56 predicted proteins | sample 812S3MmetaG_FD_121299 | JGI IMG/M metagenome (GOLD analysis project Ga0182030, IMG submission 121299) | Permafrost microbial communities from Stordalen Mire, Sweden - 812S3M metaG (Illumina Assembly) | ecosystem: Environmental > Terrestrial > Soil > Wetlands > Permafrost | place: Sweden... | reverse complement strand
TGGTGGAAATGGCGTTCGTTTTCACTTCGGCGTATTCACAGAAGAAAATGCTACCCAGCCCGAATTCGTAGGTCGCCAGACCCTGGTGATGGTAGGCAACCGTAGCAGCGATGGTTCTGCCGATACCAGCAAGCAACTCTTCTCTTTCCAGAATGGCCAGCCTGAAATCGTTGCCTATGGTGGCGGCCTAGTCTGCCCTCCGGTTTGCGGCAGCGGCGTCGGAGGCAAAGCCAACACCGGCGTGGTTACTCTGATCGATCGCGGAGAAAACGGTATGTCCGTCATCTAGTTCCTACACATAACCATTTATACCCGGCCGTCCTGTTGCGTTGCAACGGGACGGTTCGTTTATGAGAACAGCGAAATATCTGTTATCTTGTGATCATGGAGTTTTTCTTATTTTATGCTATTCCCTTTTTTGCCGGGATTTCTTTTCTTATAAGCCTGACAGCTTTCATTCGGCCCCAGGCTGCTTTTTATCTTCGGTTGCTTTCCTTATATCTGCTGTTGGATTGCATTGTCGAAACATTCACGAGCTACCAGGCATTGCACCAACGCAATACGCAACTGATAAACGGCCTGTCTTCAACCGTATCTTTCGTCTTGTATATCTACATTATGCGGGAGATCATCCATCTCCCCAAAGCAAGGAAGGTATTGCTATATTGTATGTGGGCATTCCCTCTATTTTTCGTGGTTAATATTTTCCTGGTTCAGAAATCCGGCGTTTTCCAATCGATTACCTATTCGCTCGGTTGCCTGCTGATCGTGACAGCGAGCATTTATTATTTCTGGGAGCTATTTCAGAATAAGACCTACGTCAACTTGATCCGGGAACCTGCCTTCTGGATCTGTTCGGGACTTCTCTTTTATTGTGCCTGCAGCTTCCCGGTGTACGCGCTGCTCAATTTCATCAGTAATGTTAGCCGCTCTTTCGGCCGTATTGTCGGTTTAATAATGGACTTAGTCTATATCTTGCTATATTTATCGTTCACTATTGCCTTTTTATGTCGCCTCAGACCCAGGAAATCTATATAGTTATCCTTATCGCTACGGCGCTTGCCCTTTTATTGGTAGGTTTTATCGTCACTTCGTTATTCCTTTACCAACGCAGGCAACATCGGCAGGAACAGCAATTAGTGCGCATGAAAGACGAATACCAGCAGGAATTGCTGCGCTCACAATTGGAAATCCAGGAGACAACGTTCAAGACGATTGCCATGGAACTGCATGACAATATCGGCCAGGTGCTATCCGTCGTCAAATTGTCCCTGTCCGTGCTGCCCCTCGATAAGGCTCACCCGGCCTATGAAGGCGTACAGGGCAGCCGTGATATGCTCAACAAGGTTATTTATGATATGGGCAACCTCACCAAAAGTCTCCATACCGATCGGATCGCCCAGATTGGACTCGTAGAAGCCATCCGATTTGACCTGGGAAGCCTAAAACGAACTGGTTTGCTGGAAGTAGGGTTCACCGTAGAAGGTGACGAGTATCATCTTGAAGATCAACGATCTATCTTTTTGTATCGGATGTTCCAGGAAATGCTGAACAATATTTTAAAACATTCCAAAGCCACACGTGTAAATATTGCGGTTATTTACTCAATTGATAATAAATTTGTTCTGAAAGTAGAGGATAACGGAGTCGGTTTTGATATTGAAAAGAAACGTGCTCAGACATCCGCTTCCAGTGGCATCGGCCTGAAAAGTATGACAAACCGTGCCTCCCTGATCGGCGCTCAGATTAGTGTTCAAAGTCAGCCGGGTAAGGGTACTTCCATCAAGGTGGAACTCCCCCTGGAAAAGGAAATATTATAATTTGTTTATGGGAGTAGCAATAAGGAAAATAACGGTCGGCATTGTAGATGACCACAGTCTATTACGAAAAGCATTGGGAAAGCTGATCGGCTCCTTTGAGAATTATTCAGTTCTGTTCGAAGGCGATAACGGCAAAGAGATCAAGGATAAAATTACCCAGCACGTTATCCCCGACATCATCCTCCTGGACGTCAACATGCCGGGCATGGACGGCTACGAAACCGTCCGCTGGCTACATAAGAACTATCCCCAGGTAAAAGTCCTCGCCCTTTCCATGTTCAGTGATGAAAATACCATCATTCGCATGCTGCGGCTGGGTGCCAAGGGTTACATCTTAAAGAATATTGAGCCGGAAGAACTCAAGCTGGCGCTGGACTCGATCATGAAAAAGGATTTTTACCTGTCGGACTACATCTCCGGGAAGATCATCAGCGGTCTGCATAAGGACCTCGGCAACCCTGAAGACCCCATCGTCCTCAACGATAAGGAAAAAGAATTCCTGCGCCTCGTCTGCTCCGAATTCTCTTATAAAGATATTGCCGATAAAATGTTCATCAGCCCGCGCACCGTCGACAATTACCGCAATACCCTCTTCGAAAAGCTGAAAGTCCGGACCCGCGTCGGCCTGGTCATGTTCGCCATCAAGAACGGCCTGGTAGAAATCTGATCTCTATTCATCTCTGGCAACCCTCACACTAAGCTTTTGCTTCTAGTATCGACCGCGTCCTCTTCCTCGTCAACGTCAGCAGCAACACCGGCAAAAAGACCAGGTTGGTCGCCGTAGCGATCACCAGCGTCAGCGACGTCAGCCACCCCAGCGCAATGATGCCGCCAAAATCACTGAAACAAAAGATCACAAACCCCGCAATCAGCGTCATAGACGTATAAAGAATGCTGATCCCCGTCGTATTGATCGTACCCGTCACCGCCTTTTCGGCGCCCTCCGCCTTCGGTGCCTCCTGCCTGTAATTGACCAAAAATCTGATCGTAATGTCGATGGCAATGCCCAACGCAATGCTGAACACGATCACCGTCGAAGGCCTCAGCCGCACCCCCGCCCAACCCATGATCCCTGCCGTAATGATCAGCGGAATGACATTGGGCGCCAGTGAGCACAGCAGGATCCGGAACGACCGGAACAGGAACAGCATACAGGCCGCGATCAGCACAAACGCCCATTCGATACTGTCCCGCAGCCCTTTGATGATAAAGCTACTTCCTTCCAAATACGTCACGCTCGTCCCCGTAAACTCTACATGATATTTGCTGGAATCAAAAAGCTCCGACGTCTTTTTCTGCAGCTCGGCCAGCACCACTGGCAGCCGTTTACTCCCGATATCAGCCATTTGGATGCTGATGCGCAGCCGCTGCTTATTGCTGTCCACAAAACTCTTCAGCAAGGTGCTCAGGGCGTTCGTGGCCGTTACCTTCCCGCTGTCCTGCATGCCCGCAGCCCCGCCGCTTCCGCTCCCTCCGTTCCCCGACAAAACTCTGCTCCCGTCACTTGAGGACGACCCTCCGCTCAATCCTCCCCCACTCAGGTACTGAGAAAGAAAGATCATGTCCGTCGAATTAGGAACGACATACGCGCTGCTGTCCCCGCCAAAATAGGCCTGCCGCATGAACTTCAGGCCCTCCACCAGCGACAACGGCCGTGCCATCTCCGGCCGCGCCGCGATATAGTTCGACAGTTCATCGATGCTGTCGAGCGTCTTCACCGTATTGACAAGCAATCCTTTCCTCCGTTTCGTATCGATCACGATCTCCAATGGCATAACCCCCTTGAAATTCTTTTCGAAAAATTTCAGATCGGTGAACAAAGGATCCTTCTGCGGCAGGTCGTCTACGATAAACCCTTCCGATTGCAGTCTCGACATCCCGGCAATCGCTATGACCAGCGCAATCCCCGTAATGATGTAGACAGGCCGCCGGTGATGCAACGTCCATCGTTCCAAACGTTCCAGTATAGACTTCAGCCAGCGGTTGTTCAGGTATCGCATCTGCGCCGGCGTGGGCGCCGGCAGAAAGCTCAGCACCACCGGTATCAGGATAATGGAGATGAAAAACAGAAGCATGATATTGATGCCTGCTACTACCCCGAATTCGTTCAGAATCGCGCTCCGGGTAAGGGCAAAGACCCCAAACCCGATCGCCGCCGTCAGATTGCAGAAAAAAGTGACGATGCCCATCCTGCCGATCATGGCCACCAGCGCCTCATGTTTATCGCCGGTATCCTTGAATGCCGTATGGTATTTGTTCATGAAATAAATACAGTTGGGGATGCCGATCACCACCACCAGCGTGGGTGTCAGCGCATTCAATAGCGTGATCTTATAGCCGAAAAGGTCCATCGTCCCCAGGCTGAAGATCACTCCGATCACCACCACCGTCAGCGACAACAACATCGTGCTGATGCTCCGGAAAAACAGCAGCATGATGATCGACAGGATCAGCACCGATCCCAGCAGGAACCACGTCGTCTCGTGAGCGACCTTGACGGCCATCCTCGCCCGGATCAGCGGAAGCCCGCTGTAATGCATATCCAGCGCATGACGCCGGCTAAAGCTGTCTACCGCATCCGTAATTCCCCGTACCGTCACGATCCGTGCGGCGGAGTTCATGACGTTCTTATTGACGTTCACGACCATCAGCCAGGTGTTCGATTCGGGATTATACAACAACCCTTTGTAGAACGGGAGACCGAGCAATACCGCCTTGCTGCTGTCCAGGCGGGCCTGCGTAAAAGGCGCGGAAAAAATAGGGACCGTCTTGAATTTATTGGTATTCGTATCCCTGATCAGGTTGACCGTCGAAGAAATACCCAGCACGTTATCCACCCCCGGCACTCTCTTCAGCTGTTCCGTCAGGGCGATATAATCCGTGAAGATGTCCGCCTGAAAGAGTTTGTCCGTCTGAACCCCGACCACCAGCAGATTGCCGTCGTCACCGAAACGCTTCCGGAATTCCTGGTAAGCCTTATATTTTGGATTGTCCGTCGGAATGGCGCTGTTGAAATCATAGCTCAGTTTCACCTGGGAAGCCCGGTAAGCCATATAGGCGGTGACCGATAATAGGACAATCAGCAAGAAGAACCGGAATTTGAGGACCAGACGCGCGATGGATTCCCACATGATAAAAATAATTTTTACAAATAAACGGCAATTTGACGACTTTGCGCCAGGGCGGATCCATTCACCGCCTTGCCGGAGGCCGATGGAACTGTACAAAACAAAAGGCATCGTATTGAAAACAGTGAAATATGGGGAGACAAGCCTCATCGCCACGCTCTACACAGAATTATTCGGCGTACAATCTTACATGGTCAATGGCGTAAGGACCTCCTCCCGAAAAGGCCCTGGAAAGGCCAATTTGTTTCAGCCTGCCGCCATCCTCGACCTCGTCGTCTATCATAATGAGATGCGGCAACTCCAGCGGATTCGTGAGTTCCAGTGGGAAGTCATCTACCGGCATATCTTCTTCGATGTACTGAAGAACTCCGTGGCCCTTTTTATGGTCGAACTATTACAGAAATGCATCAGGCAACCCGAACCCAACCCCGATCTTTTTTATTTCATCGAAGATGCTTTTCTCCACCTGGACGCCAGCGAAGGCAGGGTGCTGGCCAATTTCCCGCTTTTCTTCATCCTCCACCTGGCCGGGTTCTTCGGGTTCCGCATCCAGGACGTGTACAGCGAAAAGAAGGCTATTCTCGACCTGCGGGAAGGACAGTTCGTAGATGAGCCGCCGCCCCATGGACAGGCGCTGGAAGGCGCCCTCAGCTATCATACGGCACAGCTGCTCCGCGTCCAACGGCCTGAAGAATTGCAGGAACTGCCGCTCAACCAGGAGACCCGAAGAACCCTCCTGCAGGCGTACCAGGCCTTTTATGCCCTGCACGTGCCCGATTTTGGCGAAATGAAGACATTGCCCATACTGCAGACCGTTTTATCCTGATCGCTCCGCCGCGCCTTCACAGCAATCTCCTCACGCTCGCCCCCGCCGTCAGCCGGTCCCCTTCGGTCCCTTCAATCAGCAAGACACCCGGCTGTTTGCCGGTCTCAAAAGTTCCCAGCACCCTTTCCAGTTGCAAAGCCTCTGCCCCTGCCGCCGAGGCCCATTGCAGCAAAGTGGCGGTAGATAGCCCCGGAAAGGCCCGTTGCAGCGTTTTCAGCTCCTCCAGGATACTCAGCTGATGATTGGAGGCCATGCTATCCGTTCCGATAACGATCCGGCATCCCTGTCCGTGCAACAGTTCCACATCCGGCAGCTGCCCGCCGATATAAAGGTTGGCATTCGGACAAAGACAAAAGTAAAGGTCTGGCCCACCCGGCGCACCCACGTCCCCCGTGCCCATCGCCACATTATGCACCAGGATCAGCGATTGATTGCGATAGAAATAGGGGAGAAAACTCTCCGGGCCCCTCTTCCCCGTCCCCTTGAAAAAGGACACATCCAGCCCCAGTAATTGGTACAGGCGGAGAAAGTCCCCTTTCCCCGACAGCAGCCACTCGTTTTCCGCCTCGCTCTCCTGGTTGTGGATCGTCAGCAGGTGATTGCCCGGGAAACCGGCGATCAGCCGGAACAACGCCGGAGACACCGAATAGGGCGCATGAGGCACAATGGAATTCGATTCGATCGGCAGCTGATAGGCTTCCACAAAAGCGTTGAAGACGCTCAGGCTATGCCCAAAGCGCGCCGGTGCCCCCTGCTCGATAAATCCCATCGTCTCTATAAAATTGTGGTAATACAACCGGCCAAGCGCCTTCTGGGCGACCGTATCCGCCGTATTACAGATATCCCCCACCGCTACGATCCCGTTATCCAGCATTTCCTGCTCACCCGCCGCAATGGCCTCCAGGATTTTTTCTTCCACTCTCCCGCCACTCTCCCCTCCACTCTCCCCTCCACTACCTGCGGCCGCCGCCTGCAGAACCTCACCTCTCCGCTTGATCACCGTGGACAGGAAATCCACCAGCCCCGTTCCTTCAGGTATCACCCCTTTCATATGCGACAGCTCCAGGTGACAATGGCAGTTCACAAAACCCGGGCTCAGCACCCCTGAGTAAACCTCCACATCCTCCCCCGCCTCACTCCCCGGGACTACCGCCTGCACGATACCTTCACCCGTGGTAATCAACACGCTATCCGGACTTGCCATCCTGTCACCCAGAAATAAATAATCGGCTTTGAATTTTCGGTAAGTCATTCCCAAAGGTTTAATTTTGCCGTTCCGCGTCAAAAGTACCGAAGATATGCTAGACAAATTAGAAGCGATAAAAGCCCGATTCGAAGACCTGGGAGTAGCCCTGAGCAATCCTGAAATCGTTAGCGACAACCGGAGATTCAGCGCTATGAGCAAGGAGTACCGCAACGTTGAAAAGATCGTCATAGCTTACAACCAGTATAAGGATCTCCTCGATACCCTCGAATTCGACAAAGAAGCCTTGAACGGCGACGACCCGGAGCTGAAAGAACTGGCCAAGGCGGAAATTCCCGGTCTGGAAGAGCGCAAAATTCAACTGGAGGCCTATATCCGCCAACTCCTGATACCCAAAGACCCCCAGGATGAAAAAAACGCTATCCTCGAAATCCGGGCGGGGACAGGCGGCGACGAAGCCAGTCTGTTTGCCGGCGACCTACTGCGCATGTATATCAAATATTGTGAGCGGCGGGGCTGGAAGACTGCCATACTAAGTGAGAGCGAAGGGACCGTAGGCGGCTATAAGGAAGTACAGGTGGAAGTCGTAGGCGACGATGTCTATGGTACCCTCAAATTCGAGAGCGGCGTCCACCGCGTCCAGCGCGTGCCCGATACAGAGACCAGCGGCCGGGTCCATACCAGCGCTGCTACTGTCGCCGTTATGCCCGAGGCCGAAGAAGTTGACTTCGAATTGAAGGAGAGCGACGTGAAAATGGAAACTGCCCGTAGCGGCGGCGCCGGCGGCCAGAACGTCAACAAGGTAGAGACCAAGGTATTTCTGACCCATATTCCTACCGGTGTGGTCGTCGTTTGCCAGACCGAACGCAGCCAGCTCGGCAACCGCGAAAAGGCCATGCAGATGCTGCGCACCAAATTGTATGAAGAGCAGGTTCGCAAGCAGGAAGAAGAGATCGCCAGACACCGCAAAAGCCTCGTCAGCACCGGCGACCGCAGCGCCAAGATCCGTACCTATAACTTCCCTCAGGGGCGCGTCACCGACCACCGGATCGGACTCACCGTATACAATCTCGACGATGTGCTCAATGGTAATGTCCAGGAATTCATCGACGCTCTCCAGTTTGCGGAGAACGCCGAAAAGATGGCCCGCCAGAATTGATCATCGCCGCCAGCCCGCGCCCGGCTCTGCCGCACTGACCGATCCTGAATCGATGTCATGACATTAAAACAGGGTTAAAAGGCCAGGCCAACCCCGCACGCCATTCCTCTTTTAGATTTTTTTAACGCTGCCCGCTTAAACTTTCTGCCCGCTCTGGCGTCTTTATTATGTGTAAGGCACAAAGTTCTTTAAATAAATGCGCTAAAATTTGCTGCAAAGCTAGAAATTGTTTAATTTAAAAGAGTAATGCTAAATAAATGTTATTACTCTGACATCTTCAATCGGCCGATCAATTTCCACCGTACTTTTGTAGCGGTGCTTTGAAGAAGATGGGGAAAAAAAGTGAAATAATATTGGCACCTGTTTTGCGTTATTAGGTATAGAATACAACTTAGTCTTTTCTATTTGACTCACATAAAGCAGTCAATTTTCTCATAAGCAGTTAGTTTTGGTTACGACCCCTGTTTCTACAGGGGTTTATTTTTTTTATAACAGGTCCAATCGATTCGGTCCAACCGGTCCAACCAAACCCCAGGCCGGCCCCTCCCTTATTGGTTTTTCCCTGGGACCCCCTTCACCAACGACGGTATAAATATCATCCCACTTAACCCATAGCCTATTCCTGCCCCAAACATATCTGCAATAATATCGTACGTATCGTAATCCCGCCCTGGAATCCAATACTTTTGAACGATTTCCATAGAAATGCCGAAGAAATTGCTCAGCATGTAGAAAAAGAAGAACAACCCCAGCAACCTCGGCAGCGCCAGCGACCGGTTCATCAGGTATAGGTTCCACAAAAAGACGAATCCCCCGAACATCGTCACATGCACCACCTTGTCGAAATTGGGGATTTTAAACTCTTGCTCATTGGGGATCATCGACCCCGGCAGACAACAGCCAATGACAACGCAGATAGTCCAGATAAGGGGGATATATAGCTTACCGAAGTATTTTCTCAGAAATGCAACCATAAATGGGCTTAATAGGTGGCGAACAATAAAAAAAGTCCCTAAAAATGGGACTTTTTTTACTATAACTGTAGATTTTTTTCCATATTGCCTATAGACCATTACAAAACCCACTTTCCTGCTATTGCGTCACCATCGTCTTACCCATCGATTGCAACTTTTTCAGATCAGGAGAAGGACTTCCTCCCTTATTCTCGATGGTGATGGCAAAGGCCTGTGCTTTTTGCGTATTCTTCATCTTTAAAATTACCTTCTCGTCAGAGGCATCGAAGACACCCAGATCCTTGGGCTTGCCATCAATCAGCGCCCAGAGCTGGTATTGCTTGTCGGAAGGCAGCTTCGGCATATTCTTGACGACCAGGTAGACGCTGGTGTTGGCCGAATCCCAATAGATATTGGCCGAAGATTTGGGCGCCACCGTTGTACCGACCATATTGACGACCAGTGCATTCGGGTCGCTGACGACAGACTGTTCCTGCACGATCCTATCCAGCGTTCTCTGCGTAGTATCCAACCGCTCTTTCAGCCGGTCATTGGTACTGCTCAGATCTTTGTTCTGTTCGATGATCGTTTTGTTCTGTTCGCTGATGTGGTAGTACATCGCAGCCATCACGATGACAAGGATGACTGAGGCGGCAGCGACAAAGCGCATCCACCCGGCATTACCTGAACTTTTTACGTTTTCCATCGTGATTATTTTGGTTGAGTTTGAAGAAGTAGGACGGGAATCAGTGTTCCCGATGGCTTCTAAAACCTTCACCTTAACCTCCGAAGGGGGCTGCACCGGATGATCGGCAGCGTAATGTTCAAGGCTTTCTTCGAACTTCCTTCGCTCAGCTACTAACGCAGGATATTCAGCGCACATTTGCTCAAATTCGGCCTTCTCCGACTCGCTGGCCAGGCCCATCACATAACTTTCAATGATGCCGCTTGCTATGTAATCTTGTAAGTTCACTTTAGATATTCTCTTAATTGTAATAAGGCGTTACGGATTCGGGTTTTTACAGTTCCAAGCGGAATCGCCATCATTTCGGCAATCTCCTCATGCGTAAAACCCTTGAAATAAGCCAATTCGACCAATACCCGGTGTTCAGGTTTCAGCTTTTCCAGCACCTTTTTCAACCCGATATTATCAACATTCAGTTGAGTGGTCTGATTGGCTACCCCCTTATATACGTTATCCGGCAATTCCTGGTTTTTCTGAGAATTCTGATAGCTTTTCGACCGCAGCGTATCTATAGAGGCATTTCTGGCTATATTCAGCATCCAGGTGAAAAGCCGGCCCTTAGTCTGGTCATAAGACTCGATCTTCCGCCAGATATTGATAAAGACCTCCTGCAAAACATCGGCTGCCAGCTCATCGTTGCCGGTTATGATCTGTCTGATAATGCTATAGAGCGCTCCTGCAAAATTATCGTAAAGGAATCCAAAAGCCTGGTCGTTCCTTTCTTTTAGGGCCACTACAAGCTCCTGTTCGGTATAAGTTATAGATGTTCCCAAGCTTTATGTAATAGATGCACTAAAGTAAAGAAAAATTGATCAGTGTACAATGTTGCCATAGGCAGCTGCATCCATCAGCTTGTCCAGGTCTGCCGGGTCTTTTACCGTCATCCGGATCATCCAGCCTTTGCCATAGGGATCAGAGTTGACCAGGTCAGGGGCGGCGGCTAGTTCCGGATTCACCTCAAGAATAGTGCCTGCTACAGGCAGGTAAAGGTCTGATACCGTTTTTACTGCCTCTATCGTACCGAATACAGTCTCTGCCGCCAGGGATTTCCCGATAGTCTCTACTTCCACGTAAACAATGTCGCCTAATTCTTTTTGAGCAAATTCCGTAATGCCTATGACGGCTTCATTTTCCTTTTCCAGTCTGATCCATTCATGATCTTTCGTATAGCGCAAAGTATCAGGGAAGTTCATATTAATTGATTTTGGTGTTGCAAGATTACAAAAAGGTGCCGATATACGACAATACCGGCTGTAATTATTTGACCAATCCGGGTTTACGCGGGATAAGCTTCATTTTCAATATCCTTACGTCGGTAAGGGGCCGGTCCATTGGTGGCCCGCTCGTCCTTACTGCAGCGATGGAATCCACTACCTCCATGCCCTTGATCACCTCCCCGAATACCGTATACTGCTGATCCAGGTGAGGACTGCCCCCCAGTTCCTTATATACGGCCCGCTGGTCGGGTGGGATTTTCCGGCCCTTCAGCCGGAATGTCGAAGTCGAATCCAGTCCCGCATCCGTCCATCGCTTGCCCTCGACAATATAGAACTGGCTGCCGCTGCTGGCCCGGGTAGGGTTGACGTCGTCACCCATACGGGCAGCCCCGAGGGCGCCTCTCTTATGAAAAAGGGTAGATCGGAACTCTGCCGGAATGGTATAGCCTGGTCCTCCGCTGCCCCCCTGGCTCATGGGCTTGCCCGGATGGCCATATTTGCTGTCCGGATCTCCCGACTGAATCATAAAATTCCTGATGACACGATGGAATAGCAAGCTGTCGTAATACCTTTTTTTGACCAGAGAAAGGAAGTTGTTGCGATGCAAAGGTGTGGAATCCGATAGGCGGATGACGATGACCCCCATTGTGGTGGTGATTTCCACGTCTTTGTGGAGATCTTTACGTCGCAGGCCGTTTGATAGCCGGTGATTGCAGGAGACCAGTAAGACCAATACAAGGCCGGCAGTCAGTGTTTTTATCATGGAAGTCGATGTGCTAGCCGTGGTCGTGATCGTGGTCGTCGTGATCATGGTCGTCCTCGTCTTCGTCACCCGCAGCCGGGGCGCTCCCATCCTCTTCCTCTATCCCCTCCGGGTCTCTATAGTCATGCTGTATCCCCAATCCCGGACTGGCGGCTTCGGCTGTCTCAAAATAGAGCAAAATATGGTCTTTAAGGAAGTTTTCCTGCTCGGGCATACTCATCACCGGTAATGCCTTGAGTTGCCGGAAATGCGGCCAGCCGTCTTTATCCGTCCCTTCCACCTCGTAGTAGCCGCTCTGCCGGAAAAGGCTGCAAACGGCAATATGCATCAGGTCCTGCTTCTCTTCTTTGGAAAATCTCCTGCGCATATGCCCCAACTCCTGCACCCCGATCAGGAATAAGATCGTCTCCACATCGGGTTTCTTGCCAAATCTTTCCATCAACCTGGCTTCCAGGCTCCACCAGCGGGCTTGCAGGTCAAATTGTGCTTGTTGCATGCGGCAAAGATAGGCGATTAAGCTGTCTCCGGGGCCCCCTACAATATCCTTACCACCTCCACAGCGGTTCCGTAGGCCAGCACTTCCGTGATGCCATTCATGACTTCATTGGCATCATAACGCATATTGATCACCGCATTGGCCCCTCGCTCGGACGCATGCTGCATCATATACTGAAAAGCTTCTTCGCGCGTCTTCTCGCAAAGATCCACGTAAATGGAGATCTGCCCGCCGAATAAAGACTGCAGTCCGCCTGCCATATTGCCCAGCAGGCTTCGTGATCTGACGGTGATGCCGCGGACAACGCCCAGGTTACGGACGATGCGATACCCCTCGAGCGTAATGCTGGTAGTGATCATGGTAGGGTCTATCATATAGAAGGTTTTATGATTGAATTTACACCTTTACAATGTTATCTTTGCCCAAAAATCAGAAAATGTTACAGGTGGCATTTATCCGTCAGCACGTGGATTTCGTAAAGGAAAGATTGGCCGTCAGGAACTTTTCCGAACCTAAGCTCGTCGATATCATCGTGTACATGGATGACCAGCGCAAAAAATTGCAGTTGGAATCCGATACCACCCAGTCCCGCATCAATACCCTTTCCAAGGAGATCGGCCAGTTGATGGCAAAGGGAGGCAAACAGGAAGCAGAGGAGAAAAAGCAGGAAGTGGCCACCCTGAAAGCCGCCCTCGAACCCATCGCGACAGAGCTGGCAAAGGTCGAGCAGGAATTAAACGACACCCTCATCCGCCTGCCCAATCTTCCCGCCGCCATCGTGCCCCGCGGCCATGGTGCGCAAGACAACGTCACGATCCGGATGGGTGGCCGCCGGTCGACGCTCCCCGCCGGGGCTCAGCCGCACTGGGACCTCGCCAAAAAATATGACCTCATCGATTTCGAACTCGGCAATAAAATTACCGGAAGCGGCTTCCCCGTCTATATCAACAAGGGTGCTAAACTGCAAAGAGCCCTCATCCAGTATTTCCTGGACTTCAATACCGGCGCCGGCTATGTGGAATATCAGCCCCCGATCATGGTCAATGAGGCTTCTGCCAGGGGAACGGGCCAGCTGCCCGACAAAGAGGGCCAGATGTACTATGTCAACGAAGATAACCTGTACCTGATCCCTACGGCAGAGGTGCCCTTGACGAATATCTTCCGGGACGAGATACTGAAAGAGACCCGGCTTCCGGTCCGCATGACCGCATATACCCCCTGTTTCAGACGCGAAGCCGGCAGTTATGGCAAGGATGTTCGCGGCCTCAACCGCCTTCACCAGTTCGATAAAGTGGAGATCGTCCAGCTGGTTCATCCCACCCGCAGCTACGATGTACTCGAAGAAATGGTGCTGCACGTGGAGAAGCTGTTGCAGTCCCTGGACCTGCCCTATCGCATTCTTCGGTTATGCGGCGGCGATATGGGATTCACTTCCGCGATGACCTATGATTTCGAAGTGTACAGCGCCGCACAGGAAAAATGGCTGGAAGTCAGCTCCGTCAGTAACTTCGAGTCCTTCCAGACCAACAGGATGAAGATCCGCTTTAAAGATGCCGCCGGGAAGACCCAACTCGTTCACTCCCTCAACGGTAGTTCACTCGCGCTTCCCCGCATCGTCGCTTCCCTGCTGGAAAATCACCAGGCAGAAGGATATATCGCCCTGCCGGCGCCCCTGCACAAATACTTCGGTTCCGATCGCATTTAAGCTTCGGACCGTATCTGAGCCAAGTATGTATATCTGGGAGGTCGGTTTTCCTAATCCAGGAGGAGGACAATGGGCTAACCATTAACCTGGCCCTTTCTCCCGGCTTTGCTTATGCGCTGGACAGTATAAGTATGCTGGAAATTGTCTTCCCCAACCCGCATCAATACAGCAACGGTCTCGATTTGACTAGCAGCCTGTCCGAAACACCGGTCGATTTTGCGGCGGGAGTGATCTTCATGTTCGAACGCCATAGGCGCAAACCTGCCCACTAACTTCAATGTGGTCGAGATCTATCCGAGTTCTACCATCCTTGTTTCGCAACGCCTTCTTTGATGGCTGTTAGGGCCTTTTCTTCGCCCAGCAGGGTCGTCAGCTTGTTACCCTTTCCATCATGTCCCTGAGCCATATAGGCGCCTTTGGCCGTCTTAGTGATCACAGCATCCTGGATTGGCACATTTTTCTCTTTCGTCTTGACATTGTAGGCTGTAAGTATTACAGTTGACATAATTCGTTGATTTAATGCCTGCTAGGGCAGGTCTGGTTAGTAGAAAGTGGTGTAATATTAGCGATTTTGGCCCAATTTGGACCGAAAACTTTTTTCGTAAACCTTTTCCCTATACGTCCAGCCTGGCATATTTGGCGTGGGATTCGATAAACTCCCGGCGCGGGGCCACTTCATCACCCATCAGCATGCTGAAGACACGGTCCGCTTCCGCCGCACTCTCAATAGTCACCTGTTTCAGCGTCCGCGTCTCGGGATTCATGGTGGTGTCCCATAGCTGATCGGAATTCATTTCCCCCAGCCCTTTATAACGCTGTACGGTAACACTGTCTTCCTTACCCCCTGACAGCCTTTCTACCCACCCCCGCCGTTGCTCTTCATTCCAGGCATAGGACTGCTCCTTGCCCTTTTTGACCAGGTACAGCGGCGGCTGGGCGAGATAGACATAACCCTGCTCCACCATCTCTTTCATATACCGGTAAATGAAGGTCAATATGAGGGTGGCAATATGGCTGCCATCCACATCCGCATCCGTCATGATGATCAGCTTGTGATAACGAAGCTTGGCGATATTCAACCCTTTAGGGTCGTCTGCCGTACCTACCGTCACCCCCAGCGCCGTATACATGTTACGGATTTCCTCATTCTCATAGATCTTATGCTCCATGGCTTTCTCCACATTGAGGATCTTACCCCGCAACGGCAGAATGGCCTGGAAACTGCGATCCCTGCCTTGTTTGGCCGTGCCGCCCGCCGAATCCCCTTCGACCAGGAACAGCTCGCAACGTTCCGGATTGCGGTCCGAGCAATCGGCCAGTTTGCCGGGCAGACCGCCCCCGCTCAATACGCTTTTCCGTTGTACCAGTTCCCTCGCCTTCTTGGCTGCGGCCCTCGCCTGGGCGGCTAAGATCACCTTCTGGATGATGTTCTTCGCCTCCCGGGGATTTTCTTCCAGGTAGGCTTCTAAGGCCCGGCTGACGGTGGAATCCACCACCCCGCTGACTTCATTGTTGCCCAACTTGGTTTTGGTCTGCCCCTCGAACTGCGGCTCCGGTACCTTGACAGAGATAATAGTGCTCAGCCCCTCGCGGAAGTCATCGCCTTCGATCTCGACCTTGGCTTTTTCGAAAAGTCCCTGCTTGTCCCCATAGGACTTGAAGACCCGGGTCAACGCCCGGCGGAAGCCGGCCACGTGAGTGCCGCCTTCTATCGTGTTGATATTGTTGACATAAGAATAAATATGCTCGCTGTAGCCGTCGTTATAGGTCAACGCCACTTCCACCGATACATTGGTGACCTCATCCCGGCCCTCTACAAAGATGACCTTGGGTAGCAGGGGCATCCTTCCGGCATTCTTGTCCAGCATTTCCACGAATTCTACGATCCCGCCCTGGCTGTAGAAGGACTTGGTATACGTAGAACCGTCTTCTTCTTTTTCCCGCTGGTCATTCAGGATGATGCGAACACCACGATTCAGGAAGGATAGCTCCCGCAACCGCCCTTCCAGGATATCTTTATTGTAAACGGTTTCGATAAAAATACTGTGATCCGGCCAGAACCTCACCGTCGTACCCGTCTTGTCGCTAACCCCTATCTCCCTCACGGGATATTGAGGGACGCCGATCTTATACTGCTGCTCGAAAATTTTCCCTTCCCGGTACACAGTCACATGCAGGTCCGAGCTCAACGCGTTGACGCAGCTGACGCCCACCCCATGCAGACCGCCTGATACCTTGTAAGTATTCTTATCGAATTTACCCCCTGCATGCAGGATGGTCATGACCATTTCAAGAGCGCTCTTTTTTTCCTTGGTATTGATCCCTGTCGGAATGCCCCGGCCGTCGTCCACCACCTCGACGGAATTGTCCTCGTAAATGGTCACCACGATATTTTTACAGTAACCAGCCAGCGCCTCATCTATGGAGTTATCCACCACCTCATAAACCAGGTGATGAAGACCCTTAAAACCGATATCCCCGATATACATGGCCGGGCGTTTACGAACAGCTTCCAGGCCTTCGAGGACCTGGATACTATCTGCGCCATATCCGTTCACTTCCGGGGCCAGAACTTCCTGCGTTGATTCACTCATATTTTAGACTGGAATAGTGTGGTTAACAATAAATTAATAAGGTGTGCAAATCTACGAAAAATAAGGGGTTCCCGCGGTTTTTATATCCCCATTTCGGGCCATTTGTGAAGTATTTTAGACCCCCTCTTCCCGATACCCCCGGGCCATTGAATTCGTTGCTGAATTCGTCACTGAAATGTCATTTTCTTCCCTCCTTAATCATTCGATCTATTCGAATGTATTTATTCGTTTTTTTCGATGTAAATTTGCCGGATGTTTCAGACGCCGGATATTTTGGCCATGGCTTATAAGCAGCCCATTATGGTGGATCAACTGGTTACCTTGCAGGAAAAGGATCGCCATATCCCCGGCTCCGTACAATATACCATCAAGCGTTACCGTAAAGAGCCCCGTTGGAATATGGATGACCTCGGCATGCTCGTCTATCATTACAAAAAAGATGAACCTGCCCGGAATTATCTTGAGTTGAGGTTTTGCATCGCCGGGAATGTCTATTGCCATCACAAAGAGGTCGAATGTGATTCTTGTAAGCTAAATGCTACCCCCGGATGCTCGGAAAGAGTAGAGACAGTAGATGTACTCAGCTTCCGTTTTCTGGCCGTTCATCTCTCCCAGTTCGTTCGTCCCCGTAAATCCGACAATACCGTCAGCGAAGATCTCCTTGATTTCAAACATACCGACTCCTTCTCCAAGACCTTATCCCTGTGCGGCCGGACCCGGCTGGTGCTGGAGACTTTGTTGAACCATTCCTATACTGATAGCCCTGAGAACATCTTCATCAATGCCCAAAGCCAGATGCTCCTCCTCTATAGCCTGGAATGCATGGTCGGAGAAAAAGAAGTAGAAAGCTTTCAATGTAAATTCCTCGCCAACGAGGCCGACCGGGAAAAGATCATCCAGGCACGGGAAATCCTCCTCAGCCATATCGGCGAACCGGTCACGATCAGAGAACTCAGCCGGAAGGTGGCCATCAACGAATGCTACCTTAAGAAAGGCTTCAAGGAAATGTTCGGTACGACCATCTTCGACTTCTACCAGAGCCAGCGGATGGAACATGCCCGCTACCTGCTGTACGAGCAAGGACTCAGCGTTACCGAGGTCTCCGTCATGCTCGGCTATTCCTCCATCTCCCATTTTTCCACCGCCTTCAAAAAGCACACAGGGCTGAAACCCTGCGAATTGTTGTTGCACTGAGCCCTATCGGCTACATCTCCCCCAAGCTCTCTCCCGCCTTCCGGATCGTTTCATCCAAATCGGCATAGCTCAGCGCATTGTTAAGGAACCAGCTTTCAAACGCAGACGGCGGCAGATACACGCCCCGCCGCAGCATGGCATGAAAGAAGACTTTGAATTTGTCATTGCTGGCCCCGGAAGCGCTGCTGAAGTCTGTCACCGGATGATCGCTGAAATGCACGCTGATCATCGAGCCCAGCTGATTGATGATATAAGGCTGCCCCCAGGCCGCCAAAACCTTGTCCAGCCCATCCCGCAGGTATATCGTCTTTTCTTCCAGCTGCCTGTAAATGGCAGGATTATTCTTCAGCTCCTTCAGCAGTGTATACCCCGCAATCATGGCAATGGGATTGCCGCTCAGCGTACCCGCCTGGTAAACATTGCCGAGGGGAGCGATCTTTTCCATGATATCCCGCCGGCCGCCAAACGCACCCACCGGCATCCCGCCCCCGATGACCTTGCCATACGTCAGCAGGTCAGCCCGGATGCCCAACAACTCCTGCGCACCTCCCGGCGCCAGCCGGAACCCGGTCATGACCTCGTCGAAGATCAGCACCATTCCCTCTTTATCGCAAAGGGCCCTCAGTCCCTCCAGGAAGCCCGGCTGAGGCAGGATGCAGCCCATATTGCCGGCTACAGGCTCCACGATAATGGCGGCAATTTCCCCGGGATAAGCAGCTGCCACCCGCTGAACCCCCTCCAGGTCGTTATAGGCCGCCGTCAGGGTGTCCTGCGAAACCCCGGGTGTCACCCCGGGCACGGTTTGAATATTGAAAGTGGCGACCCCACTGCCCGCCTTTACCAGGAAGGCATCGGCATGACCGTGGTAATGTCCTTCGAATTTGATGATCTTATTGCGCCCTGTATATCCTCTGGCCAACCGGATCGCGCTCATACAGGCTTCGGTCCCACTACTGACCATCCGCACCAGGTCTATGTTCGGTGCCATGCTGCGGATCAGCTCCGCCATCTCCACCTCCAGCTCTGTAGGCGCCCCATAGGACGTCGACCAGGCCGCATATTCCCTGATGGCGCTCACCACCGGCTCCCAGGCATGTCCCAGGATCATCGGCCCCCAGGAGGCGATATAATCGATATACCGGTTGCCATCCACATCATACAGATAGGCGCCCCCCGCGCGCTTGATGAACAACGGTGTCCCCCCCACGCTGCGAAACGCGCGCACAGGGGAATTGACACCCCCCGGAATGCTCTTACAGGCCCTTTCGAACAACTCTTTGCTCTTGGTATACATGGTCGTTTAATGGTTTAGCAGCTTCGCGGCATCTTTGGCAAAATATGTCGCAATCAGGTCCGCGCCCGCCCTCTTGATGGAGGTCAGCGTCTCGATGATCGCTTTTTCTTCGTTGATCCAGCCCATCTTCGCGGCAGCCTTGATCAGCGCATACTCCCCGCTGATATTATAGGCGCTCACAGGCACCCGGACAGCATTCTTTACCTCGCGGATGATATCCAGGTAGGGGAGAGCAGGCTTCACCATCACAATATCCGCCCCCTCTTCCACATCCATGATCGCTTCCTTCACCGCTTCGGTCCGGTTGGCCGTATCCATCTGGTATGTTTTCTTATCGCCGAATCCAGGCGCTGAATCCAGCGCATCGCGGAAAGGACCATAAAAACAGGAGGCATACTTGGCGCTATAGGCCATAATGCCGATCCGCGTGAAGTTATTTTCTTCCAACGCCTGCCTGATCGCACCGATACGGCCATCCATCATATCGCTGGGTGCTACCCAGTCGGCGCCCGCTACGGCATGGCTCAGGCTCATTTTGATCAACGCCTCAACGGTAGGGTCATTCACGATCTCGCCATTCTCCACGATCCCGTCATGCCCATAGATAGAGTAGGGGTCCAGCGCGACATCCGTCATTACGATGATCTCCGGCACAGCCTCCTTGATCGCCTTGATGCTGCGCTGCATCAACCCATCCGGGTTCCAGGCCTCTTTGCCGGTATTGTCTTTCAGCTCATCCTTGCTCTTGACGAACAGCAGCACGCTCTTGATCCCCAGGCTCCACAATTCCTTTACCTCGGTTACAGTCCCGTCCAGGCTCTGCCGGAAATAACCGGGCATGGAGGATATCTCCTGCCTAACACCGGTCCCTTCATCGATGAAGAGCGGAACGATAAAATCATTCGGGGTCAGCACCGTCTCGGCCACCATGGCACGGATCGCGGGAGACTGCCGTAAAATACGATTGCGACGTTGCAGATACATTATGTTGAATTTTATTATACTACCCAATCCCTCGGATGCCGGCAGGCATCCAGTAACTCCGCCTCGGGACTCCCTTCGGCCGGCTGATAGTTGTACCCCCACCGGGCCCTCGGGGGCAGGCTCATCAAAATGCTTTCCGTTCTCCCGCTCGTCTTTAGCCCGAACAACGTACCCCGGTCATGGATCAGGTTGAACTCCACATACCGGCCCCGCCTGATCTCCTGCCATTCAACCTCCCGGTCCCCGTAAGGCATGTCCTTCCTTTTACTGACAATAGGCAGATACGCCGAAAGAAAAGCGTTTCCGTTAGCCTGCTGGAAAGCGAACAGCCGCTCGGCATCCGCGTCCGCGTTGTCCACTGGCCGGAGATGATCATAAAAAACCCCGCCGATGCCCCGCATCTCATCCCCCCGGTGCTTGTTGACAAAATATTCGTCGCACCAGCGTTTATACGTCGGATATCCTTCCTTGCCGAAAGGATCCATCGCATCCCGGAAGGTCCGGTGGAAATGACGGGCATCCTCTTCAAAAAGATAATAAGGCGTCAGGTCGGAACCGCCGCCGAACCAGCGGTCGGTCACTTGGCCTGCCTCATCGTATAATTCAAAATAACGCCAATTGGCGTGAGTGGTCGGTATATAAGGGTTCGACGGATGGATCACCAGCGATAACCCGCAGGCAAACCATCTGGCTCCATCCAGTTTCAGCTGGGTGCGCATCGCATCGTTCACTTTTCCCCAAACGACCGATGTATTCACCCCTCCTTTTTCGAACACCTTTCCACCCGATATCACTCTCGTCCGGCCGCCACCGCCACCTTCCCGATCCCATTCATCAGTCAGGAATACGGACTTTCCATCCACCTGCTCCAACGCCTCGCAGATCTGATCCTGTAACCCGTAAATATATCCTATCCACCGGTCCCTGAAGTCCCGCGTGGCTGTCTTATACAATCCTTCCGGTGATGAATGCATGAGTTAATCGTTTAGAAAATCGGCTCATTCCCGCTCCCTTTACAGCCATACGCTCCTATGCCTGTACTCCTTCACCGTCTCTACAAAAGCCTTCGCATGGTCGACCGGCACATCTGGCAGAATGCCATGCCCCAGGTTGGCCACATGCGGATAGCCGCTGAAAGCATCCAGCATCGCCGTTACCTCTTTTTTGATCACAGGAACCGGCGACAGGAGTTTGGCAGGATCGAAATTACCCTGCAAAGCTACTTTATCTCCCGCCATCTGCCGCGCCACCTGCGGCCGGATACACCAGTCGATACCCAGCCCATGCGCGCCGGTGGCCGCCATTTCCGGCAAAGAATGCCAGGCCCCTTTCGCAAACACGATCGTCAGCACCTCATCTTTCAACGCCGCCACGATCTGCCGGATATAACTCAGCGAAAGGGTTTCAAAATCTTCCGGGCTCAGCAGTCCCCCCCAGCTATCGAAGATCTGCACGACATCCGCTCCCGCCCGTACCTGCCCCTTTAAATAAGCGATTGTCGTATCCGTTATCATCTGCAGTAATCGGTGCGCCGTATGCGGCTGGGTATAACAAAAGGCCTTCGCCCCGTCAAAAGTCTTGCTCCCCTGCCCTTGCACCATATAGCATAGTAGCGTCCACGGCGCCCCGCCAAATCCGATCAGCGGCACCCGCCCATCCAAATGTTTTTTAGTGAGGCGCAAAGCTTCGAAGACATATCCCAGCCGTTCTTCTACGTCCGGTACCAGCAGCCTCTCCAGGTCCCCGACCTTTTTGATCGGCTCGGGCAGAAAGGGGCCCTTCGACTCTATCAGCTGAACTTCCATCCCCATCGCCTGGGGAACGACCAGTATATCGGAAAAAATAATCGCCGCATCCACCCCGATCTGTTCCACCGGCTGTATCGTGATCTCCGCCGCCAGCTCAGGCGTCTGGCACCGCTCGAAGAAAGAGTATTGCTTCCTTAACTTGATATAGTCCGGCAGGTAACGGCCTGCCTGCCGCATCATCCATACCGGAGTACGCTCCGTGCTTTCTCCTCGCAGGGTTCGTAATAACAGATCGTTCCTGAGTGTTGTCATTCTTTATTGTTCGTTTGAAAATAATCGGTCATGGTACGGACCAACGCCTCTTTCCCGGGCCGGTCACTGATGATCACCGGACGGGAACATCTGGCTTGTATCGCCGCCGCCGTGGTCCGGCCGATGGCAAAAAGTGTCACGCCATCCGCCACCGTATGGAGGGAAAAATAGCTCTCCACCGCGCTGGGACTGAAAAAGGCAATCCCCGCATAGACCCGCTCCATCTTTTGCGGAGTGAGTATCGTCCGGTAAATCACCCATTCGTTCACTTTGAACCCTTCCGCCCGCAGCATAGCAGGTAATTCCTCCCGCCGCTGATCCCCACAGAAAAAAAAGATTTCCTTCTCGCCCCCATTCCTGTCCTGCCCGACCACGGACCTGTCGCTTCTGGTATCGGCCGCGCCCTCGCGCGTCCTCTCCTCGCCTGCATCCGCCATCACCACTTCCGCCAGCGCCGTCGCCGACTCCGCTGTCCCCGCAATCGCCGCCTCTCCAAAATAATCCGCCACTGCCCGTCGCGTAGCCCCTCCGATGCAAAAGATCCGCCAGCCCGGCACGCCCACCGCGTCCGCTCCGACATCCGACCCCGTGCCTGCCCCCCCTTCAACATCCGCGCCCGTTCCCGCCGCCGCGTTCATCCATCCCTTCACCGCCTCCACCGCATTCGTGCTGGTGAAAACCGCAGTCAACTGCCGACTGCCCAAAGCCCGCAACCGGGCGCCCAACACTTCATCGCCCACCGGCTCGGTCGCGATTAGACTCATCGTATCGAGCACAATGCCCTTCGCTGCCACCCATTCGATCAGTTCCGCTGGCAGCAATCCCGTAGCTAACAGGTATATGGGCTGAATCGCCATGACTTATTTCGTCTCTTTTTCTTCCGCAGTCGCACCGGCAGCCCCCGCCTTGCCCGCCGCCCTGATACCATCGGCTATGAGCTGCCCGCCTCTCTCCAACAATTCCTCCGCCGCGTCCTTCCCGATGTGGGCGGCGATATCTTCAGGTAATATCTTTTCTATGCTCACACTTTGGCGGCCGTCCAGTGACAACAGCTGACCGCTGAAGTAGACGTCCCCGTCTTCGATCTCCGCCAGTGCACTGATCGGCGTAGAGCATCCGCCAAGCAAGGTTCGCAAAAAATCCCTTTCGATCTTTGTACATAGTGCAGTATCCGCGTCATTCAGTGGCTGGCAGACCGTATAGCTTTGATCGTCCTCCTCCCGGCAGGCCACCAGGATCGCACCCTGTGCCGGCGCAGGCAACATCCAATCCAATACAATACTGTTTTTCGGCCGCAGGTTGATCCGTTCCAGCCCCGCCTGTGCAAAAATCGCGGCATCCCATTCCTCTTCCGCCAGTTTTCTCAGCCGTGTATTGACATTGCCGCGGAGATTGTACAATTGATGCGCCGGATATTTGTGCAGCCATTGCGCCTGGCGACGAATGCTGCTGGTGGCGATCTTCGCCGGCGTATCCCGGTGCAGGAATTCGAGATCGTGTTTGTATACCAGCAGGTCGTGTACAGGCCCCCGCTTCAGCACAGCCGCCTGCCGAACCCCTTCCGGTAGCCGGGTCGGTACATCCTTCATCGAGTGGACGGCAATATCGATTCTATGGTTCAGTAATGCGATATCAAGGGCGCGCGTGAAAATTCCCTGGACGCCCATGGCGAAGAGCGGAGTCTTCAGATCGATGTCGCCCTCGCTCCTGATGTGCACCAGCACGGCGGAAATGCCTTCTTTTTCGAGGAGTTGTTGTACCTGGACGGCCTGCCAGATGGCCAGTTCACTTTCTCTTGTGCCTATCCGGATCGGTGTTTGCATGAAAAATTAGTTGATAGTCGCGATCGTAGCCGATCCCGTGACAGTGGCCGCAGTGGTTGATCCTGCGGCGATATATTCATTAATCGCCTCGATATAATGGCATCCACCCTTGTTATGCTGGCGCATTTTGGTCGCCATGCCATTGATCACCCGTTGAATTTGTTCATCGGGATCGGTGGTGGAAGGTAAAGGCTCTCCCTTCAGCCGGCTGTACAACGGACTGGTATGCAATTCTTTTAACTTCGTCTTGACCGCCTTCAGCACGGGTACATGCTGGCGCATTTTGTACCATTCCAGCAACTCCGCCATATGTTCTGCAATAATAACTTTTGCCTTCGGAACCTCTGCCTCCCTTTTCTGTAAGGTCTCATCCTTGATCTTCGACAGATCGTCTACGCCAGCGAGGGTAATGCCCGGCAGTTCTGCCGCCGACTTTTCCACGTTGCAGGGAATCGACAGATCGATGATCAGCTTGTCGCCCTTACCCTCCAGGTAGGAACGCAGCAGGGTCGGCTGCTCGGCATTCGTAGCCACGAGGATGATTCCGGCAGCGCTGACCCGGTCGGCTAATTCTTCGATGGGGGCATAGCCCACACCCGCTTCCGCAGCCAGGGCAGCAGCTCTTTCCTCCGTGCGGTTGATCAGCGTGATATTGCGGGTCCCCAGGTAATCCACCATATTGTGGCAGGTATTGCGACCGATCTTTCCGGTGCCGATCAATAGTATATTCTTATCCGTCAGGTCAGGCATCTTTTCCCGGATATATTGAATGGCGGCAAAAGATACCGATACCGTCCCGCCGCTAAGCGCCGTCTGGTTCTTGATAGACTTGGAGGACTGCAATACGCAATTCACCAGCCGTTCCGTCAGAGTGCCGATAAACTGCCGTTCACGGGCAAACTTTACAGCCTGCTTGATCTGGCCCACAATTTCATAATCACCGAGGATTTGCGAATCGAGGCCCGCAGCCACTTCGAAAAGATGCTCGATGGCCGGTAGCCCTTTCTTCACGTACGCCAGCTCAAGGAATGCTTCCCTTCCGCCATTCGTTTGCGTACAAAGCAGACCAGCCAGTTGAACGGCACTATCCGCAAATCCATAGATCTCCGTCCGGTTACAGGTAGATAATACGAATAATTCAGTGATGTGGAAAGAAGGTGCAAGTGTGAGGATCTTTTCGTACTGTTCATTGCCGATAGCGAACTGACCTCTGATGGCAGCATCTGTCTTCTTATAATTGATCCCTACTACAAAAAAACCGGAGATATCAGAGGTCTTAGTTCCCATCATTCTGTTCTTGTTGGAATATGTACGCAAAAGTAGTTGCAGGAGTTCCTATGCTGGTATTTTTTCTGTCATTAGAGTGTCATTTATCACCTCATTTATCACCCGTCCCATTCCCGGCCCGCTAAAATGCAGCCCGGCGGTCAAAAACAGATCCTAGCCGCCGGTTAACGAGCTATTAACAAACGAATCCGCGGCCCCTGAAAACTCGTTTGTTGCAATATTGTGACAGAGCCCGCATCTTTCGGCCATATCCTTAATTACATTTGCAAATTATCATGATGACACCCATCTCCAGGCGCGCTATTCTTTTGTTGAACCTCGGATCGCCAGATTCTACGGCTACAAAGGATGTACACAGGTATTTAATGGAATTCCTCATGGACAAAAGGGTCATCGACTACCCTTATCTTTTCCGTAAGATCCTGGTGGGAGGGATCATCGTTCCTTTCCGCGCGGCCAAATCCGCCGAGGCCTATAAGACCATCTGGACCAAAGAAGGTTCTCCCCTCATCGTGCTGACCCGCCAGCTACAGGCGGCCTTGCAGGGACGAGTAGACACCCCCGTGGAAATGGCGATGCGTTATGGTAACCCTTCGATGGAGGCGGCCTGTGCCCGCCTGCTGGAAAAAATGCCGGACCTGCAGGAAGTCATCGCCATCCCCCTCTATCCTCATTATGCCATGGCTTCGTATGAGACCGCTGTGGAATATGCGACAGACATCCACCGGAAGAATAAGTATCCCTTCCGGCTGAGCTTCATTAAGCCTTTTTATAATGAGTCTCATTACCTGCAGGCCCTCAGCGAACTGATCCGGCCTTACCTGGCAGGGGAGTATGACCATATTCTGTTTTCCTATCATGGTATACCGGGCAGACATATTAAAAAGACCGATCCCACCAAATCTCACTGTCTCGGATCGGCTGCCTGTTGTGAAACGGCATCACCGGCACATGCGACCTGCTACCGTCATCAATGCTTCACCACGACCAGGGAAATAGTACGCCTTCTCAATATACCCGAACGGAAATACAGCAATACCTTCCAGTCCAGGCTGGGCAAAGGCTGGCTGGAACCGTTCACTGATATTCGATTGCAGCAGATGCCGAACGAAGGGATCAAAAAGCTATTGATCCTCTGTCCCGCATTCGTCAGCGACTGCCTCGAGACGCTGGAAGAAATAGCCATCCGCGGTAAAGAGACTTTTATGAACGCGGGCGGAGAGTCTTATGCCATGATACCCTGCCTCAATACCCATCCGCTGTGGGTACAGGCGTTGGCGGGTTGGGTCAGAGACTATGCAGCGGGTGACAAATCAATGATCTTAGAATAAGATTAAAGCCAATCCTTCTCGCATGTATAATTATATTAAGGCGCTGCACATTACCTTTATCGTTACCTGGTTTAGCGGACTCTTCTATATCGTCCGACTCTTCGTCTATAATGCAGAGGCCGCCGCGAAAGACGAGCCTGAAAGAGGCATCCTGCTGCCGCACCTACAATTGATGACCCGCCGGTTGTGGCTCGGCATCACCTGGCCTTCCGCCATCCTCACTGCCATCTTCGGCCCATGGATGTGGATACTGATGGGATCACTTCCGACCTGGTTGATGATCAAATTATGCTTCGTCATCGGACTGTATGGATACCATTTTTCCCTTCAGGCCATTTATCGCCAACAGATGAAGGGCATATTTCGCTATTCCTCCCAGCAGCTGCGCATCTGGAATGAAGTGGCCACCATCTTTCTTGTGGCCCTCGTCATGCTCGCAGTGGTCAAGCAAAATATGAGCTGGGCCTGGGGCCTTCTCGGCCTCGTGCTGTTTGTCATCATCCTGATGAGCGCCATAAAAATCTATAAGGTTCTTAGATCGCGAAAGTAGACCGCCGGTCGCCTGCAAAGGCAGTACATAAAATATTATAGCCCCCCGGGTCTCTTTTATACTGAACCCGAGGGGCTATAAATCAAATACGGGGTAAAAAGGAAGCTTTTCCGGAACTGAACTTAAATGATGGTTATTCAGGATTTGAGATCTTGATGAGGCATGGTGCTTGACGAGCGGTTTTTTTGCAGGTAATATCAGAGATTAAAAACGGGATGGCTACGGATCTGCATTGAATAAGGTGACACGGAATAAGGAAAAATGAGGCTAAACGGTGGGATAAGATTTGAAAAAGGAAGGGGAGTAGGAATACCCCCCTTTTTAACCCCTAAACCCTAAACCGTAGAAAGAGTTAATAATATCCTATGTTTGGATCGGGATTGGAATCCCGAATTACTTTCTGTCTTCTGTCCTATAACTGACCATAAATTGTGCCAAAAGCCATTCCATGTGGATAACTGCACTACAAATTTACTTTTTTATGCCCTCCGATCACAGGTTTTTGCAATCAGTTAACACTTAGAAGCCCCGGAACATCTGACATTCCTTATATAAGTGAGGCCCCGTATAATCCCTTCGTTTTTCGTAATTTTGCGTCCCATATGACCAATAAGTACAAGGAATACCAGCAATTGAATCTCCCCGCCATCGGCCAGGAAATACTAGCCCGGTGGGAGGCTGACAGGGCTTTTGAAAAAAGCGTCGAACTAAGGGAAGGTGCCGTTCCATTCGTGTTCTACGAAGGACCCCCCAGCGCTAACGGGTTACCGGGTATCCATCATGTCATTAGCAGAACCCTTAAGGATCTCGTCTGCCGTTACAAAACCATGAAGGGCTTTCAGGTAAAACGCAAAGGCGGCTGGGATACCCATGGCCTCCCCGTCGAGCTGGGCGTGGAGAAAATGTTGGGCATCACCAAAGAAGACATCGGCAAGACCATTTCTGTCGCGGAATATAATGAGACCTGCCGCCGTGAAGTGCTGAAATATAAAGACAAATGGGACGATCTGACCCGTATGATGGGCTACTGGGTTGACCTTAAAAATCCCTATATCACCTTCGAAAACAAGTACATAGAGTCACTTTGGTGGATCCTGGGCGAGTTGTATAAGAAAGACCTCTTATATGAGAGCGTCTCCATCCAACCTTATTCGCCCGCCGCAGGCACCGGCCTCAGCTCCCATGAACTGAACCAGCCCGGCTGCTATAAGGATGTAAAGGATACTTCCGTCGTAGCCATGTTCCGCCTCGACGCTGCCACCACCCGCCAGCTTACTAAATTTCATTTGCCAGCCTCGGCCTCGGCCCTGAAAACCCTCGACTATATCGAACAGATCCTCGCCGCCGATCACAACACCCACCCGGTGTTCTTCATGGCCTGGACCACCACCCCCTGGACCCTACCCTCCAACCTGGGGCTCACCGTAGGCCCGCGCATCGACTATGTGCTGGTAAGGACCTTTAATCCCTATACACACGAACCGGCCAACGTCATCCTCGCTAATGCGCTGATAGGCAAATACTTCAAACCCGGAGGGGAACATGAAGATTTCTCTGTCTATTCGCCCAACAGCAAGCTGCTGCCCTGGAAAATCCTCGGCGAATTCAAAGGCAGCGAACTGGAAGAGCTTCGGTACGAACAATTATTACCCTTCGAAGCCAATACTCCCGCAGCGGCTTCCGGTGACCCCTTCAGGGTCATCCCGGGAGATTTCGTCACGACGGAAGACGGCACCGGCATCGTGCATACTTCCCCCGCATTCGGAGCGGATGACTACCGCGTAGGAAAGAAATTCGGCATCGGCATCCTCGTCATGGTCGACCGGCAGGGAAAATTCATCGACGGCCTCGGCGAATTCAGCAACCGCTATGTCAAGAACTACAAGGACGATCCTGACTACGTGGACGTCAACGTCGATATCTGCGTAAAACTGAAAAAGGAAGGGTTGGCCTTCAAGATCGAAAAATACGAACACAACTATCCCCATTGCTGGCGCACCGATAAACCCGTCCTATACTATCCCCTCGATGCCTGGTTTATCCGGACAACTGCATTGAAAGACAGGATGGTAGAATTGAATAAAACCATCAACTGGAAACCGAAGAGCACCGGCGAAGGCCGCTTTGGTAACTGGCTGGAGAACATGGTCGACTGGAACCTCAGCCGTAGCCGGTACTGGGGTACTCCGCTCCCCGTGTGGCGCACCGAATCTGAAGAAGGAAAAGACCGCGAAGAAATCTGTATCTCCTCCATCGCTGAACTGCAGGCCGCTATCCGGGCGTCTGTCGCTGCCGGCTTTATGACGCCTGATGTTGATGAGGACAGCGGCGTAATGGAAGACGTCGACCTTTATGTCCAAGGGCTAACCGCCGACCTCCATAAGCCCTTTGTCGATGACATCACCCTCGTCAGCCCCCAAGGCCGGCCCATGAAAAGAGTGGCCGACCTCATCGACGTCTGGTTCGACAGCGGCGCGATGCCTTACGCTCAATGGCATTTTCCCTTTGAGAACAAAGAAGTCTTCGCGCAGAACTACCCCGCCGACTTCATCGCCGAAGGCGTCGACCAGACCCGCGGTTGGTTCTATACCCTTCATGCTATCGCGGCTCTCATCAAGGAATCAGTACACGAGGAATTGAAAGGACTTCAACTCCCTGCCGCCGCCCTCGAAGCCCGCTATCCCGGTCTCGCCTATAAAACCGTCGTATCCAATGGCCTGGTACTGGATAAGAACGGCAATAAAATGTCTAAACGCCTCGGCAACGTCGTCGACCCCTTCCAGACCATCGGCCAGTTCGGCGCCGATGCCACCCGCTGGTATCTCATCACCAACGCCTCTCCCTGGGAGAGCATGAAATTCGACCTCGAAGGCATCCGCGAAGTCCAGCGCAAATTCTTCGGCACGTTATATAATACGTACCAGTTCTTCGCCCTCTATGCCAATGTGGATGGGTTCGCCTTTAAAGAGGCCTATATCCCGCCCGCAGACCGTCCGGAGATCGACAGATGGATCCTTTCCTCCCTCAACAGCCTGATTACCAAAGTCACCGCCAGCCTCGACGACTACGAGCCCACCATAGCCGGCCGTCTTGTGGAAGACTTTGTCGACGAACATCTCAGCAACTGGTACGTCCGCTTGTGCCGCCGCCGCTTCTGGAAAGGAGAATACGAATACGACAAGATCTGCGCCTATCAGACCCTATATGAATGCCTCGAAGTCATCAGCCGCCTCATGGCTCCCATTTCACCCTTCTTTTCAGACTGGCTGTTCACCAACCTCAACCAGGTCACCCGGCAAATCGATGCAGCCTCCGTGCATCATGTCGACTTTCCCGTGGCCGATGCGGCTTTTATCGACCAGTCCCTCGAAGAACGGATGCAAATGGCCCAGGACGCCTCTTCCCTTATCCTTTCCCTGCGTAAAAAGGTGAATATCAGGGTTCGGCAGCCCCTGCAAAAGGTTCTGGTCCCCGTGTTGAGCGCAACGATGCGCCGGCAGCTCGAAAAAGTGGAAGACCTGATCCGGGCCGAAGTCAATGTCAAGGCCATTGAATACCTCAATGGTAGTGAAGGGTTTATCAAGAAAAAAATCAAGCCCAACTTTATTGCTCTCGGCAAGCGGCTGGGTCCTAAAATGAAGACAGTCAGTGCCGCCCTCGGCAATTTCTCGCAGGAAGAGATAGCAAAATTGGAAAAAGATAACCATATTACTTTATTTATTGATAAAGAACCCATAATATTGTCGCTTAATGATGTAGAAATCACCAGTGAGGATATCCCAGGTTGGGTGGTGGCCAATAAAAACGCCCTGACGGTCGCCCTCGATGTGACCGTTACCCCCGAACTAGCCCAGGAAGGCAATGCCCGAGAATTCGTCAATCGTATCCAGAAGATCCGAAAAGACAACGGATACGATCTGACAGACAGAATTTTGGTAAAAGTAGCAGACGTACCCGCTCTCAAGGATTCCTTAACCATTTTTAATGAATATATTTGCACGGAAATTTTGGCAGATTCCCTTGAATTGGTTAAGGAACCGGCGAATGGCACCGAAATTGAAGTGAATGATATTCTTTTAAAAGTGTTCGTTACTAAAAAAGCCTAACTGTATGGCAACCAAGAAGAAAGCGGCAAAGACCGCTAAAAAGACGGTTAATGTCAAGAAAATAGCTCCGGCCAAAAAAGCGGCTCCCAAACCTGTCCACTCGTCAGGCAACGGCAAGACCGCTAAAAAGGCCCCGGCCGCTAAGAGTATTGCTAAACCCGTAGCTAAAAAGGTTGCCCCGACATCACCGGCTAAAAAACCCGTTTCCGTGCCAGCTAAAAAACCTCCAGTATCCAATATATCCAAACCAGTCGTTAACACTACTTCCAAGACGGCTGCTGCCGGAAAGGCCCCGTCGGCTGTTAAGCCAGCCCCTGCTGCCGGCCCGGCACCCAAAACGCAGGTTGCCATGAAATCGCAGCCCGTTGCCCAGCCGACCGCCGCACCAGCCGCCAAACAGGCCCCCCTGGTAACGACCAGTAAACCCTTCGTTGCTGCCCCGCCGCCTCCACCCGTGGCGCCCCGGCCGGAACCTAAGAAACCTGCCCCCCCACCCAAACCGGTGAAGGTGGTCATCCCGGAAATGAAAACAAAAACGGTTCGCAAATACGAACCTGAATTTACAAAATCAGTATTAGACACACCTCAAGAGGAACAAACTGGACCCACTATGAGATACAGCGATTCAGAACTTGGAGAATTCAGAGAATTGATCAACCGCAAACTGGATGCAGCTAAAAAAGAGTTGGCGTATCTTCAGGGTCTGATCACCCGCAAGGACGAAATGGGCGGTGATAATGACGATGCCCGTTACATGACCATGGAAGATGGCAGCATGAGCATGGAGAGAGAGCAACTGAGCCAGATGGCCAGTCGGCAGATCACCTTTATCGACCATCTCGAAAAAGCCCTGATGCGGATAGAGAACAAAACCTATGGCATTTGCCGTGTAACCGGCAAACTGATCGATAAAGCAAGGTTGAGGGCCGTCCCCCACGCTACCCTGAGTATCGAGGCCAAACAGATGATGAATAAATAGGTACCCCCACCTGTTTTAATTTCCTTTCCGCCGATCTCTTTATCGGGGGAGCACCCGTGTCACCCGATCCGTCCATCCGTCCATGTAGCCGTGCGTGGATATGCCAGACCGAAATGGGAAAGAAGTCATATATAGCAGTATAAAACGCAACTGCTTATGTCCCGGATTCTAGTCGCATGCCTGGTACTCGCCGCCGTTCACCTGATAGCCCTGCCGGCGCCCCTCATAGCCCAACCAGGCCCGCAGTCAGCTCAGCAAACCGCTGCCATCAAAGCCAATTACCAGCTCGCCGCCCGCTTCTCCTCCAAAAAACTAGAAAAAATGATCTTCAGCACCACCGTGGATCCCCACTGGCTGAAGAAAAGCGATCGCTTCTGGTATATGTATGAGACCACCGAAGGAAAGAAATGGTATATCGTCGACCCCGCAAAAGCAGAACGGCAACTCATGTTCGACAACGATAAAATGGCCGCCGCGATCTCCCGCATCGTCAAAGACCCGTTCGACGCCAAACACCTTGGGCTCGATAGCCTGAAATTCATCCGGGACGAGAACTGGATACAGTTTGAGGTCAAGAGCACCCAGGACGTCGACACAAAAGACTCCGCGGCTAAAAAAGACGCCGGCACAGCAAAGACCGGCGCCCATAAAGAAAAGGAAAAGAAAGTCTACTATTTCGAATACAACCTCACCGACGGTACCCTTACTGAATTGAAGGACTATAATAAACCTAAGCACAAGCCCAACTGGGCCAGTATCTCCCCCGACAGCAACATCATCGTCTTTGGCCGTCACTTCAACTTGTTCTGGATGGACCGCGCCAACTATGAAAGGGCCCTGAAGAACGAAGACGACAGCACCATCGTCGAACATGCTCTGACCACCGATGGGGTAGAAGGTGACAGCTACCACGGCAATGGCGCCCTTGGTGGCGGCGGCGAGACCAACGTCGATAAAGAAAAGAACAAGGACAAACGCAAGCCTGCCCAGATCTTCTGGAGCCCCGATTCCAAACACTTCGCCATGTCAAGGTCGGATATGCGAAAAGTAGGAGACCTCTGGGTCATCAACTCGATCGCCGATCCCCGTCCCACCCTCGAGACGTATAAGTATATGATGCCTGGCGAAAAAGGCGCGCCCATTGAACAACTGTTGGTATTCGATATGACGACCCACACCCGCCAGATCATCAGCGCCGGCCAGTTTAAGGACCAGGACCTGGCTATATGGGCTGCCCCGGTACTTGAGCATCACCGTGACGACGATTACCGCACCGCCCTCTGGCTCGGCACAGATACGAAATTCTATTTCACCCGCACCAGCCGCGACCTACACCGCATCGACGTATGTGAAGTGAACGTCGGCGACACCTCTGCCGCTGCCCTGATTAAGGAAAGGTTGAATACCTACGTCGAAGTCCGCCGCCTCGGCCTCGTCGAAGGAGGGAAAGAACTGATCGAATGGAGCGAGCAGGATGGCTGGGCCCATTTCTATCTCTATGACGGCGCCGGTAAACTGAAGAACCAGATCACCGGCGGCCCCTTTCACTGCGAAGACATCGTCGGTATCGACGAGAAGAAAAGAATACTCTACTTCTCCGCCAATGGCAGGGAGCCCGGCGAAGACCCCTATTACCTTCACCTGTACAAGGTCAATTTCGACGGCTCAGGCCTCACCTTACTCGATGGCGGGGACTTCGATCACGCCATGAGCATGGACGACAGTCACCAGTTTTTTGTCGACAACTATTCCCGCGTCAATACCGTCCCGAAATCCGCTCTCTTCAATAGCCTTGGCAAAAAGATCATGGACCTCGAGACCGCCGACCTCAGCTCGCTCATGGCGGCAGGGTACAAATTCCCGGAGCCATTCAAGGTCAAGGCCGATGACGGCATCACGGATCTCTATGGAGTCTTGTATAAACCCTACAACTTCGACTCTACAAAGAAATATGCACTCATGGAATATGTGTATCCCGGCCCGCAGACCGAGGCAGTCAACAAATCTTTCGGCCGTTCCATGGACCGGATGGATCGCCTCTCGCAGCTGGGCATGATCGTTATCACCGTCGGCAACCGCGGCGGGAATCCCTCCCGCAGCAAATGGTATCACAACTATGGCTATGGCAACCTGCGGGATTACGGGCTGGCCGATAAAAAGGCGGCCGCCGAACAGTTGGCAGATCGTTATCCCTTTATTGATATCAACCGCGTCGGCATCTACGGTCACAGCGGGGGAGGATTCATGAGCACCGCCGCCATGCTGGTATATCCCGACTTCTTCAAAGTGGCTGTATCCGAATCGGGCAACCACGATAATTCTATTTACAACCGGTGGTGGAGTGAAAAGCATCACGGCGTAAAGGAAATGGTCAGCGACAAGGGTGACACTACCTTCCAGTATTCCATCGAAAAGAACCCCGAAATCGCAAAGAACCTCAAGGGCCATTTGCTATTGTGTACCGGCGATATCGACAATAATGTCCATCCGGGAAATACGATCCGGGTGGCGAATGCCCTGATCAAGGCCGACAAGCGTTTCGACTTCGTCCTTCTTCCCGGCCAGCGCCATGCGTATGGCGAGATGACCGAATACTTCTGGTGGCGTACAGCAGATTATTTCTCCCGTTACCTGATCGGTGACGAGACAGAAAGACCGGTGGCGATAGAAGAGATGGATCGTGAACAAGAGCAGGTAGGTAGTAAGAGCGGTAGCAACCGTAGCCCCGATGATGAGGAAGACCCCGACGATGATCTTTGAGGCCGCCCTCACGGCCTTACGGAAGCCACCCCTTTCGTCGATTCCTTCAGCAACGCCAGCATTTTCCGGCTGACGTCCAACGAGGATATGGGGTTTTGACCGCTGATAATTTTGCCGTCCATCACCGTATGCGTTCTGAAATCATCGCCTTTCGTATAAATAGCTCCGTCGGCCACGAGCCTTGATTCCAGCGAAAAGGGGACGACGTCCGTCAATCCAACGACCTTTTGTTCACTGTTACTGAAGCCGGTGAGGTGCCGTCCTTTGACGAAAGGCTCTCCTGTAGAATTATTTTGCAGCGCCAGTAGCGCAGCCACGCCATGGGAGACCAGCCCGATGATCTTCTGTTGCCCGATAAAATCATCCAGTAATGTCGTGAGCACCTTATTGTCCGGGAAATCCCATAAGGCCCCATGGCCGCCGCCGACATAGACCATATCATAATTGTCTGCTTTCACATCTTTCAGCACCAGCGAATGTTCTAAAAGCGAAATACCTTCCGGATCTTTCTGAAATTTTCGGATGGTCGGCGTCGAGGCAAGGATAGATTCACTCTTGGGATCCAGCGGAACCTCGCCGCCCTTTGGACTCGCAAGGACCATCACGGCGCCCGCATCTTTAAAAATATAGTAAGGAAAGGCAAGCTCTTCGAGCCAGAGACCCGTTTTACGTCCGGTATCGCCCAGTTGCGTGTGCGAGGTGGCGATGATTAATATATTCATGAGGGGTCGCTATGACTGTGCTGGAAATTGTTTTCGTATTCGATGGTCGTGCGGAGCACCCTGATCCGTGCGGCAATCTTGTGACCGAACTTGTCGTCCAGCCGGAGCTTACGGATCTCGTTTAATGCATCTTCGTATTTGTGCAGCGCTGTTTCATAGCGGCCATTATTTTCATCGCGCAGTCCTTCGCTGTATAGTTCCGTATGACTATTCTGTTTCTGAAGCAGGTAGAAAAGGACAGAGAGGATAGTGACGATCGGAAGGACAAAGATGGTCACATAAAAAAGGGAGGTCATTTTGACGTGTTTTTGAATGAGCTGTCTGTGTAAGGTAGGCTTATTAATCCGGATCGGCCGGATTATGTTTGTATCACCTCGCGCTCATCCTACTTCACCTCCTGCATCTCCACCAACTTATGATAAAACCCCCGCTGCTGCATTAATTCATCATGCGTACCGCGCTCCACGATCCTCCCTTTCTGCAGCACCACGATCTCATCGGCATGCCGGATCGTGCTCAGCCGGTGAGCGATCACGATACTCGTCCTGTGCTCCATCATTTTATTGATGGCATCCTGCACCAGCCGTTCGCTCTCCGTATCCAGGGAAGAAGTTGCTTCGTCCAGGATCAGGATAGGCGGGTTCTTCAGCACGGCCCGGGCTATCGTCAGCCGCTGCCGTTCGCCGCCGCTTAATTTGCTGCCCCGGTCGCCGATATTGGTGTCATACCCATTTTCTTTGTGCAGGATGAATTGATGGGCGTTGGCGATCTCCGCTGCCCGGACAATCTCTTCATGCGTGGCATCCGGTTTACCGAGAGCGATATTGGCAGCGATAGTATCGTTGAAAAGAATGGGCTCCTGCGTTACGATGCTCATCTGTTCACGGACCGATTTCAGCGAGTAATCCCTGATATTCACCCCGTCGATGAGCAATTCACCTCCTGTCACATCATGAAATCGAGGCACCAGGTCAGCCATCGTAGACTTACCTGCGCCTGAACTGCCTACCAGCGCCACCGTCTTTCCTTTTTCGATCACCAGGTTGATATTGTCCAGGATACCGGCATCTTCATACGAAAAGTTCACATGCCGGAACTCGATCCTTTCCTGGAACGTCTCCAGCTTTTTCGCATTCGGATCGTCATGAATGCTGACCGGCGCTTTCAGCAGGTCTTCAACCCGTTCCATGGCGGCGGCCCCACGCTGGATATTGAAGATCGAGGTCGAGAGCGTCTTCGCGGGGTTGATCAGCATCGCGAAGACCGCAATATAGGTGATCAGGTCGCCGCCGGAAAAACCGTTGCTGCCATGATGAAATACCAGCATCCCGCCATAATACAGGATGATGGTGAGGATGATGACACCCAGCGTCTCGGTCAGAGGGCTGGCCAGGTCGCGTCGGGCATTCATTTTATTGCGGATATGGAACAGGCTGTCATTGATCTTGAAGAATTTCAGCTTCATCAGCGCCTCGGCCCCGAATCCCTTGATGATCCGGATTCCGCTGAGCGTTTCATCCAGCACCGACAGGCTCTCGCCCAGCCTGACCGCTGCATCCTGCGACTGGCGCTTCAGCGTCCGGCTGATGCGGCCGATCATGAAACCGGTCAAAGGCAGCAGGATCAGCAGGAACAGCGATAGCGTAGGACTCAGGTAGATCATATAGGCCAGGTAGCCGATGATCGTCAACGGATCCTTGATCAGGCCCTCCAGCGTACTGACGACCGAAGACTCGATCTCGTAAATGTCATTGGTCATCCGCGAAATAAGATCGCCCTTCCTTCTTTCCGTAAAATAGCCGATAGGCAGGGCAAGTATTTTGGCATAAACATCATTGCGCAGGAAAGTGATCGTCGCGCTGCGGATAGGAGAGGAGATATACGAGGACCAATAATAAAAGAGGTTCTTCAGGAAAGTGCTGATAACGATCAATAGGCAAATGACGATCAGCAACGTTGGTTTGTCGTATCGCTGGGCAACATGGAGGAGAACATCTTTTAACCCACCTATAGCGTGTGTATTGATAGTCACTTTAGGTGTTTGGGCGGCGCCGCCGTCCTTGAAAAGGATATCCAGAAATGGGCTCAACATACCCAACGAGATCAGCCCGAATATGATGGAAAGCACATTAAAAACCATGTATACCACCAACTTACCCCTGTACCTGGACAAATATTGAAAAATCACCGAAAATTTCTTCATGCCGTTGCCGTAGATTTGGGGGGTAAAGTTAGCGTATAATTGTTTCGCGTCTCGGGTTTTATGTTTAAGTTAACCCTTAACCCTTTGGAGGGCGAAGCCATAAATAAAGTATGCAAGAAGGTAAAAGACAAAAACAGGTAGGCGCCCTGCTCATGCAGGAGCTCAGCGGCATCTTCCAACGCCTGGGACTCAGCATGATAGACGGCGGGCTCATCTCCCTTACCGCCGTAAAAGTTACGCCCGACCTGCTCGAAGCCCGGGTATACCTCAGCCTTTTCCAGGTGAAGGATACGGCTGCCGTCATGAAAAAGATCGAAGACCGGAGCTGGGAGATCAAAAGGGACCTGGCCGAACACGTCAAGCACCAGCTGCGACGGATCCCCCTGTTGCAATATTTCCACGACGACACCCTCGATCATGCCGACCGGATGGATGCCCTGTTCCGCAAACTCAAAGAAGAGAAACCTCCGGAGGAGGAAGGAGCATGAACCTCCTGTTCGCCTGGCGTTATTTCCGGGCAAAAAAATCAACCAATGCGATCAACATCATCGCCTGGGTCAGCATGAGCGCCATTGTCGTCGGCGCCGCCTCGCTCATCCTCGTGCTTAGCGTCTTCAACGGTTTCGAAGACCTCGTAAAATCCTTGTATACCAGCTTCTACCCCGATCTCAAAATAACCCCAGCCAGTGGCAAGACCCTGATCCTCAATGACCGGCAACTACAGCAGCTGCGCGCGGTGAATGGCGTACGCGCTCTGTCGCTCGTAGTCGAAGAGCAGGCCGTGGTGGAGAACGGAGATAACGTCGTATCACCCTACCTCAAAGGAGTCGATAGCAACTTTACCAAAGTTTCCGGCGTGGCCGGTAAAATCGACCGGGGGAAATTCGAGACCGGCACTGCCGATCAGCCATTGGCCGTCCTGGGTTCCGGCATCGAATATAACCTCGGCGTAGAAGCCGATCAGTCCTTGCCGCTGGACGTATATTGTTTTCGAAAAGGCGGCCCCAGCTATACCGTCGATCCGCTGGCCTCCTACAATCATGCAGCCATCACGACGGCCGGCTCATTTCGTATCCAGCAGGACTTCGACGAGCATTACGTCATCACCAACCTCGAATTCGTCCAACGCATGCTAGGCCTCCAGCCCGATGAATATAGCGGAGTGGAACTGGCTGTGACCGATCCCGATCGAGTCACTGAGGTGCAGCAGGCGCTGCTGCGGCTCCTGGGCAAGGATTATAAGGTGCAGACCCGGTACCAGCAGAACCAAAACCTGTACAGCGTGATGGGGACCGAAAAATGGGTCATCTATATCATCCTGACACTCATCCTCGTAGTGGCTGCTTTCAATATGGTAGGCGCCCTCACGATGCTGGTCTGGGACAAGCAAAAAGACATCCACGTGCTCAAGGCGCTTGGCGCCTCCAATGGGCTCGTCCAGAAAATATTTCTCAGCGAAGGAATACTCCTCGCCGTGATGGGCGGTGTGGCCGGTATTCTGCTCGCGGCCCTCATTTGCGAATTACAGTTGAAATTCAAACTGATTCCCCTGCAGGGAGGGTCCTTCCTGATCGATTATTATCCCGTCAAAATGGTCCCGGCCGATTTCCTGCTGGTTTTTACCACTATTCTTATCGTAGCGCTCCTGGCCTCCTGGCTGCCCGCGCGCAAGGCAGCTGCTCAGCCTATAGAGTTAAGAACCTGATCCTTAATAATCCCCAAGCGTCTCCGGCAACTGTGCCAGTGCCTTGGCCAATTGCTCATCATTAGGCGCCACGCCGTGCCAATGGTGATCATTTTCCATGAAATCCACGCCTTTGCCCATGACCGTATGCATCATGATGGCAATCGGCTTACCCTGCCCGGTGAGGCTCCTGGCCTTATCCAGCGTCGCGATGACCTCATCCATGTCATTCCCGTTCGTTTCCAGCGTCGTCCAGCCAAAAGCGTCGAATTTGGCATGGATATTCCCCAGGTCCATCACCGATTTCGTCGTCCCGTCGATTTGCTGACCATTCCAGTCCACCGTAGAGATCAGGTTGTCCACTTTATGGGCAGCAGCGAACATGATCGCCTCCCAATTCTGGCCTTCATCCAACTCTCCGTCGCCATGTAGCGAATACACAATATTTTTGTCGTTATTGAGTTTTTTACTAAGCGCAGCGCCAATGGCGACGCTCATTCCCTGGCCTAGTGAACCGCTGGCCACCCGGATACCCGGAAGGTGCTCATGAGTGGTCGGATGACCCTGCAAACGGGAATTGATCTTGCGGAAGGTGGAAAGCTCTTTGATGTCGAAATATCCTGACCTTGAAAGGGCGGAATAGAATACAGGGGAAATATGACCGTTAGACAAAAAGAAAATATCTTCATTTTTTCCATCCATGTGGAAATGAGGATCATGCGTAAGTACCTTGAAATAAAGCGCAGTAAAAAAGTCGGCACAACCGAGAGATCCTCCCGGATGCCCGCTCTGAGCGCCATGGACCATTCTTACGATGTCTCGCCTGATTTGAGAAGCGATTGCTTTTAACTCAGCCATTTGATACTGTTTATTGTTTCTGGGTAACAAATCTAGTGGTTTTGTTTGGCTTCTTTAAACTTTTGTACTATCTTTCGGCTGAGATCCTCTGTCATTTCCCTGAAGCTACTTCCCCTTTTCATCAACCCCCGCAAAACCGGGCCTAAACTTCAAAATATTAGGTAATTGTTATATTACTGGCATTTTTAGAAAAAAGAATATAATTTTGTTCACGAAAAAACAGGCGGATGTTTGACGTACTACTTTCTGTAGCTATTTCTTTTACCATTACATTTCTTGCTATTCCGGCCGTTATCAATGTGGCTGAAATGAAAAAGCTGTTCGATATGCCCGATGCCCGGAAAGTGCATCATTTCCCTATCACCCCCCTCGGTGGACTGGGTATTTTCGCCGGCTTCATCTTCGGTTGCCTTCTGACGGTTCATTTTACTCAATATGCAGAAATTCAATACTTTATAGCTGCTTCTTTCGTCATTTTTTTCTTGGGCCTCAAGGATGATATCCTCATCATTTCCCCTATAAAGAAATTCATCGGTCAGGTTCTGGCCGCGTTTATTGTCATTTACTACGGCAATATCCAGATCAGGAGCATGAACGGCTTCCTGGGTATTTACCAACTGCCCGAAATGTTCAGCCTCCTGCTGACCTATTTTGCCGTGATTGTTGTCATCAATTCCTTTAACCTTATCGATGGCGTGGATGGGCTGGCAGGAAGTCTCGGCCTATTGTCGACAGTCATTTTCGGGACCTATTTCCTGCACGTCGGCATGCTGCCGTATTCCGTGCTGGCCTTTTCCCTCGCCGGCAGCCTACTGGCTTTCCTGATCTTTAATTTTCAACCTGCAAAAATATTCATGGGGGACACCGGATCGCTGCTGGTGGGTACCATCAATGCTATACTCGTCGTGAAATTCATCAACGTGGCCAACTCATCAGATGTGAGCTTTCCTGTCAACTCCTCCCCGGCAGTAGGCTTCACCATTCTGATGATTCCATTGCTGGATACGCTTAGAGTGTTCGGGATTCGCATCATACACCGCCGCTCTCCTTTCAGCCCCGACAGAAATCATATCCATCATTTATTGCTCGACCGCGGCTTCTCTCACCGCGCCATTACTTTCTTCCTCGTAACTATCAATGCTATCATGGTCGCCGTTGTATTTATGTGCAGGTCCATAAATTGTACCCTTCTCATTTGCGGCGTATTCCTGATGTTTTTTCTTCTCATCGCAGGGATCTACTACCTGATGCCTGCCCCCCGGCTTTTTGTGGCCAAGACAGCCAAAGAAGAAAATGCCCAACTGACCAAGGCCTCTCACCTGGTATCCCTTAAAAAGGATTCTATCCTGGAACAAAATAACTAACGGTCGGGGATTGCTATTTTCTCCATTTGACGTAGGTTTGCAGCGTTGTCAACCCATTAATCTATGTCAGACGATCTTGAGCTTATCCTGGAAGAGACCCGGGATAGCATGAAAAAAGCAATCAATCATCTTGAAAGTGAATTGGTTAAAATCCGGGCCGGAAAGGCCAGTCCACAAATGCTGGAGGGCCTGATGGTCGATTATTATGGCAGTCCCACCCTCCTCAACCAGGTCGGGAATGTCTCCGTCATGGATGCCCGTACTCTTACCATCCAGCCCTGGGAGAAGAATATGCTCCAGCCCATCGAAAGGGCCATCATTAATGCCAATCTGGGCGTTACCCCCCAGAACGATGGTAATATCATCCGGTTGTTCATGCCGCCCCTTACAGAAGAACGAAGAAAAGAATTTGTCAAGCGGGCTGGCGGTGAAGGCGAACAATCCAAAGTCGCCATTCGCAGTATTCGCCGCGAAGCCATCGAAGAGATCAAGAAACTGCAGAAAGAGGGTCTCAGCGAGGACGAAGCCAAAGATGCTGAAAAGGAGATCCAGGATATTACCGATAAGAATATCAGCCTCGTAGACAAACACCTCGCCGCCAAAGAAAAAGAGATCATGTCCGTATAAATCCGCACTGTCGGACCGTACCCGATCATCCCGCATCCGTACCCGATCACCCCTGTCCGGTATATCACCACAAAGCCCGGCAGGATTATTGCCCTCATCCCTCAACCTGTCGCAAGGTAGGATCCGTTTTGTATAGCCCCGGCATTGATCGGGGCAAATGGGTATTTCCCGGCCTCCCCAATGAAAGAATCCATCATCGATATGACGGCGAGTGATATGCGTCGGGAAACATTTTATATAATAACTAAAATCAACTAACATGGGAATCCTCAAAGACTTCAAAGCTTTTATCATGCGAGGCAATGTGGTCGACCTTGCCGTGGCCGTAGTCATCGGTGCCGCCTTTGCCGCCATTGTTTCTTCGCTGGTGGATAATCTGATCACCCCATTATTACTCGCACCCGCGCTCAAGATGGCCAAATTGCAGGATATCGACGGGCTGCACTGGGGCACGGTCAAATACGGTCTGTTTTTAGCTGCAGTCATCAAGTTCACTATCATTGCCTTTATACTTTTCCTGATCATAAAAGCCATTCATAGCTTCGAAAAGAAAAAGGAAGAGGCTCCTGCCCCTCCTCCCGAACCGACCCTGACAGAAAAATTGCTGACTGAGATCCGCGACGAATTGAAGGCACAAAGCGGTCCGGGCGCCCCGCGCCTCTAACGCCGGCGCCTCTCGCCCGTAAAATTGGCAACTTTTTTGTTAAACGTTATATTAATCAAAACTGACGAGTTATGCAGCAATTTGGAGTCAAGAAAGTTTTATTGTTGATCTTTCTCACATTAGCGGGTATTTCTTTTTTGCAAGCCCAGATCAATACCCAGTCCCTCGTGAATGCAGTGAATGGCGCCACCATCGTCAAGGACCCCAATGATACGGTCAAAATGACTTGGAAGACAGGCGGACTGTATAGTCTCACCTTCAACCAGGCGCAACTCAGCAACTGGGCGGCCGGTGGTGACAATTCCGCTATATCGCTCAATACCCTGCTGAACCTTTACGCCTATTACGCGAATGGCAGGCATTCCTGGGATAACTTTATGACCGCGGCATATGGGCTGACCAGTACCACCAGCCTCGGCACCCGGAAGACGAATGATAATTTCGACATCACTTCCAGGTATGGTTACGACATGGGGAAGAAATTTTACCTTACCGTCTTGTTTGATTTCAGGACCCAGTTCGCACCTGGCTACAACTATCCCACCGCCGACAGCAAGGTGCTGACCTCCGACCTCCTCGCTCCCGCTTATGCACTGCTTGCTTTGGGCGTGAATTACAAACCCAATAATAACTTTTCCATATTCGTGTCTCCGATTACTGCACGCGAGCTGATCGTGCACAACGACTCTCTGGCCGCCGAGGGCGCCTTCGGGGTTGACTCCGGTAAAACGTCCCGTTTCGAGTTCGGCGCATACGCCTCCATCAACTTTAGCACCAATCTTAGCAAGACCGCTTCCTACGTAGGCCGCGTGGACCTCTTTTCCGATTACCTCAACAAGCCCCAGAATATCGCTTTTTACATGACCAACGTCTTGAATGTGAAAGTGACCAGCCTCGTGAGCATGAACCTCAACGTGACCCTCATTTACGACGATAGGATCAAATCCGTCAAAGCCGACGGCTCGTATGGCGGTCCCGCCATGCAGCTCCAGGAAGTCATGGGTATCGGCCTGGCCTATAAATTCGCCAAAAAAGTCCGGAAACCCATACCGCCGCCGACCCCGCCGGCAACGACCCCGGCAACGGGACCATCGCCCGCACAATAGGTCCGAACGGTCTCTCACCCAAATGGGGAAGAACTGGGGATAACCAGCCGTCGGGTTCACCTGTTTTTGCGGTATTTTCGTAAGGTATGACCAGCTACCAGATCAAATTACCCCAATTCGAAGGCCCCTTCGATCTCCTGCTCTTCTTCATCGAGAGGGATGAATTGGATATTTATAATATTCCTATTCACAGCATCATAGAGGACTTCCTGAAATATATCCATTCCGGCGAAGCCCTCAACATCGAGTTGTCCAGCGAATTCATCCTGTTCGTCTCCACCCTGATGCGCATCAAGGCCAGGATGTTACTCCCGCGTAAAGAACTGGACGAACAGGGCAATGAGATCGACCCGCGGCAGGAACTGATCGACAAGCTGCTGGAATACAAACGTTATAAAGAGGCAGCAGTTACCCTCGCCGAAATGGAGGCTATCCGCCACCTGATGGTCCGGCGCGGCAACCTGCAGAGAGAACTGTCCCAGGTCGGCGAGGCCGCCGGCGAAGGCACCGAGATCCAGGCCATTACCCTGTTCAAGCTGATGAAGACCTTTGAGAAACTGATGCAACGCATCCAGCAACGGCAAAATAAACCCGTCCACACCGTCGTGCAATACAACTACACGATGGAAGACAGCCGGACACATATCCTGACCGTCGTGGAGCAGCAACGGACACTTTCATTCGAGAAAATATTCGAGATCTGTGAGACCCGCTTGCACGCTATTTTCATTTTTCTTTCTATGCTGGAACTCGTGCAGCAGAATTATATGAATATCCTGATAGGGGAAGGACGAAATAATTTTATCGTGGAATTCAATCCTGACCGTCCGGACGATCCCGTCCAGGTTGATTTCTCGGAGAATTGAACGCGCCGCCAACCACCGGTCATCGCCGTGTCGCCGCCATCGTCAGTCCCCGGGTATAAATAGGTTTTATGAAAAACATATACCATCCCGCCTCGGAAAGAGGCCATGTAGATTTCGGCTGGCTGGACAGCCATCACTCTTTTAGTTTCGGGAATTGGCATGATAGGGAAAAAGTACATTTTGGTGCCCTGCGTGTCCTCAACGATGATGTGGTCAAAGGCGGCAACGGATTCGATGCCCATCCGCACGAAAACGTGGAGATCATTTCCATTCCCCTGAAAGGGGCCCTGGCTCATAAAGACAGCACCGGCATTGAAGGAATCCTCAGTACAGGGGATGTGCAGATCATGAGCGCCGGCAGCGGCATCCGCCATTCGGAATACAATGCATCGCATTTCGACCCCGTCAACTTCCTCCAGATCTGGATCTTCCCCAAACAGATCAATATCAAACCCCGCCATGATCAAAAGACCTTCGATCCTGCAGGTCGCGTCGACCAGTGGCAGATCGTCGTCAGCCCTCTTCGCGATGACGACGGCCTCTGGATCAACCAGGACGCCCGTTTGGCCCTCACCCACCTTAGCGCAGGTAAAACCCTGGATTATGAACCCGCCTTCCCGGGCAATGGGGTGTATATATTTGTGCTAACAGGCAGCATAGAAGTGGGGGATAGTCAATTACAGTCGCGGGATGGCCTCGGTATCTCCGGGATAGATCATTTTTCAATCCATGCAAGGACGAATGCAGAAGTACTGGCTATAGAAGTGCCGATGTTTGCGTAACCCGCGAAGCGATCATCCCGGCCTCGCAAGGCCCCGTTCGCCCTAACCCATCAACTGGCTCACGCTTACCTTGTCCTTCATCATCTCCCGCACAGCCGCCACGATCGCCGGCGCATCATAACCGCATTCACGCTGGAGTTCCTTCAACGTCCCATGCTCCACTACCCGGTCAGGGATACCCAGGATCCTTACAGTCGCAGCATAAGAATGCGCGGCCTGGAATTCCAGGATGGCCGAACCGAATCCACCGACCACCGTGCCGTCCTCGACAGTGAGGATCCGGTCATAACGCGCGAAAATCTCATGCAGCATTTCCTCATCCAGCGGCTTGACAAAGCGCATGTCGTAATGCGCTGGGTTCAGCCCATCCGCCCGCAGTTCCCGGATCGCCGCCGTAGCGAAATTACCCGGATGACCGATCGTAAGGATGGCAATGCCCTCACCGTCCTTCAACTTGCGGCCCTTGCCGATAGGAATTTGCTGGAAAGGCGTTCTCCACTCCGGCATTACCCCTTCCCCGCGAGGATAGCGGATAACGAAAGGATTTTCATTAGAGTCCAGTTGCGCAGTATAGAGAAGGTTGCGTAATTCGCTTTCATTCATGGGGGCGCTGACGATCATGTTCGGCACGCAGCGCATATACGGGATGTCGTAGGCGCCATGATGCGTGGCCCCGTCCTCGCCTACCAGCCCCGCCCTGTCCAGGCAGAAGACCACCGGCAGTTGTTGAATGGCCACATCGTGGATCACCTGGTCGTATGCCCGCTGCATAAAGGAAGAATAGATGTTGCAAAACACCCGCATGCCCTGCGTGGCCATACCGGCGCTCAGCGTCACGGCATGCTGCTCGCAAATACCGACATCGAAGGCCCGGTCAGGCATCTTGTCCATCATAAACTTCAATGAGGAACCGCTGGGCATCGCCGGCGTGATCCCAAAGATCTTCGGGTTCTGCTCCGCCAGCTCAATCAGCGACAGCCCAAATACGTCCTGGTATCTAGGCGGCTGCGGAGTAGGGTAGTGCTTCTTGTAGATCTCGCCGGTGATCTTGTCGAACAGCCCCGGAGCATGCCATTTGGTCTGGTCCTTCTCCGCCAGCGCATAACCCTTGCCTTTCACCGTCATGATATGCAGCAATTTCGGCCCGGGCATCTTCCTGAGATCGTTCAGCGTATCCACCAGCTTGGTGATATTATGACCGTCGATAGGCCCGAAATAGCGTAGGTTCAGCGATTCGAACAGATTGCTGCTCCGGCTGACAAAGCCCTTGATGCTGTGGTCGATCTTGCTCGCAATCTCCCGGCTGAAGTGGCTGCCCACGGGAAGCTTGCCCAATGCTTTCCAGATATCGTCCTTCAGCTTGTTGTACGTCTGGGAAGTAGTGATGTCCGTGAGATATTCCTTGAGCGCGCCGACATTGGGGTCGATGCTCATGCAGTTGTCATTCAGGATGATCAGCAAGTCCGTATCCGCAACGCCGGCATGGTTCATTCCCTCGAAGGCCAGGCCCGCCGTCATCGCGCCATCGCCGATGATCGCCACCGCTTTACGGTCGGTCTCGCCCTTATACTTGGCTGCCATCGCCATACCAAGCGCAGCGCTGATCGACGTAGACGAATGACCCACGCCGAAACTGTCGTATTCACTCTCGCTCCGGTTCGGGAACCCACTCAGCCCGTTGTACTTTCGATTGGTGGTGAATCGGTCCCGTCTGCCGGTCAGGATCTTATGTCCGTAAGCCTGGTGGCCTACATCCCACACCAACTGGTCATAAGGCGTGTTAAAAACATAGTGGAGAGCTACCGTCAGCTCGACTACCCCCAGGCTGGCCGCAAAATGGCCACCATGAACACTGACAGTATCAATGATATATTGACGGAGTTCGTCACAAAGCTGGTGCAACTGCTCCTTGCTGAACTTTTTAAGATCTTCAGGAGAATGCACCGATTGTAACAGCGGTCCCGGGGTAATTTCCATTCCTTCTTCTTTAAGCCTGTAAAATTACAGTTTTATCGCATAGTTTTAGCCTTTGAGGCTATCCATAGCTAAAACACTTAAATATACGATTTTAGCACATTATCGCAAAGCGCTGGGTGCCAGCTCGCGTAGCCCGCATTCACCGGGATCGTCCAACGCCCCAACCCTGCCCGTACCGGCGCCAAGGTCTTCCACCGGACCGATGGGAGGCGTAATTTGGCCATTAATACAAAATCGGCGGTCCTGCGGAAAGGAATAACCTAGTTTTACAGTTTAAGTAGATATGCCTAAGAATACAAGCAAATATTATTGGTTATGTCAGGTAGGTGGCTGGGGTACCTTCGCCCTGATTTTAGTCTTGAGTGCCCCCATGTCCGACATTAAAATTACTTATAAACTGGTGGGCCTGGGAGTCGTCGCCGCCATGGCAGGCATTTTTGTCACCCATATCTTCAGGGAAGTGATTCGGCGTGCCGGCTGGTTGCGGCTCACAGTAGAGAAAGCACTGCCTAAATTCATCGTCGGTGTCCTCCTGACCTGCCTGGCAGGCGCCCTGCTCCGTATGCTGATTGTCGAGGCGCTGGATATTTATTCTTCCTCCCGGGAGAAAGGCTTTTTTTCCCGGATAATGGGCCTGACCCTCGAGAATGGACTCACCATCATTCCCTGGACCCTGATCTACTATTTTTATCATTACATCGAGAGCAGCCGTAAACAACAGCTGGATACCCTCAAACTGGAAGCCCTCGTCAAAGAGCTTGAACTGAAGACGATCAAGGCTCATATCAACCCCCACTTTATTTTCAATGCATTGAACAGCATCCGCGCGCTGATCGACGAGAACCCCATCAGGGCCCGGGCAGCCGTCACCGAACTCAGCAATATCCTGCGCAGCAGCATGCAGGCGGAAAAACTGGAGACTGTCACTTTTGAGAAGGAGCTTAATATTGTCAAAGACTACCTCGCCCTCGAATATATCCGCTTCGAAGACCGCCTCCAGGTGGAATATGACATCGACGAAGATACCCTCGACCAGCCCATCCCGCCCATGATGCTCCAGACCCTTGTCGAGAACGCCATCAAACACGGAATCAGCCGCCAGGTGGACGGCGGAAAAGTGAGGATCACTTCCGATTTCAAAGGTAATTTTCACGAACTGGTCATCCTCAATACCGGCGCCCTCAACGGCAGCCGGAACGCAGACGGTTTTGGCCTCGCCAGTACCAAGAACAGACTTCAGCTACTTTTCGGTCAAAAAGCTAATTTTGACATCCGGGAAGTAAATGGCAATACCGTGGAAGCAAGGGTATTGATACCGGTTGACTTAAGTAAATAATATATGATCAGAGCCATTATCATTGATGACGAACGCCTCGCCAGGAATGAACTGAAAAAACTCCTGCTGGACTTCCCCGAAATCGAAGTGATCGCCGAGGCCACCAATGCGTCGGAAGGCGTCGAAAAGATCGACAGTCTCAACCCCGACCTTATCTTCCTGGATATTCAGATGCCGGGCAAGACCGGCTTCGATATGCTGTCCGAACTGGAAAGGGCGCCCAATGTGATCTTCACTACCGCCTACGATGAATATGCGCTCAAGGCCTTCGAGGTAAATGCTTTGGATTACCTGCTCAAACCCGTCGAACCCAAAAGGCTCGCCGATGCCCTGCAGAAATTGCAGGTCGAGGAAGATAAGGAGCTTATTTCCGACCACACCATCTCTGTCAACCGCAGCATTCTCAACGAACACGACCAGGTTTTCGTCAAGGACGGCGAACGCTGCTGGTTCGTCAAACTCTCGGATATCCGCCTCTTCGAAAGCGTCGGCAACTATGCCAAAGTCTATTTCGGCCCCAACAAACCGCTGATCCTGAAATCCCTCAACGCCCTGGAAGAACGGCTCGATGAAAAAGTATTCTTCCGCGCTAACCGCAAACATATTGTCAACCTGCGCCTCATCGAAAAGATCGAGCCCTACTTTAACGGTGGCCTCCTGCTGGAAATGAAAGGAGGAGAAAAGATCGAGGTCAGCCGCAGACAGACGGTAAAATTCAAGGAAATGATGAGCTTGTAAGGCATCGCCAGAAAAATAAAAAAATATGCCCTTACCTGATTATGGTCTGTTGCGCGGTGGCGTCATTAATGTTCGGCCATTTCAGAAAATTGGCGACCACTACAATATAGAGGTCAGCGTTGCCGGACAGCTTTATCGCATTGCTCTCGATGTCTATTCGACCTTAAAGGGCTCGCCGAAATTTGATCCGCAGAACAACAGTGCCGTATGGGATGAGGACAGGTTACTGCTGTTCTATCAGCATGACCAGTATGCACACCCGCTTCTGACCACCCTGTTGCAGACCGCTCAGGGATTTACCTACCGCGCGCAACTTCCGGCCATCCTGCATCTCGATTACCTGCGCGAGCAGCCGGCCCTGTTTCCTGTCAGCCAGATGAAAATCGTCCCGCCCAAACAGTCAGATAACGACGGTAATGATCTCAACGATGATATCGATCCCCGGATCCAAAAAGCCCTCAACAATCCCCAGGCCGAAATCTTTGCCTTTGGCTCTTTTTGGAATGATGCCGGCTCGGCACACCCCGATCCTACGATCTATTTCAACCCGAATCCGCCAATGGGTGTCCATGATATTCATATGAACCAGGGCGATAGCGGGTCAGAAGAAAAAGATAACGGGCCCGGCCAGGATGGCGCACTCTTCCTCCGCTTCATCGGTCCCCCCGACACTTGGGTCTCCATGTTCTTCCGCTTCCAGAGCCAGAGCATCACCACCGACAGCAGCCCGCGCCTTTAATCCCGGTAATTCAACGCCGATATCCGATAAAACATGCAACTAAGCAAATTTCAAAAGCACTTTTTGCATTTCCGCCATGATCTTGTCATTTGAGAGATGCCCGATGCTGCCTTCGTGAGTATGGTGCAGCTGCTGGTGATAGTCGAAATGGAAGTTCCCCTTGTCGATGTCATTGCCAACCTGGCGGTAGGCCTCCCGGAAAGGGATCCCCTGGTTCACCAGCTGGTTGACCGCTTCCACGCTGAAAAGGTATTTGTACTTTTGGTCTTCCAGGATACAATCCCTGATCTGGATATGTGACAGCATTAGCCTGGTCATCTGCAGGCAGGTGATGCCTTCTTCCAGGGCCGGGAACAGGATCTCCTTGGTCAGTTGCAGGTCGCGGTGGTAACCTGACGGCAGGTTGGTCAACAGCAGGGTCAGTTCGTTGGGTGTGGCCTGGATGCGATTGAATTTTGCCCGGATCAGTTCGAAGACGTCCGGGTTCTTTTTATGCGGCATGATGCTGCTGCCTGTCGTTAGTTCTGCCGGGAAGGAGATAAAGCCGAAGTTCTGATTGATATACAGGCAACAATCCATCGCCAGCCTGCCGACAGTGGCCGCCACCGAGGCCAGGCCGGTGGCCACGATCTTTTCCGTCTTGCCGCGGCTCATCTGCGCATAGACGGAATTATAGTTGAGCGTCCGGAAATGTAGCAGCCGCGTGGTCATTTCCCTGTCCAGGGGAAAGGAAGATCCATAGCCGGCGCCGCTGCCCAGGGGATTCTTGTTGGTGACCTGGTAGGCTGCCGCCAGCACTTCCAGGTCGTCGATCAGGCTTTCGGCGTATGCACCGAACCATAGGCCGAACGATGAAGGCATGGCGATCTGCAGATGTGTATAGCCCGGCAAGAGCTTGTCTTTATGTTCTTCGCTCAGGGCGATCAATTGGTCGAATAAGAGTTGGACCTCTTCTTTCAACGCAAGAACCCTGGCCCTTAAAAAGAGCTTAATATCTACCGCCACCTGGTCGTTGCGGCTCCGACCGCTGTGGATCTTTTTACCGGCTTCTCCGATGCGTTGCGTCAGCAGCCCTTCCACCTGCGAATGGACGTCTTCGACATCCTTATCTATCGTAAAGGAACCCTCCCGGATCTCGCCCAGTATCTGCTGCAGCCCTTTTTGGATCAGGATAAAGTCCTCCTTGCTGAGCAGGCCGACAGCCTCCAGCATTTCCGTATGGGCGAGGCTGCCCAGCACGTCGTACTCCGCCAGCAGTACGTCAAAATCCTTGTCCCGACCTACGGTAAAGGTTTCTACCAGCGCGGATGTCAAGGTGGCATCCTTCTTCCAGATCTTGTTGACGCTCATAAGTGTAAATTTATAAAATTCAGTTATGCTCCCGCCTCCAGCACCGGCGCAAGCAACGCGATATATCCTTCGATACCCCCGCGGATCTCTTCGAGATAAATATATTCATCCGCAGTATGACTGCGCGCCGAATCCCCCGGTCCTGTCTTCAGGGCAGGAAAAGGCATTAGCGCCTTGTCGGACGTAGTCGGGCTGCCGTAACAGCTGCGGCCCAGCCGAATTCCCGACTGAACAAGCGGATGATCGATGGCTATGGACGACGACCGCATCCGCAGGCTTCTGGGCGTGACCTCACAACTGACCCCTGCTCGTATCAACCCCAGCAGCTCTTCAAAAGTGTACCGCTCGTTCACCCGCACATCCACCACGAAATGACATTGCGGTGGTACTACATTGTGCGCCCGGTTCTCGGTGTCGATCACGGTAACGCTCATTTTCACCGGTCCGAGCAGATCGGAGACCTTTGAGGCCTGGTAGGTGCGGAACCACTCGATGTCCTTCAGGGCTTTGTATATTGCATTGTCGCCTTCCTCCCTTGCCGCGTGGCCTGCTTTTCCATGACTCATACAGTCGAGCACCAGCAATCCCTTTTCCGCGACCGCCAGCTGCATTTGAGTCGGCTCGCCGACAATCCCGAAATCGATCTGCCCCAGGGAAGGCAGCAAAAGCTCGATGCCATCGTGTCCCGAGATCTCTTCCTCCGCGGTGGCCGCCAGTACAAGATTATGCGTCAGCCCCTCCCGGTCGTAATAGTGAAGAAAAGTGGCGATCAGCGACACCAGGCATCCGCCGGCATCGTTGCTGCCCAGCCCGAATAGTTGGCCATCCTTTTCCAGCGGCTGGAAAGGGTCGAGGGTATAGCCCTTGTTAGGTTTCACCGTATCGTGGTGCGAATTCAACAAGATCGTGGGTTTGGCGGCATCAAAATGCTTGTTCCGGGCCCAAACGTTATTCTGCAGCCGCTGCACATGGATGCCTCTCGACCGCAGATAGCCTTCGATGGCGGACGCCGTATGAGCTTCTTCTTTGCTGAAAGAAGGAATACCGATCAATCGCTTCAGCAGATCGATGGCCTCCGCCTGCAGCACCGGCAGCTCCTTCCCGTAACTCCTGTGGCCTCCAGATCCTTGCGCCTCGCCTTCTCCTATATGGTTCTGTCCATTACTCATGTACGATAGTTGTACCGGCCTGACCGGCCAGCAATAAAGGCAACTCTTCCGCCCGCCCTATAATGACTTTCCCTACGCCGCTGCGCAGGGCTGCAAAGGCATTGTCCAGTTTGGGTATCATGCCCGCAAAGATCAGCTTCTTGTCTTTTAGTTCCTGGTAATAGGCAGCGCCGATCCGGTTGATGACAGTCGCGTCATCTTCCGCATCGAGCAGCACGCCGCTCTTTTCGAAAGAATAGACCAGGCTGATATCGAAAGTCGCGCTGAGGCCCCGGGCGAGTTCCTGGGCTATCGTATCGGCATTTGTATTGAGCAGCTGCCCCTTGCCGTCATGCGTGATGGGGGAGAAGACCAGCGTTTTGTCCAACAGCAGCAGGCTGGTCAGCAGGCTGGTATTCACCGAATCGACATCGCCGACATACCCGAAATCCGTTGTGGCATGTACCCTTTTATGCGCCAGTATCGAGTTGCCGTCGGCGCCGGACAGGCCGATGGCGTCACAATGGCGGGCCTGTAGCTGTGCGACGATATTTTTGTTGATAGTTCCGGCATACACCATGGTCACCACCCCCAACGTTTCTGCGTCGGTAATGCGCCGGCCCTCTACCATTTGTTGTTTGATGCCCAGCCCCTCGGCCACCTTCGTAGCCAGCTTGCCCCCGCCGTGTACCAATATCTTCTTGCCTTGTACAGCCCCAAACGCATCAAGGAAGGCGGCAAGCTTGACCTCGTCGTCGATGATATTACCGCCTATTTTGATAATGGATAGTTGCATTCGATTTGTCTATTTGCGCCTAAATTCCTCCAGCTCCCCGCGCATACTCTCAACTCTTACTCCGCAGGATCTCCGCCAGTACCGCCTGTGCCGCCCATACCCGGTTGGAGGCTTCACGGGTCACGATACTCGCAGGACCATCCAGGATCTCGTCGCTCAGCTCCACATTGCGGCGCACCGGCAGACAATGCATCACCCTGGCGTTGTTCGTCAGCCGGAGCTTTTCATTGGTCAGCATCCATTCCGGGTCATTGCAGTAGATCTTGCCGTAATCCTCATAGGTACTCCAGTTCTTGACATAGACGAAGTCCGCGCCCTTCAGCGCTTCGTCCTGGTTATGCGTGATCCTGGCGCCCGTCGTAAACTGTGGGTCCAGTTCGTAATCCTCCGGGTGGGTGATGACAAAGTCCGCTTTTCCCCAGGCATTCACCCATTGGGAAAAGCTGTTGGCAACACATTGCGGCAGGGCCTTGACGTGCGGCGCCCAGGTCAGCACAATCTTCGGCCGGCGTCCCGGCTTCCCCGTGCCACCTCCTTTCCCCGCGTCCCCGCTTCCCACCGCATGGGTCTCCCCGACACTTCCCGCCATCGTCTCCGTAATCGTAACGAGATCTGTCAGGCTCTGCAGCGGGTGCAGCGTCGCACTCTCCAGGCTCACCACGGGAATCCCCGAATATTTGATGAACTGCTTGATATACAGTTCACTGTAATCATCCTCCTTATTTTTGAGTGAGGGGAAAGTCCGGATGCACAGGATGTCGAAATAGTTACCCATGATCGGGGCCGCATCCTTCACATGTTCCACCGTATTCCCGCTCATGATCGCCTCTTCTTCGAACTCGAGTGCCCAGCCCTCCTTGTCCACGTTGAAGACGATGGGTTCCGCGCCCAGGTTCTGCGCGGCTATTTGCGTGGAGAGGCGTGTACGCATGCTGGGATTGAGGAACAGCATACCAACCCTCTTGTATGCCCCCAACGTGCGATCTTTCAGCGGATCGGCCTTGTAGGCCAGCGCAGACCGCACCAGGCTGTCGATGTCCGTCACATCGTGAGCGGAAATGAAATTTTTCATTATTATACTGACATTTATACTTGAGTCTATTTCACCGCCGGCGCCGCAACTTCCATCGCATGGATCTCCTCCTGTATCGCCTCCAGGAATTCATCCGCATCCTTTTTTCGCAACGCCAGTGAAGGCAATAGCCTGATCGTATTCGGTTTCGCCTCACCCGTGAAGATGTGCTGTCCGAACAATAAATTTTTCCGCAGGTCCTTCAACGAATCGGGAAGATCGAATCCGATCATCAACCCTTTGCCGCGAACCTTTTTCAGCTGCGGGATCTTTTTCAATTCGCCCATAAGGTAGTTGCCGACCTCGGCAGCATTCGCGATCAACTTCTCCTGCTCCATCACTTCCAGTACCGCGAGGGCCGCGGCGCACGCGAGATGGTTGCCGCCGAACGTAGTGCCCAGCATCCCGTATTTGGGCTTGAGGTGAGGCGCAATGATGATGCCCGCTACGGGGAAGCCGTTGCCCATGCCCTTCGCCATGGTATAGATGTCTGCATCCACACCGGCATGGTCCTGGGAAAAGAACTTACCGCTGCGACCATACCCGCATTGCACGCTGTCGGCAATAAAGACGGCATCATGTTGTTTACAGAGATGGCTGATGGCCTGCAAAAAGCCGGCCGATGCCTCGTTGATCCCGCCGACACCCTGGATGCCCTCTACGATCACCGACGACACCTCGTCGCCGTGCGCTTTGAAATATTCTTCCAGAGCTTCGACATCGTTGAAAGGCAGGAAGACAGCATTGTCCGTCTGGTTGACCGGGGCTACGATGGCCGGATTATCAGTCACGGCGACAGCCAGAGAAGTCCTTCCATGAAAGGATTTGCTGAAGGCGACGACCTTTTTCCGGCCGTTATGGAAGCTGGCCAGTTTCATCGCATTCTCATTGGCTTCCGCACCCGAATTGCAGAGGAACAGCTGATAATCCGGCCGGCCCGATATCTTCCCCAGCTTGTCCGCCAGTTCTTCCTGCAGGGGGATGTGGATGGAATTGGAGTAAAACCCTACTTTGTTCAGCTGATCGGTGATACGCTGTACATAATGCGGATGAGTATGCCCGATAGAAATCACGGCATGGCCGCCATAGAGGTCCAGGTATTGCTGGCCTTCCTGGTCCCAGACGTACGAGCCCTTGGCCTTGACGATAGTGATGTCATTGATAGGATAAACGTCGAATAATTTCATAAAAATGTTTTTAAAATGCGTTTGCTTTCAGCTGCAGCCCGGTGACCTCTTCCAGCCCGAACAACAGGTTCATATTCTGAACGGCTTGCCCCGAAGCTCCTTTCAGGAGATTGTCGAGGGCCGAATGGACCACCAGGTGACGTCCTACCTGCTCCAACTGGATCAGGCATTTATTTGTATTGACTACCTGCTTCAACGAAATAGGGCTGTGGCTCACGATAGTGAAGGGGTGGCCCCTGTAAAAATCCTCATATAGAGCGAGGACCTCTTCCGGGCCTTTGTCACATCGCAGCTGGCTGCTGACGAAGATCCCCCGCGTGAAATCCCCCCGCCACGGCGTAAAATGTATTGCCGGAACGCCATCCCGATCGCTCGCCCCCGCCCCGCCCGAAACGCCCACCGCCGCCGCTCCCTCGGCCTGCACCTGCTGCAGCGACTGCCCGATCTCTTTCAGATGCTGGTGCGTCAGCGTCTTATAAGCCTGGATATTATTCGCCCGCCAGGAGAAATGACTGGTAGGGGAGAGCGCTTGCCCCGCCCCGGTCGACCCCGTGATACCGGTCGTATAAACATCGCCCAGCAACCCCGCCTTCGCCAACGGTAATAGCCCCAGCTGGATCGCTGTGGCAAAGCATCCCGGGTTCGCCACAGCATGCGCCCCCCTGATAGCCTCCCTGTTGAGTTCCGGTAACCCGTAGACGAAAGGATGACCATTGACCCCGGGCCGCTCACCCCCAGCCCCGGAAGCGGAGCTTCCGGAACGGTCGACTCGCAGGCGATAGTCCTGTGACAGATCGATGATCAGCACCCCGTCCAGCGCAGCGCCGGATTCGTCCAGGAACTTCTTGGCCTCACCGTGACCGACGCAAAGGAAGATAACATCGATGTCGCTATTCCAGTCCGCATCAAACGTCGCGGTGGTATCGCCTATCAGGTCTTCATGCACCGAGTACACCGGCTTGCCCGCATGGCTCTTGCTGTGAATGAAACGAATGTCCGCATTCGGATGTCTGATCAGCAGCCGGATCATTTCACCGCCGGTATAACCAGCGCCTCCGATAATGCCTGCCCTTATTTGCATCATAACTCTTCTTTTATATTGATCCTGTCCCCGGCCGTCGAAGGCTGCGAACAAAGGATAAATTCCAGATCGGTGTCCGATTCATTGCGGATCCGGTGGCGGAGCCGCGGCGGAATCTCCAGTCCCTGCTCCGTCGTATGCCCCGGCATCCTTTCCATTTTCACCGAGAGATCGGCCGTATCCACCAGGTTCCAGCCGTCACAGTGATCACCCCACAAATAGTGGTTCAACGGATTTTCCCTGGATACTACAGCATTCATAAAGCTGTCTCGTTGATCTTGTGATAAATGCTGGACTGATTGCCGAAGATCTTCGCAAAACCCTTCACATCGTCTCCGCTCCAGCCCTTGTTCATCTCGCCATAGCTGCCGAATTTGCTGCTCATCAGATCGTGGGCGCTTTCGATGCCGGTGATGGTATACCGGTAGGGTTGAAGAGTCACGAAGACTTTACCGGTGACGGTAGCCTGCGTGTCTTCCAGAAATTTTTCAATGTTGCGCATGGTGGGATCCAGCATCTGTCCTTCATGCAGCCAGTTGCCGTACCAGCTGCTCAGCTGATCCTTCCAGTATAATTGCCATTTGGTCAGCGTATGCTTTTCCAGCAGATGGTGGGCTTTGATGATGATGATCGGGGCCGCGGCTTCGAAACCGACCCTGCCCTTGATACCGATGATCGTGTCACCTACATGGATGTCCCTGCCTACGCCGTAAGGCTGGGCAATGGCCTGCAGATGTTGTATCGCGGCTACAGGACTGCCGAATTTTTGTCCGTCGATAGCCCTCAGCTCTCCCCTTTCGAATTCCAGCTCCAGGTGCCGCACCCCCGTTTCCGTGACAGGTGTAGGCCAAGCGTCTTCCGGCAGATAATCCTTCGAGGTCAGCGTTTCCTTGCCGCCGACAGAAGTGCCCCAAAGGCCCTTGTTGATGCTGTACTTGGCTTTTGCCGCGTTGATTTCCACGCCGTTCTCCCTGAGGAAAGCAAGCTCTTCCTCGCGGCTGAGCCGCAGGTCCCGGATCGGGGTGATAATCTCCACGCCGGGCAGCATGCTCTGGAATACCATGTCGAACCGCACCTGGTCATTGCCGGCCCCCGTGCTGCCATGCGCTACGGCAGTGGCGCCCGTTTTTTTGACGTGCTGGGCAACGGCAATCGCCTGCACCATCCTTTCTGCACTCACACTTAGGGGATAGGTGGCATTTTTCAGCACATTACCGAATATGAGGTATTTGATACAGTTGTCATAATAATCCTTGGTGACATCCACGCATTCGAAGGAGGCAACCCCAAGGCTTTTTGCCCGGGCGGCAATCTGTTCGATCTCTTCGGCGCTGAACCCGCCGGTATTGACCGTGAGGGCATGGATCTCGAAATTCCTGACCTTTCGGAGATAGACGGCACAATAAGTAGTATCCAATCCGCCGCTGTAGGCTAAGACGACTTTATTGCTCATGACTGTTCAATGAATTTTAGAAATGAAAGAAAGTATGAAAGAGAGATCTGGACTTTCCGCCCCCGTGGCCACTATTGCCGCCGTTACGCCCACCCCCGTGACCGCCATTCCCGCCACTTCGGCCGCCATTCCCATGATCATCGTCGTGGTGCCTGAGGAAAGGGGCGAGAAGCTTCCACTGCTTGATCTGCATGAATCGTTCGTATAGCTTGGAATGCTTCTTAAAATCCTGGGTGGTCTCTTCCGGCTCATAGTGGTCCTTGGGATCATACAGCATGGCCGTACACATACAGTTCTTCCGCTCCTTGCTCATGAGGATCTCGTAATTGACGCAGCTTTTGCAGCCCGCCCAGAAAGCATCGTCCTGGGTCAGCTCGGAATAGGTGACCGGTTCATAGCCCAGTTCGGAGTTGATCTTCATGACGGCCAGCCCGGTGGTCAGCCCGAAGATCTTTGAATCCGGGTAGGTAGTCCGGCTGAGTTCGAAGATCTTCTTCTTGATCAGCTTCGCCAGACCGCTTTTACGGAAGGGTGGGGATACGATTAGCCCCGAATTGGCCACATATTCGCCGTGGCTCCAGGTTTCTATGTAGCAGAATCCCGCCCATACCCCGTCTTCCGTGAAGGCGATCACGGCCTTGCCTTCCCGCATTTTCTGCTGTATATAGTCGGGGCTCCTTTTGGCGATGCCCGTACCCCTGGCCTTGGCGGAAGATTCCATTTCGTCACAGATGATCCGGGCGAAATCCTGGTGAGTGGCGTCGGCAATAATTATCTTAAACTGTTGATTTTCCATGATTCAAATATGCTCTTAATGATAAATGCACCACCATTGCTGCAATTGATGAGCCAATGGCCGGACAAGGAATCCCGGCATGCTGCTGATAAACACGGGAACGCTATAGTGGGGAAGTATCAACGTCGTACCCAAAAGGGAATGGGACGAACGGAAAAAACTGTGCACAACGGCGCAGCAAAAAACCCACGCTTATTGAAGGCGTGCAATATCACAAGATAGCGTGATATGGGTGAGTTTTTTTTCATTTCAAAGTTGATGAAATTGTTTCAAATATTTTACCACGCAAAGAAACACAATTTTCCAGATCTAAGGGGATTAAAATGTGAATTTTACGCAAATTTTACCCTTTCCGTTAAGATTTCCCTAAATGCCTGTTTAACAAGCATCACAGACCCGGTTTCGGGCCTCTTAGCACATTATGCCAGCCAACTACCTGAAAATTACTGCCCGCCGGTTGCTTCGGCAAAAAGCCTTTTCCCTGATCAACATTCTCGGTCTGTCCACCGGGCTCGCCGCCTGCCTGCTGATCTATCTCTATGTTCACAGCGAACTGACCTACGACGCTTATAACCCGCAGGCTGGCCGTATCGCCCGAGTCACCAGTGAGCTC
>Ga0182030_10000854_pt1 | contig 60180 bp, 48 predicted proteins | sample 812S3MmetaG_FD_121299 | JGI IMG/M metagenome (GOLD analysis project Ga0182030, IMG submission 121299) | Permafrost microbial communities from Stordalen Mire, Sweden - 812S3M metaG (Illumina Assembly) | ecosystem: Environmental > Terrestrial > Soil > Wetlands > Permafrost | place: Sweden... | reverse complement strand
CGCCTGCTCGCGCAGGCCGTAGTTGACGTGCAGCGCGGTCACCTGCGCGGGCCCGAGCTCCTGCACGGCGACGTCGAGCAGACACGTGGAATCGCGGCCGCCCGAGAGCATCACCACGACCGGTCCGCCGCCCAGCAGGCCGCCCGCGCGCACGATCTCGCGGAGAGCCTCGCCGCTCATGCGCTAGTCGCTCGAGGTGGCTGTGAAGAGCTCGGTCGCCTCGGAGAACCCCTTCAGCCTGACCTCGCCGATTCTGCTGAACGTGACACCGTTGGCTCCTGCCGCGACGTCCACGACCGGCCTCGTGACGAGCACCTCCCCCGCCCCCGCGCGGGCGACCACGCGCGCCGCCTGGTTGACCTCGCGGCCGTAGTAGTCGCCGTCGCGGTAGATCACCTCGCCGACGTGCACGCCGATGCGCGCCGGCGGGTCCCTCTCGGAGAGCCCCTCCTGCAGCTCGACGGCCCAGGCCGTCAGCGCGGCGGCGTCCGAGCCAACGACCATCACCTCGTCTCCGAGCGTCTTCACGACGCGGGCGTCGACGGGCAGCGTCTCGCCGGCTGCCTTCACGAAGCGCTCGACGGTGCTGACCGCCGCCTCGTCGCCGCGCTCGACGGTGAGCTGGGCGAAGCCCGCGAGGTCGGCGAACGCGATAGCGACCCGCAGGCGGCCCTCGTCCAGCTTGTCGTCGCTGGCGTCGGCCTCCATGTGGCCGATCATGTCCTGCTCGACGAACTCGGCCAGCAGGCGACCGTGCAGATAGTTCATCAGGGGCGCGGCCAGCGGGAGGACGTCCCGCGTGAGGCCCTCGAGCTCCTCGGCGATCTCGGCGCTGGGCACGCCCGCCCGGATGAGCGGCTCGTGCACGTACAGGTGGATGAGCCGCACCTCCGCATCGGCGATCTGGGCGATCTTCTGCCCGTACACGCGCATCAGCTGCAGGTAGGCGGTGACGGGGAAGCCGGCGCCCATCACCGTCCCCGCGTACTTCAGGATCTGGACGTCCTCCTCCGTCAGGCCCTCGTCGCTGGGCGGGCTGAGCCCCATCGAGGCGAAGATCCGGCCGATCATCTTCGTGTCGAGGCCGCTCTCCCGCGAGGCCTGCTTGAGCGTGTACCGGGGCCCTGTGCTCTTCAGCAGCGTTTCGATGGGACCGCTGATCAGCTGCCCGCTCTCGCTGGCCCGCTTGATCTCCTCCAGCGTGTGGCCTCTGTCGCGCAGGCGGGCAACCACGCGCAGGTAGGCGAGCGAAGCCTGCGTCCACGAGCCGTCGTGGCCCGGCACCAGCCCCATCGAGACCCATCTCCGGATGGTGCTCGTCGAAACACCGACGCGGTCGGCGACCTCTGCGAGCGTCAGCTCGTCTTCACGTCCGGTGGTTTGGGCTGCTGGCTCGGACACTCAGGCCAGCGGCGCATGCGGCATTCCCATGCCCGGCAGTCTAAAGTCGCCGCCGGTGTCACACCGCGCGCCCTCCGAGCCCCTGCACCTGCGGCCGACCGCTCCGATGGCCGAGCGTGTGCTGCTGCCGGGGGATCCGGGCCGTGCGCTGATGCTCGCGCAGACGCTGCTGGAGGAGCCGCGGATGTTCAACCACCATCGCGGGTTGTGGGGCTACACGGGCATGGCCCCGGATGGGGAGCCCGCGACGATCCAGTCGACCGGCATGGGCGGCCCGTCGGCCGCGATCGTCTTCACCGAGCTGATCGGCCTCGGGGCCCGCCGCGCGATCCGCGTGGGTACCTGCGGCGCGCTCTCGCCCGAGCTCGGCCTGGGCGACCTTGTCGTCGCGCTGGATGCGATCGGCGCGGACGGCACATCGAGGGCGCTCGGGGCGGCCGAGCGCGTGCCCGCGGACCCCGACCTGTCGGCGGAGCTCGCACGCCGGGCGCCGGGCTCGCACGCCGGGACCGTCGTCAGCGTCGACCTGTTCTACGAGGACGGCCCGCGCGGCGGCGGCCGCGAGGGCATCGCAGTTGAGATGGAGGCTGCCACGCTGTTCGCGCTAGGCGCGGGCGCCGGGGTGCCCGTCGCCTGCGTGCTCGCGGTGACCGACGTGTTCGCGCCGGACGACTCGCATACGCGCATCCCGGAGGCGGCGCTGCTCGAGGCCGCCGAGCGGATGGGCAGGGCCGCGCTCGCGGCGATGCCCGCCTGAGACGTAGCTAGCCGGCCTTCGGTTTGGCGGCCGCCCTGCGTTTGGGGGTGCTTTTGGCTTTAGCGGGTTTCGCTGCGGGTTTCGGCTTCTCCGCCGCGTCGAGTTTCTCCGCGAGCGCCCTTATCTGCTCCTCGATCGCGTTCAGGCGCGCCTCGATGCCGCCGGGCACCTGCGCACGATCCAGGCGATCCACCCCGTCCTCGATCCCCTCGAGCCGATGAGAGACGGACCGCAGGCGCCTGGTCAGTCTTTCGATGTCCGCCGCCGACGGGATGTTGAGCGCCCCGAGCGCGACCTCCTGGGCCTGCGTCGCCTTCTCGCGCGCGTCGAACGCCCTGCCGAGGGCTCCGGTCAGCACAGGGTTTTCAAGAAGATCCGAGAGCGCCTTGCCCAGCCGCTCCTCGGTGGAGCCGCCCAGTCGCTCGCGCAGACCTTTGGCGGCGTTGCTCGCATCGGACATCGTCTGCTCCTGATCGTCGGTTCTCGTTGGGCCCTGCGGGCCGGGGCCGGCCCGCGGCCGGAACCCTCACCGGGAGGATACGGTGCAGCGATGCCCCAGCCGATCTTCGTCTTCGTGCAGTTGGAGTTTCCGTGGATCCTCGGCCCGGTGGACGGGCGCTACCTGGTGAGATCCCCCGGAGATCCGGAGCCTGAGAGCGTGGTCGTCTTCGAAAGCCTCGAGTCCGGCGGCGACCGGTCGGTGCGCGGATCGATCGCGCGCCGCCTTTCGGGCGCGACGGTCGAACCTGAACCGGACCCGGCTCCCGTCCCGACGTCGCGCGTGACGATCATCGACCCGGTGCCGCTCTCGGCGGAGGTGCAGGCCCGCTCGTGGCTGGAGGACCTCGACTCGAGCAAGGATCTTCATGGGCACCTGGAGACCCTCAACCGTGTACTGCACCTGCACCGCCTGGCGTCCGCGGACCCCTACTCGCATGAGGTCTCCCCCGCGCAGGCGCTCGTGATCAGGGCGGGCTGGGGCGAGGGCGAGCAGGTCGCGTCCGGCCGGTGGCTGCACGCGCGCGAGATCCGCTGGAGGGGAGCGGGGCGCACGGCGCCCGCCCGCCGGGCGGGCCGTCGCGGGCGCTCGGCGGCGCTGCGCCCGCAGGAGCGGCTTGCGGCGCTGCTCGGCGCCCGCACCGCGAGCCTTCTCTGCGAGGAGCTCACGCTGAGGGCGCGCCTGGATCTCGAAGAGGGACGCCCGCGCCATGCTGCGATCGAGCTCGATCGCGCCCTGCAGGCGGCCGTCCCGGAGCTGCGTTCGGAGGGTCGGCAGGATCTCGCGGTCCGGATCGCCGAGCTCGAGCAGCTCGCCGGGCCCGTCGCGGCCCAGGCGGCGGCGTGCCTGTCCCGCGCCGAGGGCTTCGAGCTGGACGCCGACGCGATCGCGCATGCGCTCTCGCGGCTCGAGGCGGCCCTGCGCGCGAGAACCGCGACCGGCTTCAGCGTCGGGTGAGCCTTGCCGCGAGCGCCGGCTGAACGCTGCCGCGTGTGGCTCAGCCCGCGGCGGCCCTGAGCTCGCCGGTCCCGTGCAGCGCGCCCTGGAACGCAAGGAGCTCAGCCACGACGTCTCCGCCCAGCCTCACTGCTGCGAGCTCGTCCAGCGGCGTGCGGCCCTGGGTGATGATCGCGACCTGACCGCCCGCCCGCAGCGTCAGCAGCGGCAGCCCCGCGACCGGGTGCACCTCGAGCGATGATCCGATGCAGAGCAGCAGGTCGGCGCGTTCGCACAGCGCCCGCGCCCGCAGCATCGCCTGCTCAGGGAGCATCTCGCCGAACAGGACCACGTCGGGGCGGACCGCCTGCCCGCACGCCTCGCAGCGCGGAACGCCGTCCGCGCGCTCCCGGACCTGCGTGCGGGCGGCGGCGAGCAGCATCTCCCGCCCGCATCCGGGGCACGAGCATGTGGCGATGCTGCCGTGCATCTCCACAACCTCGCGGCTGCCGGCGGCACGGTGGAGCATGTCGACGTTCTGTGTGATCACGCCGTCGAGGGCTCCTTTGAGCTCCATCTCGACGAGCACTCTGTGCGCGTCGTTGGGCGCCCGTCCTTCGAGGGTCGCGAATCTTTCGCCGTAGAAGCGCCAGAAGCGCTCGGGGTCCCGGCGGAACGCGTCGATGTGCGCGACCTGCATCGGGTCGACACCCTCCCAGATGCCGGTTCCGGGGGTGCGGAAATCCGGGATGCCCGACGGCACCGAGATCCCCGCGCCCGTGATCGCGACGATCGACCGCGCGCCGCGGGCGAGCTCCGCGAGGCGCTCGGTGGCGCCGGGGTCCTGTGTGCCCACGCCCTCGCCGCCTCAGCTTCCGGTGAAGTGGGGAGCGCGTTTGCCCAGGAACGCGGAGATCCCCTCTCTGGCGTCGGAGCTGGCGAAGACCTGAGCGAACGCGCCCTTCTCGGCCTCGATGCCCTGGTCGAGGTCGCCGTTGCCGGAGACACGCTTTATCTCGGCGGCCGCCAGCGGAGCCTGGCCCGCGAGCCTGCGCGCCCACATGAGCGCCGTGTCCAGGAGCTCGTGGTCGTCGACGAGCCGGTTCACGAGCCCGAGCTCGTACGCTTCGTCCGCGAGGATCGGGTCCCCGACGAGGTTCATCTCGAGGGCCTTGTTGGTACCGACGAGGCGCGGAAGCCGCTGTGTTCCGCCAAAGCCGGGGATGATCCCGAGCTTGATCTCGGGCTGGCCGAACGTCGCCGACCGGGCGGCTATCCGCACGTCGCACGCCATCGCGAGCTCGCAGCCCCCGCCGAATGCGAGGCCGTTGACGGCGGCGATCGTGACGATCCCCTCCGAGCCGAGCTCGCGGAACAGGGCGTGCGCGCCGTTGATCAGCTGCGCCCCTGAGCTCTCGTCCATCGTCGTGAACGCCTTGATGTCCGCCCCGGCGCAGTAGAGCATCGGGTTCGAGGATGCGATCACCAGCGCACGGGCACCCGATGCCTTGACGTGATCCCAGACCTTCTGCAGGTCCTGCACGACCTGCGGGGAGATCGAGTTCATCTGGCCGTTCGCGAGCCATGCGATCGAGACGCCGTCCTCTCGCGTCTCCAGCTTGACGACCTCGGCCGGCTGCTCGGCGTCCGGCTGCGGGTAGGCGTAGAAGCCCTGGCCGCTCTTCTGCCCGAGCCTGCCCTGCGCGACCAGCCGCCGCAGGATGGTCGGAGGCGCGAAGCGCTCACCGAACTTCTCCTGTGCGCTCTCCATCCGCTCAAGGACCGTGTCAAGGCCCTCGACGTCCGCCTTCATGAACGGCGGCAGCAGCCCCCGGCGGGGGTCAAGGCCCGCGCCGGCCATCATCCCGAAGTCGATGTCGCGGTGGCTGGCAACGCCCTCCTCGAGCACCAGGCATGCCTCCAGGAGGGTCTTCAGCGAGAGCAGCTCCACGAGCTCGGCGATGTCGGGCTCTGCCTCGCCGTCGAGGTTCGGCTCGCCCTGGGGGTTGTAGAAGCCGTCCCCGCCGGTCTTTGCCCCGAGCTTGCCGTTCGCGACGAGCTTCTGCATCCCCTTGGGCACGTAGAAGCGTTCCTCGCCGTAGGACTCGACGAGGTGCTCGGCGACGTGCAGCACGGTGTCGAGTCCGAGCAGGTTGACGAGCAGGTAGGGACCGACCGGTACGACGCCCGCCGCTCCCACGCCCTCATCGATCAGTTTGATCGACAGGCCCTTCTCCTCCTGCTCGCGCCAGATCTCGGCGATCCCGGAGTTCAGGATCCGGTTGACGACGAAGCCGGGGACCTCGACGCAGGTGATCGGCTGCTTGCGTATCGACTGCGCGAACGTGACGGCGGCCGTGACGGTCTCCGCCGATGTCTCGTCCCCCTCGACGATCTCGATCAGCGGCATGACCGACGCCGGGTAGAAGTAGTGGAAGCCGACGACCTTCTCGGGCCGCAGGGTGGCTTCGCCGATCTCGGTGATCGAGAGAGAGGAGGTGTTCGAGGCGAGGATGGCGTGCCCGGGGGTGGCCGCGTCGAGCTCCGCGAAGACGCTCTGCTTGATGTCCATGCGCTCGGGGACGGCCTCGACGACGAAGTCCACATCGCCGAACGCGTCGTAGGAGGTGGTGCCGTTGATGCGCCCGAGGATCTGCTCGATCTGCTCCTGCGCCTGCTCGGGGGTGATCTTGCCCCGCTCGGCGAGTTTGCCGACCTGGGCGCTCGTGACCGTGCGCGCCTCGTCCAGGCCCGCCTGCACGAGCGACTCATCGATGTCCTTCAGGACCACCGGGATGCCGGCGGCCGCGATCGTCTGAGCGATCTGGCCGCCCATCGTCCCTGCGCCCACGACGGCTGCCTTGAACACGAACATGCTTGGTATCTCCTCTGCTGACTCGGGTTGCGGGAGCCTAGCGCGCACGGGGAACAGCGCACCTTCCGGGCGGTTTGCGGGTTGTTGGTGTGGGGCAGAGCAGCGAAGTGGCGCGCGGCACCCATGCCGGTGCGCTCCAACAACCAGACTTGGAGGACTGCATGCCCATACGAAGCAAGCTCGGCAGATCAGTACGCCTGACAGCCGCGGGCGTCGTGGCGGCACTCGCCGTGATGGCGACGCCGGCCGTCTCGCTCGCAGCACCCACGCCGTCGGTGTCGACCGGCTCCGCAACGCTGGTGCAGGCGAGCACCGCCACACTCAACGGCTCAATCAACCCTCAGGGACAGAGCACCACGTACTTCTTCGAGTACGGCCACACCCGCTCGTACGGCTACCAGACCGTGGTCGCCGGTGCAGGCGCCGGCAACCAGACGGTCCATGTCAGCGTCCCCGTCAGCGGTCTCGCGTCCCTCACCACCTACCACTACCGTCTGATCGCGGTCAACGGCTCCGGTGCCAGCACCGGCGGCGATCAGACGTTCACGACGCTCGCGGTGCCGCTGTCCCTCTCGATCGCCGCGACGCCGAACCCCGTCGCGTTCGGCGGTGTCGCGTACATCCAGGGGACCCTCTCGGGCACCGGGAACGCGTACCACGCGGTCGAGCTGCAGGGGAACGCGTTCCCCTTCGTCGCGGGATTCACGAACATCGGCAACCCGCAGATCACGAGCGCCGCGGGGGCTTTCGCGTTCCCCGTCATCGGCCTGACGGAGATCACGCAGTACCGCGTGATCACGGTCGGCTCGCCGCTGGTCGCCAGCGCGGTCGCCGTGGAGGGCGTCGCGGTGCGCGTCAGCGTTCACGTCGCACGCGCGCTGCGCCCGCACTACGTCCACATCTATGGCGCGGTGACGCCATCCGAGGTGGGCATGCAGATCGGGATCGTGCGGGTGGTCAACGGCCGCAACGTGCTCGTCGCCGGAACCGTGCTGAAGCCCGCCAACGCCACGGCGTCCCGTTACAGCAAGGTGTTTCGCGTCGCCCATCCGGGCATATACAGGGTGCTGGCGCGAATCACCGACGGATCTCACTACTCCGCGTACAGCGCGCCCGTGAGGATCGGCTGAGCAAGGACTCTCTCGCGGCCGGAGCCCAAGGCCCCGGCCGCGAGGGTCGTTCCACCGATCAGACTGCGACGGCCGGCTCCTCGACACGCCGCGGGAGCAGCGTTTCGCGAGCTATGACGAGCCGCTGGATCTGCGAGGTGCCCTCGTACAGCTGCATGATCTTGGCGTCGCGGAAGAGCTTCTCCACCGGGTACTCCTTGATGAACCCGTAGCCGCCGTAGACCTGGACGGCGTCGGTCGCGATTTTCATCGCCGCGTCCGCTGCGAAGCGCTTGGCGTGCGACGAGACGAGGGTGTTGCGTTCGCCCTGGTCGAGCATCACAGCCGACTTCCACGTCAGCAGGCGGGCCGCCTCGATTTCGGTGGCCATGTCGGCGATCATGAACTGGATCGCCTGGTGCATCGCGATCGGCACGCCGAACTGGACGCGTTCACGCGAGTAGTCGGTCGCGAATTCGAACGCGGCCCGTGCGATCCCGACCGCCATCGCGGCAACACCGGGACGGGTCCGGTCGAGCGTCGCCATCGCGAGCTTGAAGCCCTTGTTTTCCTCGCCGATGAGGTTCGCGGCGGGGATCTCGACGTCGCTGAAGGAGATCGTCGCCGTGTTCGACGCGCGCTGCCCGAGCTTGTCCTCCTTCTTGTCCACGACGACTCCGGCGTCGCGCGGGACGACGAACGCGGAGATGCCGCGGTGGCCCGCGTCCTTGTCCGTCTTTGCGTAGACGGTGTACCAGTTGGCGTAGCCGCCGTTGGTGATGAAGCACTTCGAGCCGTTGATCACGTACTTGTCGCCCTGGCGCACGGCGGTCGTGCGCATGCCGGACACGTCCGAGCCGGCGTCAGGCTCGGTCAGGCAGAAGGACGCGAGCAGCGGAGCCTCCGTGAGCCGGCCGAGGTACTCCTTCTTGATCTCCTCGGAGGCGCCGAGGATCACGGGCGCCGTGGCCAGGCCGTTGCAGCCGAGCGAGGTCTGGATCCCTGAGCAGCCCCACGAGAGCTCCTCCTCGATGAGACAGCCGTCGAGGTAGCCGGCTCCCGCGCCCCCGTACTCCTCGGGGATGTGCGAGTTCATCAGCCCGACCTCCCAGGCCTTCTCGATGATGTCCTGCGGCCAGGTGCCCTCTTTGTCGTACTCCCAGGCAACCGGGCGTATCTCCTTGACGGCGAAGTCGTGCGCCATCTCGCGCAGGTTCTTCTGCTCGTCGGTGAGCGTGAAATCGACCATGCTGGTCCCTCCTAAACGGGATGGCACAAAAATAGATTGACTGGTCAGTCAACGAAGCACCCAAAGGGTAGCGGAGCGCGCAGTTATCGGCAACAATCGGGGGCGTGGACAGTGCGCCCCCGGCCGTGGTTCTCGCGATCGCCGAGAACGGCCTCACGTTCGTCGTGTTCGGAACGGTGGCGTTCTCGCTCGTGATGTCGCTCCTGTTCCTCGTCACGCGCGGGACGGACAGCATGTACGACCACATCGGGCAGGGTGGTCTCTCGCGCGAAGGCGACTCCGGCGCCGGCCCTGGCGCTCCCGCACCGGATTCCGCGGCTGCCCGTGCCGAGCAGGAGGATGAGATCCGCCAGATGCTCACGGCGCGCAGCGACCGCGCCGTCCGGCGAGGAGGGGCGCCGCTTGACATCGAGTCCGAGCTGGCCCGGCTGCTCGCACCCGCACCGGCCGCGGCCGGCAAGGATCCGGGGCTCACGGAGGAGGTCCGCCAGCTCGTGGTGGCGCGCAACGAACGACGTGTCCGCCAGGGCAAGGAGCCGCTGGATGTCGACTCGGAGGTGCAGCGCACCCTCCAGGAGCTCGGTCCGTGAGCATGCGTGGGCACGGTCGGGTATAAACGCGCCATGAGCAACGTGCGACGCTTCGGGCTCGACGAGCTGGTGCTCCGTCCCGGTACCTATTTCAACCCGCAGACGGAGATCATGATCGTCGTCGACGACACGCCCGAGGTCGATCACGAGCTGTTCGACATGGACCAGTTCGACAGCGATGACTGGGTGCTGATCGGCGAGGACACCCCGGTGGACGAGATCAAGCGCGACGACCTCGTCGAGCGCTTCCAGATCACCTACCAGGCCGTCGGCGAACTCGACGCCGGCGATGACCCCGGCGAGCAGGAGCCCGACCTCACACCCGACCTGCTCGATGACGAGGAGGACGATGATCTCGAGGGCGTCGAGGAGCTGTAGCGCCGGACAGCTGGGAGGCGAACGCCGGCGCGGGCCGCAACCCTGCGCCCCCTGGACGTGTTGCAGGCTAGGTGAGGAGCGCTATCCGCGGCACTGCAAGGCACCCTGCACCGCCCGGAGCACCGGCGCGTAGCATCGCCGCCGTGAGAGCCACCCTCCTGGCCTGCCTCTTCCTCGGCGTGCTCACGGCCGTCGCATCCCCCGCACTGGCGCTCAGCACGGAACTGGCGCCGAGCCACCCGCCGCTCGCCGCGCGGGCCGCCTCGACCAGAGCACACGCCGCGGCAAAAGGGCCGACCGTGACCGCGGCCCTGAAAGGGCTGCTGGCCACCGGCGCCATCTCGCAGGCCACCTACGACCACGACTACGCCGTGTACGTCGCGGCGAAACACTCGCTCGGCCGGCTCAGCGGCACCAGGGCCGGCGAACTCGGCGCGGTTCTCACCAACACGCAGCAGATCGCGGCAGCGGGCGAGCTCACCGGCTCGCTGCAGGCGTCGGTCTTCCTGACGCTCGAAGAGAACCGCCGATGGTGGACGACGGAACCACTCCTCTCGGGCCGCGAGCGCGTCAAATTCGCCCCGAGCGAGCTGGTGTGGGAGTACTACGAAGGGCAGGGCATCCAGATCCAGTGGCTCGCGACCTTCGGGGAGGGCAACGGCTACTTCCTCTCGGGACACGAAAACGGGAACCTGAAAACGCTGCTCGGCGAAATCATTCCGCTCGCCAGCGATGTCGGGTCCGGCATCGCGTGGGAGTACCTGTTCCATTTCGACGGCGGCGCGCCGCCGTGGACCAGCGGCCTGTCACAGGGCACCGGCCTGCAACTGCTCGCCCGCGGCTACCAGCGCCTTAACAGCCAGCAATACCTAACCGCCGCGCAGCAGGCCCTCGGCATCTTCCAGATCGCCCCGCCCCGCGGGGTGAGGGTGCCAAACCGTCTCGGAACTCTCTACGCGGAGTACTCCTACGCACCTTCGGACCGGATCCTCAACGGCTTCATCCAGGCGCTCGTCGGAATCTACGACTACACGGCCATCACGAAGGACCCCGTGGGGCTGCGACTGTTCGAAGCCGGCGACGCCGAGGCCAGGGCGATAGTGCCGTCCTATGACACAGGATCGTGGTCGCTGTACGACCAATACGGCGAATCGGACCTGAACTACCACGAACTGCTCACCGAATTCCTGCAGCACCTGTGCGAAAGGACACGCAAAGGACCGCCGATCGCCCCCGCGGCGCCTGTGACGTCCTCGCCCGAAAGCTCCGGCGGTACCGGCACGAGCACGGCTGCGAGCCCCGGCGGCACCGTGGCGAGCGCCGCCCAGGCGAGCACACAGATCCCCGGCGACGAGATCTACTGCACGACCGCACAGAAATTCAACGCGGACCTGCACACACCGCCGGTGGTGAGCCTGCTCACCACGCACCTGCGCGGCGGCACCCGCGCGGGCGTGCAGATCTCCCTCTCGAAGGTCTCCACGGTCTCGATGACGGTGCGCAAGGGGTCGAGCGTCATCTGGCGCAACGGCGCGAGCCTCGAAGGAGGCAAGCCGAGGCTCCTCTGGGTCACACCCGCGGCAGGCGGGACGTTCACGGTCTCGTTCACCGCGACCGACCTGGCAGGGAACTTCAGCACGACCTCCGCCACGATCGTCGTCGCCCGTCATTAGGCCGGCGGCCCGCGCCTAGACTTGTCGCGGTGGGATATCTGGCCACAGCCGAAGCGGACGCGAGCCGATGAGCCGGCTCGTCAACGCGTGGCGTGCGCTGGACGCCGAGCAGCACCTCGCGGCACTGACCGCCTTCGGCCTGTTCGTGACGATGTTCCTGCCGTGGTACAGCAAGACCAACGCCGAGATAGTCGTCGGGGCGCACCGGTCCGGTCAGGCGACGCTGAGCTCGGTGCAGACGAGCCTGAGCGCCTTCAACGCGTTCTCGTTCGTCGAGGCCGCTGTCCTGCTCGTCAGCGCGGGCGTCCTGCTGCTGCTCTGGAAGCGAGCTGAGGGCGCGGACTTCCAGATGCCGGGCGGCGACGGACTGATCGTCACGATCGCGGGCGTGTGGACCGCGCTGCTCATCTTCTACCGCCTTCTAGACAAGCCCAGCCTGCAGGGCACCCAGCGTGTCACCGCGACCGTCGGGGTCGAGTGGGGCATCTTCGTCGCCCTGATCGCCGCGATCGGCCTCGCGTACGCCGGGACCCGCATGCGCGGCGCAGAACGCCCCGAGCCTCCCCTGAGCCGGCCGCGGGCGCCCCGGCGTCCGGCACCCGAAACGCCGGAGCCGCCGCGCAGGCGCGCGGCGCCGCCGGCCCCGCAGGGTCTCACGCCCGCGGCGCAGCGCCGCCGGCGCCCGGCACCCGTCCCTGCGCGGCGCCCGCCCGCGGACGCGGAGCCGGTCGAGCAGCTCTCCTTCGACGACGCCCCGACTCGTCCCGATCGGCCCCCCGGGCCGCCCGCCGCAGGCTGAACGGGCCTGCCAGCGGGCCGGCTGCGCGCTGCGGACACCCACGGGCGCCTATCATTGCCCTGAGAATGCCCGCCAACGAGCCCTCGGCGCCAGCCTCCGTCCAAGATGTCGCAGCCGGCCTGAGGTCGGTGGGATATCTGCCCGGCGAGTCCACCGCACTGGTCGCCTATCTCGCGACACGGCTCGGCAAGCCCGTCCTCGTAGAGGGTCCCGCCGGTGTCGGCAAGACCGAGCTCGCGAAGGCACTCGCCTCGTATCTCGGCCGGGAGCTCGTGCGCCTTCAGTGCTACGAGGGCCTGGATGAGGCGAAGGCGCTGTACGAGTGGAACTACCGCAAGCAGCTCCTGCGCATCCAGGCCGAGGCGACCGACACGGGCTGGGACGCGGTGCAGGAGGACATCTTCGGTGAGGAGTTCCTGCTCGCCAGGCCGCTGATGAGCGCCATCGCATCCGAGGAGCCGGTCGTGCTGCTGATCGACGAGATCGACAAGACCGACCAGGAGTTCGAGGCGATGCTGCTGGAGGTCCTCTCGGACTTCCAGATCTCGATCCCGGAGCTCGGCCGCGTGCAGGCGCGGACACACCCCGTGGTCCTGCTCACGTCGAACAACTCGCGTGAGCTCACCGAGGCGCTCAAGCGCCGCTGCCTGTACCTCTGGCTCGACTACCCCGAGCTCGAGCACGAGCTCGAGATCGTCAGGCTGCACGCGCCGGACCTGCCGGAGACCGTCGCCCGCCGGCTGGTCGAGGTGATCGGGATGGTCCGCGAGCTGGACCTCAAGAAGCCGCCGTCGATAGCCGAGTCGATCGACTGGGCGCGGGCGCTGCTGCTGCTGGGGGTCCAGGAGATCGACACCGAGACCTTCACGGAGACGATGTCGGTGATCGTCAAGCACCGCACCGACATGGACGTCGTGGCGGACCGCGTCGGGCTCAAGCTCTCCTCGCCCGCCGATGTCGCCTGACGGGCACCTGGAGGGCCTGCCCGCGCGGATACTGGAGTTCGGCGAGGAGCTGCGCCGCGAAGGGGTGGCCGTCGGGACGTCCGAGATGCTCGACGCCTTCGAGGTGCTGCGCGAGATCAGCTGGACCTCACAGGAGGACTTCCGCGAGTCGCTCGCGGCGACGCTCGCGAAGAGCCAGGAGGACCGGCGCGTGTTCGAGCTCCTGTTCGACCGTTTCTTCTTCCGCGCGGTGGAGCTGGCGGCGGCGCGCGAGGGCGTCCGCGAGGGCGAGCTCTCGGACGTCGGCGAGCTCAGCGACACCGAGCTCGAGGCTCTCCGCGCCCAGATCGCCGCGGCCCTTCGCGACGGGTCCGAGGGAGCGATGCGCGACCTCGCGAGGATGGCGATCGCCGCCTTCGCCCGCCGGCAGGAGGGCTCCGGCGTGATCGGCGTCGACGTCCAGCGCATCCGCCGCGCACTGGGCCTGCGCGCCGAGCCGCAACCCGACCTCCCCGAGGACGACGCCCGCCGCGAGGGCCTGCCGCGCGACGCGCTGCGCCGCTTCGAGGCACTGCTGCGCCGCGAGCTCGAACGCTCGCAGATCGAGCGCACCGGCAACCTCCCCGCTGCGAGACCTCTCGGGGAGCTCGACCGTGCGCTGCCGTCCGGGCCCCTCGCGGACCTTGCGGCCGTCCACCGCGTGGTCGCCCAGCTCAGGCGCAGGCTCGCGACACAGGGCATGCAGGCGCGCGGCCACCGCCGCCACGCGCACGTCGACGTGCGGCGCACGATGCGAGCGTCGCTGCAGACCGGCGGCGTGCCGGTGGAGCTGAAGTTCCGCCCGCGGCGCCCGAAACGCCCTGAGATCTATGTGCTGTGCGACGTCTCCACGAGCGTCACCTCCGCGTCGGTGTTCTTCCTCTCCGTGCTGCATGCCCTCCACGACACGTTCCGCAAGATGCGCTCGTTCGTGTTCATCGAGCGGATCTCCGAGGTCACCGACATCTTCGAACACGAGCGCAACTTCAAGACCGTCAGCGAACGCATATCCGGGGATGCGGGCGTCGCCGACATCTCGGGCTACACCGACTACGGGCGTGTCTGGTCCGAGTTTCTGACACAGGTGGAAGACGACCTGCACCCGCGGGCGACGGTGATCGTGCTCGGGGACGCCCGCACCAACGGGCGCGACCCGCGCGCCGACTATTTCGCGCAGATCGCCGCGCGCGCCGGCAGGACGTTCTGGCTGAACCCCGAGCCGCGCCTCTACTGGAACTACGGCGACTCGGTGATCGCCGCCTACGAGCAGTACTGCACGGCTTTCGAGTGCTGGACGACCTCGCAGCTCGAGGACTTCGTCCGCGCCCTGACACGACCGGTCATCGCCGCCGGCAGCTAGCCTCGGCACCACTGAAGGAACGCTTGACAGCCCCCGTGAACACCTCGCCGCGCCGTGGGCTGCTGACCGCGGTGTGCCTGGCGTGCGCGCTCGCGCTCACGGCTTGCGGCGCCAAGCAGGACGTCATCCAGGCGCGCTCGACGAAGCCGTTCACGGTGGCGCTGGACTTCTTCCCGAACGCCGACCATGCCGCGATCTACTCGGCGATCGCCCACGGCGACTTCCGCGCAGTCGGGCTCGACGTCAGGCCCGTGGCGCCGCCGACCCCGTCCGCGCCCCTCTCGCTGCTCGAGTCAGGCCGCGCGGACATGGCGATCTCGTATGAGCCCGAAGTGCTGCTGGCCCGCGACAAGGGCGCGAAGATCGTCTCGATCGCGGCCCTGGTCCAGCGCCCGCTGACCTCGATCATCTCGATCAACCATTCGATCACGAAGGTCTCCGAGCTCGCCGGCAGGACGGTCGGCACCGCAGGGATCCCCTACCAGAGCGCCGAGCTCCACGCGGCCCTCGCGCACGCCGGCGTCGACCCTGCGTCGGTGAAGGAAATCGATGTAGGGTTCAACCTCTTGCCGGCGATGCTCTCAGGCCACGTTGATGCCACGATCGGCGGCTTCTGGAACTACGAGGCGATCGAGTTGCGGCTGATGCACCGCGATCCTACGGTGATCCCGATAAACCAGGCGGGCGTCCCGACAGACAATGACCTCGTGCTGGTGGTGCGTGAAGAAGAGGCACGGATGCGCGGACAGGACCTGCGCGCCTTCCTGCAGGCACTGACGCGAGGTGAGCAGGAGGTCCGCGCACAGCCCGCACAGGCCGCCGCGGAGGTGCGGGCTGCGAACCCTTCGCTCATGCCCCGGCTGCAGCTGGAATCCATCAAGAGGACGCTGCCGGCGGCGGTGCCCGGCGCGGGCGAGCCGTTCGGCTGGCAGAACCCGAACGACTGGGCCGCGTTCGCCAGCTGGATGTTCAACGAACACCTGATCGCGCACAACCCTGCGAACGCCGGGTATCCGCCGTACACGAACGAGTTCCTGCCGGGGCAGGGCATCTGATGCCGCGGGTCGGGATCCTCACCGGCGGCGGCGACTGCCCGGGCCTGAACGGCGTGATCCGCGGCGCTGTCCGCCGCGGCATCCTCGAAGAGGGCAACACCTTCGTGGGCTTCCGCCGCGGGTGGGCCGGCGTCCTCGAGGACGACTGGATCGAGCTCGACAGAAGAGCCACATCGGGGATCCTGCCGCGCGGCGGGACGATCCTCGGCTCCTCGCGCACCAACCCTTTCGCCGGCGGCGCCGACGGAGCGGCGCTCGTGACGGCCGCACTGGAGCGAAACGGCATCGACGCGCTGATCCCGGTCGGCGGCGATGACACGCTCGGCGTCGCGCAGCGGCTGCACGAGGCGGGCGTCCCGGTCGTGGGGGTCCCGAAGACGATCGACAACGACCTCGGCGGGACCGACATGACGTTCGGCTTCCAGACGGCGGTGCAGATCGTCAGCGATGCCATCGACAGGCTGCACACGACCGCCGAATCGCACAACCGCGTGATGATCGTCGAGGTGATGGGCCGCGGCGCGGGCTGGATCGCCACGCACGCCGGCATGTCCGGCGGCGCGGACGCGATCCTCGTACCCGAGCGGCCGTTCGACATCGACGCGCTGGTCGCCCAGCTGCGCCGCCGCCACGACCGGGGACGGACGTTCTCGATCCTCGTCGTCTCCGAGGGGGCGACGCCGCGCGGAGGCCAGCTTCAGACGCGCGCCCCCACCGTCGATGCGTTCGGCCATGAGCGCCTCGGCGGGATCGGCGCCGCGCTCGAGGTCGAGATCGAGCACCACACGGGTTATGAGAGCCGCGCGACCATCCTGGGCCACGTCCAGCGCGGCGGCACACCCGTCGCGTTCGACCGTGTGCTCGCGACCCGCTTCGGCGTCGCCGCGATGGACGCCGTCGCCGCCGGGAGCTTCGGGACGATGGTCGCCCTGCGAGGCACCGACATCATCGAGGTGCCGCTGACGGAGGCGCTGCGCGAACCCAAGCTGCTGGACCCCGCTCTCTACGAGACGGCAGAGCTGTTCTTCGGCTGACCCGCCGGCTGCTCAGAGCGGCCAGTGGCGGGAGACCGCGGCGATCGCCCGCTCGGTGATCTCCTGGACGCGCTCGGCGGAGCCCTCGCCCTGGGCGATCATCTCTCCGTGCCCCGCGAGGGCGGGGAGCGTCGCCGCGACGCACTGCGCGAGCACGCGCTTGTTGTAGCCGCCCTCCATCACCACCCCGAGCGGCGCCCCCGCGGAGCGGGCGAGCTCCAGCACGCGCAGCGCCATCTGCGGGAAGGTCTCGGTGCGCAGGCTGCAGTCGGCCAGCGGGTCGAGCTCGTGCGCGTCATAGCCTGCGGAGACGAGGACGAGCTGCGGCTCGAAGGCGCCGGCGGCGGGGAGAATGACGTTGTCGAGCAGCGACAGCCACAGCCGCTCCTGTGAGCCGGCGGGAACAGGCATGTTGATGGTGTAGCCCTCGCCCGCCCCGGTCCCGCATTCGGCGAGCGTCCCGGTCCCCGGATACAGGCCGGCCTGGTGGAGGCTCGCGAACAGGACATCCGGGCGCGAGCTGAAGATCTCCTGGGTGCCGTTGCCGTGGTGCACATCCCAGTCCAGGATGAACACGCGCTCCACGCCGAGCCGGGCGATCGCGTCCGCCGCCGCCACCGCGACGTTGTTGAAGAGGCAGAAACCCATCGCCTGACCGGACTCGGCGTGGTGGCCCGAGGGACGCACGGCACAGAAGCCGCTCTGCGCGTGCCCGCCGAGCAGCGCCTGCGTCATCGCACACGCGCCGCCGGCGGCATGCAGCGCGGCGCGGAAGGATGCCTCTCCGACGAACGTGTCCGGGTCGATCGCACCGCCGCCCCCGGCGCATATGTCGCGGATCCTGTCCACGTGGCGTCGGGTGTGGACGAGCTCGAGCTGCTCGATGCTCGCCTGCGGCGCGGGCCTGCGCTCCCACCCGAGCCAGTCATGCTCTGAGAGCACGCGTTCCAGCTCGATGAGGCGCTCAGGGGTGTCCGGGTGTTCCGGCGAGAGCGCGCTCGGATCGTGCTCGAGGCACACCGGGTGGCTGAAGTAGAGGCCGGGAGTCATATGCGAGGTGGGCTTGCGTGCTTCACTGAGCAGCATATGGATCGGGCGCAGACACCGGCGGCGGGCACGATGAGAGCGATGATCTTCGAGGGTGTCGGCAGGCCCCTTCGCGAGGTCAGCCGTCCGATTCCAGCCCCGGACGCCGGACAGCTGCTGCTGCGTGTCCAGGCGTGCGCGGTGTGCCGGACCGACCTGCACCTGATCGACGGCGAGGTCGAGATCGCAGAGCCGCCGCGGATCCTCGGCCACCAGATCGTCGGGACCGTTCTGGAGGGGGGCGCCGCCGGCCCCGATCTCGTCGGCGGGCGCGTCGGTGTCCCGTGGCTGGGCTGGACCTGCGGCGAATGCGAGTACTGCACGTCCGGGAGGGAGAACCTGTGTCCGCGGGCGCGGTTCACCGGATGCGACATAGACGGGGGCATGGCCGAGTACACCGTCGCCGATGCGCGCTTCTGCTTTCCGATCCCGCCGGCATATCCAAGCGAACAGGCTGCCCCGCTTCTCTGCGCGGGCCTGATCGGGTACCGCGCGCTGCGCATGTGCGGCGAGCCGCGCACACTGGGCCTCTACGGGTTCGGCGCGGCTGCGGGCATCATCGCCCAGGTCGCGATTGCTCAGGGCATCAGGGTCTTCGCGTTCACGCGCAGCGGCGACGCGGAGGCCCAGGAGTTCGCGACGGCACTCGGCGCCGAGTGGGCGGGCGCCTCAGAGCAGCCTGCACCCGAGCCCCTGTCGGCGGCGATCGTGTTCGCGCCCGTCGGCGAGCTGGTGCCGCTCGCGCTGCGTGCGCTGGCCCCGGGCGGGACGGTCGTCTGCGGAGGCATCCACATGAGCGACATACCGTCATTCCCCTACCGGGACCTGTGGGAGGAGCGGGTCATCCGGTCCGTGGCGAACCTCACACGGGCCGACGGGCACGAGATGCTCGCGCTGGCACCGCAGGTGCCCGTGCGGACCCGCGTAAACCCCTATCCGCTGCAGGATGCCGGAAGGGCCCTTGAGGATCTGCGCGAGGGCCGCTTCACGGGCTCCGCCGTCCTCATCCCCTGACGCCCGCGGCGGGCTCGCGCGCCGGCGCCGGCGTGAAGCCCGGAAGCTCGAGCTCGATGCTCGCCCCGCCCTCCGGTGATTCGCCCGCGGTGACGACGCCGCCGTGCGCGTCGGCGATCGCTCTGACGATCGCGAGGCCGAGGCCCGCACCTCCGGAGGCACGGTCGCGCGCCAGGTCGGTGCGGTGGAAGCGGTTGAAGACGCGCTCGCGCTGGTCGGCGGGGATGCCGGGCCCGTCGTCCTGGACGACGAAGCGGACGCGGCCACGCCGGCCCGCGGTTATGGCCAGGCGCACGAGCCCGGTCTCCGGTGCCGTGTGCTCGATCGCGTTGGAAACCAGGTTGCGCAGTGCCTGCGCGAGCCGGTCCGGGTCGGCGGTGAGCAGGCCGTCGGGGACCGGGGTGAGCTCGAAGCGCCTGTCGGCGATCAGGCTCATTCCGTCCCACAGCTCCGAGACGAACACCGGCAGGTCGACCTGTTCGGTCCGCAGGAGCTCGCCCTGCTCGCTCTTGGCCAGCACGAGCAGATCGTCCACGAGCCGTGACACGCGCCCGATCTCGGCCTGGACCAGGCGGGCGACGCGGCGGACCTCATCGCCGCTCGGTTCGCGCTGGGAGGCGAGCACCTCGATCTGGCCGCGGATGACGGTGAGTGGGGTGCGCAGCTCATGCGACGCATCGGCGACGAACGCGCGCTGTCCGTCGAACGCGTCGGAGAGGCGGTCGAGCATGTGGTTGAAGGAGTCGGCGAGGACCCTGACCTCCTGGCCCTCGCGTCCCTCGTGGTGCATCCGCGGGTACAGCTCCCCGGCGTCGACGCGTTCGGCGACGTCCGCCATCCTGCGCAGCGGCCTTGAGACCCGAGATGCGATCAGCAGTGATGCGAGCAGCGCGCCAGCGAGGCCGAGCAGCGCAGCCAGGATGAAGGCACGGGCGACCCCTCGCTGCGCGTGCGCCACCGACACGAGCGGCTCGCCCGCCCCGACGGTCGCGTGCAGGCCGAGCCGGGTGCGCACGGGTTGCTTGTTCAGGCGCAGGTCGCCGACGTCCTCGACGGGCACCGTCGAGAAGCCGTACGGCGCCGAGAGCAGCCGCCCGGACAGGCGGTTCTCCTTTTCCTGCTGGGCGGCCGTCTCACCCTCGTCCGGTGCCGCGTGGGTGAAGATCTCCGGCTGGTTGCTGGTGGTGCCCGCACCCGGAACGGTCACGAGCAGCAGGGTCGAGCTTGCGCTGAAGGGACGCGTGCTCACATAGAGCCTTCCGACCGCAAGCAGTTGGGCGGGTGTGCGCGCGCTGGATTTCTGGATGTGGTGGGCGAGCTGCGTGGCGTCCGCGGAGACCTCCTGGTCTATCTCGCTGCTCAGCCGCTCACCGGTTCCCCGGTAGACCGCCACGAAGATGATCGCCGTCGAGAGCAGCGTGACCACCGTCAGCCAACCCGCGAGCTGCCGGCGCACGCTCGGTACGGTCAGCCACCGCAGCCTCTCCCGCATCGCGATCAGACGGAGCCGAGTCGGTAGCCGACGGCCCGCACCGTCGTGATAGGCGCCGGGGTTCCGCTCTGTGCGAGCTTGCGGCGCAGATAGCCGATGTAGACGTCCACGACGTTGGTGGCCGGGTCGTGTTCGTACCCCCACACCGCGCTGAGCACCTCTTCACGGGAGACGACCTGCCCCTTGTGGCGCATCAGATAGACCAGGAGCTCGAACTCGGTGGTCGAGAGCGTGATGGCATGGCCGGCGCGGGAGACCCTGCGTGTCAGCAGCTCGACCTCGATGTCCTCGGCGCTCAGCGTGCTCGAGGAGACGTCGGCGATCGCACGCAGCTGCGCGCGCAGGCGCGCGGCGAGCTCCGCGACCGAGAACGGCTTGACGAGATAGTCGACGGCTCCGGCCTCCAGACCGAGGACCCTGTCCTCGATCTCTCCGCGCGCGGTGAGCACGATCACGGGCACGCCGGGCGTCGACTGCCTGACCGACGCGAGGATCTCGAGCCCGCTGCGGCCGGGGAGCATCAGGTCGAGAATCACGGCGTCGAACCCGCCCTTGAGCGCGGCGCGCTCGCCGGAGATGCCGTCCAGCGCCGACTCCACCTCGAAGTTCTCGGCGGCGAGCCCGCGCGTGACGAAGTCGACGATGCCGGGCTCGTCCTCTATCACCAGAACCCTCGGGCGCTGCTCCGGGGCATCAGCCGCCGCATCCTCATCGGGTGCGTCCATGCTCGCCAGCTGCTGTGAATCGGACGCGTCGGCCATGCCGCTAAGGATAGGCCCCGCGAACTTCGCTGCTTTTCATTCGCATGAGCTTTCTCATTTCGCGGTTACCGGATTCTTAGCGAATGTGAGCACACTGATCTCGTGGCCTATAACACCCAGACGCCCGAGGTCCGCGCCCAGGCGCGTACCCGCCGTCCCGGTCTCTCCCGCCTGACGGGCGGGGGCCCGACCGGGAACGCGATATTGACGGCCGGTACCGGCACCGTCCTGCTCGTCCTGCTCGCGGCTCTGGGGATAACGATCCTGCGCCTGCACCCGCTCCTGTCCGAGCACATGTTCATCGGGCTGATGCTGCTCGGTCCCGTGGCCCTGAAGATGGGGAGCACCGGCTATCGCTTCGCGCGCTACTACACGGGCGACGCCACGTACCGCCGCAAGGGGCCACCGCTCACCCCGCTGCGCCTGATGGCACCGATCGTGGTCCTGTCGACGATCTCCGTGTTCGCGACAGGGGTCGTGCTGCTCCTGGAGGGCCCGTCCTCACGCGGGACCTGGCTGTTCCTGCACAAGGCGAGCTTCATCGTCTGGATCGTGTTCACGGGCGTGCACGTGCTCGCCCACCTGCCGGAGATGCCCAGGCTCCTGCGCGCCGGCTTCGAGCGCCCCCGCCCCGGCGTCCGGGACGTGCCCGGCCGCGCCGGGCGCATGATGTCGCTCGCCAGCGCCCTGGTCCTCGGGACCGTGCTCGCGATCATCATGGTCCCCGACTTCGGGGCGTGGCTGAACTACATCCCCACCTTCAACCACTAGAGGTCAGCATGCCTGTGAACCCGATCAACACCACGCACTCGCGCGACGCCGCGCTGCGCCAGCTCGGCAGGTTCAACAAGGGCCTCATCGCGGGCAGCATCGCGCTGACGGCGGTCCTCACCGACGTTGCCGCGAACGCGTTCCCGGCCAAGAGCACGAGCCACACCGCCGCCGAGAGGGCCGCCGCGGCCGCGCGCGCGGCCAGCACCACCGGCACCTCCAGCCCGGCCCCGCTCGCCACACCCTCCCAGGTCCCGAAGAGCTCAACCGAAAGCTCGACGTCGACGGAACCCGGCACGAGCCCCGCAACGCCCGAAACCACCCCGCAGACCACGCCCGAACAGACCCAGCAGGCGGCCCCGGAAGCCGAAAAAGCGGCGACGCCTGCCCCGGAAGCTGAAAAGGCCGCGGCGCCCACGCAGGAACCCGAAAGTGCCGCCGCCCCCGAAACCACGCCGTCGGCACCGGCACACGAAGAAAGCTCGGCCCCGGTCGTCTCAGGGGGATCCTGAGCGATGCCCGCGGACACCAGGCCCGCCCTCCCGACGGCTCGCTGGCGGGCACTCGGCACGACCGTGGTCCTCCAGGCCCGAGAGCGCGAGGCGTTCGAGAGCGCGCGCGCAGCCGTCGAGGCGGAGCTCGCGGCGGTGGACCTCGCGTGCAGCCGCTTCCGTCCGGACTCCGAGCTCTCGAGGCTGAATGCCAACGCGGGCCGCTCCACGATCGTCTCGCCGCTCCTGATGCAGGCGCTCGCCCAGGCGCTGCGCGCAGCGGAGCTGACAGACGGCGACGTCGACCCCACCGTGGGCCGCGCGCTCGAGCTCGCGGGATATGACCGGGACTTTGCGCTCCTGACGGGCCCCGGCGCCGGCGCCGGCGGCCAGGTCGCGATAACGGCCCGCGTACGCGAGGGATGGCGCGAGGTGCACGTGGACCGCGAGCGCAGCGCCGTGCGAACGCCTGCAGGGGTCGTCCTCGACGTCGGCGCCACCGCCAAAGCATGGGCCGCCGATCGCGCCGCGCAGGCCGCGGCGTCCAAGGCCGGCTGCGGGGTGCTCGTGAGCATCGGCGGGGACCTGGCCGCGAGCGGCACGGCCCCCGACGGCGGCTGGCAGGTGCGCGTCACCGACGATCACCGCAGCGACCTCACGGCTCCGGGCCAGACCGTCTCGATCGTCTCCGGCGGCCTTGCCACCTCCAGCACTTCCGTCAGGCGCTGGAGCCACCACGGCACCACGATGCACCACATCATCGACCCCGACACGGGCGCCCCCGTGCAGGGCAGCTGGCGGACCGTCAGCGTCGCCGCCGGCACCTGCACCGACGCCAACATCGCCTCCACCGCCGCGATCATCCGCTCAGGCGGAGCACTGGAGTGGCTGTCCGGACTTGGTCTCCCCGCGCGCCTGGTCGACACCGAGGGCTCGGTCAGCACCGTCGCGGACTGGCCGGACCCGGCGATGGACGAGCGGGCGGCGGCATGAGCCTCCCGCTGGCTGCCAGCGGCGGCAGCATCTACTGGTATCTGACCCGTTCGACCGGGGTGGTGGCGCTGCTGCTGCTCACCGCCGCGATCGTGCTCGGCGTCCTCGACGTGCGGCGCTGGAGCACGCCGCGCTGGCCACGCTTCCTGATCGACTCCCTTCACCGCAGCGTGTCGCTGCTCGCACTGGTCTTCCTGGTGATCCACATCCTGACCTCGGTGCTCGACAGCTTCGCTCCGATCTCGCTGACCGACGCGGTGATCCCGTTCATAGGCACCTACCGGCCGTTCTGGCTGGGCCTCGGAGCGGTCGCTTTCGACCTCATCCTCGCCGTCATCGGGACGAGCCTGCTGCGCGCACGGCTCGGGTATTCGTCCTGGCGTGCCGTGCACTGGCTCACATATGCGAGCTGGCCGATAGCCCTCCTTCACGGGTTCGGGACGGGAAGCGACGTGAAAAGCACGTGGCTGCTCGGCCTCAGCGTGCTGTGCCTCGCCGCCGTGCTGGTCGCCGTGCTCGTGCGCGTGCTGGACGGCTGGCCCGCCGACAAAGCGGTCCGCGGGTCCGCGCTCGCGGGTGCCGGTGTCTTCTCGCTGTTCCTGCTGCTGTGGCTTCCGGGAGGGCCGCTCGGGTCCGAATGGCCGCGGCGGTCGGGGACGCCCGCGGCGCTCCTGCCGCACCACTCTCATACCCCCTCGACCTCGACAGGAAGCCATTGATGCCAGGGACGATGAACACAGTCATGCTCGACCGCCCCGCTGAAGAGATCCAGGAGCCCGCGACGCTTCCCCGGCTGCTGCAGGGAATCCGCCCTGAGGGCCCGCTGGGCCTGCGTTCGCACCTGGCTCTGCACGGCCCGCTCCCCCGCGTGCGAACCGGCGGCAGGCGGCGCGGGCGCGAGCAGGCGGGAGCCTTCATCGAAGATCTCGAGCGCTCCGGGCTGCTGGGCCGCGGAGGCGCAGGCTTCCCGGCCGCCGTGAAGATGCGCGCAGTGGCCGCCGCGAAGGGCCGCGCGATCGTCGTCGGCAACGGCTGCGAGGGTGAGCCCGCGAGCATGAAGGACCGGACGCTGATACAGACGCTGCCGCACCTGATCATCGACGGCGGCATCATCGCCGCCGAAGCGGTCGGCGCCGACGAGGTGATCCTCGCGATGTGCGAGTCCTCCCCCGAGAGCACCGACGCGATCACGGCAGCGATCGAGGAACGCGGAGGGGAAGGGTCACACTCGCCGAACCTGCGGGTGGCCGAGGTTCCCAGCCACTACTCCGCCGGCCAGGAGACCGCCCTCGTCAACCATCTCGGCGGGGGCCCGTCACTCCCCACGTTCACGCCGCCGCGCGTGTTCGAAAAGGGCATCTCGGGCCGCCCGACGCTCGTCAACAACGTCGAGACGCTCGCTCACATCGCCCTCATCTCCCGGCACGGCTCGCGCTGGTTCCGCCAGCTGGGGACCCCCTCGCAGCCCGGTTCGTCGCTCGTGACACTGTCCGGTGCCGTCGCGCACCCCGGTGTCTATGAGATCGAGACGGGGTCCTCGCTCTCCTCCCTGATCAACGCGGGGGGAGGCGCCACCGGCCCGATGCGGGGCGCCCTGATCGGCGGATACGGAGGGTCGTGGATCGCAGGCGAGTACCTGCGCGGGATCGCGCTCTCCAATGAACATCTCGCGCCCCACGGCGCGACGCTCGGCGCCGGGGTCGTGCACCTGCTCTCCGACCAGGCGTGCCCGGTCGCGGAAACGGCGAGTCTGGCCCGCTGGATGGCGGGACAGAGCGCGCGGCAGTGCGGACCGTGCATCCATGGGCTGGACGCCCTCTCCGAGGCGCTGGACCAGGTCGCTTCGGGCGCCGCGCCCGCAAGGGCCGGCCAGCGGATCAGCCGCCTCGCGTCTCTCACTGCGCGGCGCGGCGCATGCGCCCACCCCGACGGCGCCGTGAGGATGATCATCAGCGGGATCGAGGCGTTCGAGACCGAGTTCGCCGACCATGCCCGCCACGGCCACTGCGAGCAGTGCTCCCGCGAGCCCGAGCTGCCCGTCCCCCACCGTCCTCTGAACATGCCCGCGCCGCGGGGCAAAGAGGCACGCCGATGAGCCGCCGGGTGCGGGTCAACCCGATCACGTGCGAGGCGCACGGCATGTGCGCCGAGCTGCTGCCCGAGCGCATCAAGCTCGACGAGTGGGGCTACCCGATCGTCGACGGCGCCCCCCTGGAGGGCGAGCAGGTGGACCACGCTGTCAGGGCGGCACGCGCCTGCCCCACGTTCGCGCTGCTCGTCAACAACGAACGGCGCTGACCCCTCACGGCGCGAGCATGTGCTCCGCCGCGAGCGCGGCCCAGCGGCCGTAGGGCGCGAAGAACTCGCGTACCTGCCATTCCTGTGCCACGGCGTCGGGGTCTCCCCCGCTCATGCGCCGTCCGACGAGCTTCAGCAGCCCGAGGTCTCCGGCGGGGATCTGATCGTGCCTTCCCTGCCCGGTGAGGGCGAGCATCTCGACCGTCCACGGCCCGATCCCCGGGATCATGCGAAGGCGCCGCCAGCTCTCCTCGTGGTCGGGCCCGCGCAGGTCCACGCGGCCCGCCGCGACCTCCCGCGCCGCGCGCACGAGCGTCGCCGCACGCGATTCGGACAGGTCCAGGGACCGGAGCATGGCGGGCCGGGCCTGTGCGAGGACGCCGGCCTGCGGCATGTCGCGCAGCCCGTCCGCCCGCGCCCAGCTGCGGCCGAGGACGGCTGCGACGCGGCGCTCGATCAGGGCCGCCCGTTCGTACTCGATCAGCTGCTGGCAGATCGCGAACGTCAGCGCCTCGAAGGGGTCGGGCCTTCGCCCCGGCCTCAGCCACGGCCGGCGCCGCAGCGAACGCCCGAGGACCTCGTCGCCGGCGAACTCCCGCAGGAACGGCCGCAGGTCCTCGTCCACGCCGAGCGCGAAGCGCATCCGCTGGATCCCGTGCTCTGCCGCAGCGGTGTTCGGCGCCCGCGCCCCCAGGAGCACCAGGTCCGGCGATCGCTGGGCCACGCGGACCACCACCGGGTCATCGCCGTGGTGCAGGAGGCGTTCGAGCACCCCGCCGCGGCGTCTGAGCAGACCGTCCATCCCGGTGCGCCGCGGTAGACGAAACGGACCGGCGGGGACGACCTCGCGCCGCAGTTCGACGCTGTCGGCCAGCGCTCGCCTCAGGTGCTCGTCGGCCCGGCGGGGCCGAGCACGTGTATGTCCACGAGCAGCGAGCGTGTGCTCAGGACCTGCAGCACCTGCGGGGCGGGCGCCTGCGGACCGCGCCTGCCCAGCTGGCGGCCTGCGGAACGCGGTCTTGGGAGCGCGGGCCTGCGTGCGCTCCTGCGGTGCACCAGGGTGAGGACCGCGGCTCCGGCGACGAACCCGCCGGCGGCGACGGCGGCTGCCGCGGCCGCGGGCAGCACGGCCCCGCCACGACGCTCGATCGCCCTCGATCCGTGCGACGGCTGGGCGCTCAGGACCTGCTCCTGCTCGTCCTCGACGGGGACCCCGTCGACCTCCTCCACCCACGCGATGCTCGCGCGCAGGGCGGTGTCATCGACCGGGGCACCCTGAAAGTGCTCGCTCACAAGCCGAAGTGTAGAGGTCGGCTCAGATCGCTTCTAGAGCGTGCGCTCGTAGACGCGGTAACGCTTGACGATGCGCCCGCCCATCGCTTCCATGCCGCGGTTCATGGCGGTGTTGGTCTCCAGGATCCACCCCATCTCACCGCCCTTCTGGGGACGCACGGCGGCGGCGTTGAAATGTTCGACGTAGAGCTTGGCGGCGACACCCGTGTGCTGGTACTCGGGCTTGACGCCGAGGAAGCCGACGCGCACGCGGTCCATGATGCGGCTCTTGTTCGCGAAGTGCCACCAGCCGAACGGCAGCAGACGGCCGTTCATTTTCGCGAGCACCTGGTTGATGTCCGGGAAGGTCATCGCCATCCCCACGACCTCGCCCGTGTCCTGTTTCTCGGCGATGTACGCCCAGTGCTTGTCGAAGACCAGGTGCATCTCCTGCGCGAGCGCGTCGAGGTCCTTCTTCGTGTACGGCACGAAGTCCCAGTTTTTGGCCCATGCGGAGTTGTAGACCTCGGCGAAGGAGTCGAGTTCCTTGCGCAGCTTGGAGCGGCGCATGTGGCGGACACGGATGCCGTGGTCGCTCTCGACTTTGTCCGCGAGGTCGAAGATCACGGGCAGGACCTTCTCGCGGTCCGAGACCTCGAGGTTCCACATCAGCAGGTCCATCGCCTTGCTCATCCCCGCCTGCTCCAGAAGCTCCTGGTAGTAGGGCGGGTGCCAGGGCTGCACGAGCATCGGCCTGATCTCGAAGCCCTCGATCAGGATGCCGCTCTCGTTGTTCATCGCGAAGTCCGCGGGGCCGACGATCTGCTCGCAGCCGCGTGCGCGCAGCCATGCCGAGGCCGCGTCCAGCATCGCGCCCACGATCTCCATGTCCGGCTCGAACTCGATGAACCCGAACCAGCCCCAGTTCTTCTTCTGCTGCTCGTTGAAGGCAAGGTTGATCTGGGCGGTGATCCGCCCGACGACGCGCCCGTCCCGCCATGCCAGGAAATACTCGGCCTCCCCGTGCGTGAAGAAGGCGTTCATTTTGCGGCTGAGGAACAGGTAGCGCTCGAGCTTCAGCGGGGGCACCCACACGGGGTGGTTAGCATGCAGGCGATACGGGAGGTCCACGAAACGACGTAGATCCCCCGCTCCCTTCATAGTCCTGATTTCGACAGCCACAGCGGGGGCACACTACATGCAGACCTCGATAGACGTCTTCGCGAAGGTCAGGGGACACGAACGGGAGGCGATGCTCTCCGCCGCGCGCGAGGCGGATGTTCTCCCCTACTTCCACGTGCTCGACTCCCCCGCGATGCCCGTCGTGCGGATGGAGGGAGCCGAGCGGATCATGCTCGGGTCCAACAACTATCTCGGGCTGACCGGCGACGAGCGCGTGATCGCGGGCGCCGAGGACGCGCTGCGCCGGTACGGCACGGGCCTGACCGGCTCGCGCCTGTTGAACGGGACGATCCCCCTGCACCTGGAACTCGAGAGCGAGATCGCGCAGTGGATGGGCACCGAGGACGCGATGGTCTTCACCACCGGCCACCAGGCGAACCTGGGGACGCTCGGGACGCTTCTCGGGCCATCGGACACGGTCATCGTCGACTCCGGTGACCACGCGTCGATCCTGGACGGCTGCCTGCTCTCGCGGGCGAAGATGCGGCCGTTCCGCCACAACCGGCTGGAGAAGCTCGAGAAGATGCTCGAGCGGGCCCAGGGGGACGGCGGCGGGGTCCTCGTGGTCGTCGACGGTGTCTTCTCGATGGAGGGCGACATCGCGCCGCTCGGCGAGATCGCAGAGCTGTGCGGGCGCTACGGCGCACGCCTGATGGTCGACGAGGCGCACGGCGCCGGGGTGCTCGGCGAATGCGGAGCGGGGACGAGCGAACTACTCGGCGTCGCCGAGAGCGTCGACCTGCGGATGGGCACGTTCTCCAAGTCGCTGGCGTCCTGCGGCGGCTTCCTCGCGGGCCCGCACGAGGTGATCGAGTACCTGCGCATCTCCTCGCGGGCCTTCCTGTTCACCGCCTCAGCCGTGCCCGCCGCCGTCGGCGCGGCGCTCGCCGCGCTGCGGGTCGTGCGTTCGCCGGATGGCCCGCCCCTGCTCGAGAAAGCGCTCGCGAACGCGCGGCGCCTGCGCGACGGGCTGCACGAACGCGGCTTCGCGGTCGTGGCGCCCCAGGCACTGCCCGGCGGGGCACAGGTGCAGGAGCACGCCCCGGGCGTCCTGAGCGACGGTTCGGGCGCGCTGACGATCGTCACACCGATCGTGCCGGTGCTGGTGGGCGACGACTGGAAGGCCGCGGTCCTGTGGCGGGCCCTGTATGACGCGGGTGTCTTCGTGAACACGGCGCTGCACCCCGCGGTCCCGCCCGGCGGCGCCCTGCTTCGCACGAGCGTGATGGCGACCCACGACAACGCCACGCTCGATCGCGCGCTCGAGGCGTTCTCGCAGGTGAAGGAGCGATTCGAGGCCGAGCACGGCCCGCTCCCGGGCCCCGGGGCCCACTGACCCGTTCCGCCCACCTCTTCGGGTCGCGCGCCCGGGACTTGTCCATTTCTTCACAAGCGGATGCGGGAACAAAAAAGCCCGCTTGTAGCGAAAGAACGACCCACCTCGGTGTTGACCGCGGGAGGGCTCCTGTCGTAGCTTCCGGATGCGCTCTGCATGACCGTCCGGGGCTCGCCCCGGAGGAGTTCCCTCAGGATTGTGATGTGCCGGGATGGACCGTGATCGGCTCGCGGTCCGACCTCACACGGCCATTGCGGACGCTCCCCGACAAAACCCGAATAGCGCTCTGCCACGCGATTCCCGCGTCAGCAGAATGGAGATGCGAATGAACGCGACAGCGACGATTGCCCCTGCCGGTCCGCAGCACATGCGCGCACTGCAGCGCGCCAACGAGGTCCGTCTGGCCCGCGCTGAGCTCAAGCGCCGGATCGCCGCCGGCGAGACGACTGTCGCCGAGGTGATCAGCGATTGCCCGTGGGAGGCTCAGAGCATGGCTGTCGCGGACCTGTTGATGAGCCAGCGCCGGTGGGGCCAGACACGCTGCCGCAAGTTCCTGGCGCAGGTGCCGATGTCCGAGAAGAAGACGATCGGTTCGATGACCGAGCGTCAGCGGCGGACGCTCGCGGAGATGCTCGGTTGCGCCGAGCCGGATCGCGCGTGGAGCGCGACCCCCTGGGTAACGGGCAGCCTGAAGAGAGCGTGAGCTCCCACCAGCCTGCGAGCATCCCGATTATCCCCAGGCGCGGGCGGACCTGCCACACACCGCAGCCGCCCTGTCCGAGATCGCTCACCGGCAGCCTGACGAAGCGGTAGCGACCCGGTTCGAGCTTCATCCGCTCGAGCTGCTCGCGTGAGCGGCGCTCGTGCTCCACGCGCGCTGCCGCCGCGGCCCGCACGTCCTGCACCTGCGCCGCCAGACGGTCGCGTGTGCGCTCGAGGGCGCCGAGGTCGAGCAGCCGGGGGCCCTGCGCCTGTGGCTCGGGAGCGGGCGCCTGAATGAAGGGGAAGCGCTCGGCGACGATGTCCGACAGCTCGCCCTCCAGGCGCGCTATCTGCGCCTGCAGCGAACGCCTGGCGCCGCGCTCGGCGCCCTCGGGCGCCGGGCCGAACGCGATCGCGGGCCGGCCGCCTGCGCCTCCGCGCCTGACGCTCCGGTCGAGGACCTGCTGATCCTGGTCCGACATGCTGCCTCCCGCCGACGACTGAAGAGAGGCGATTCTACCAGTGCCCGCCGACCGTCGACGCACCTGGCGCAGGCCTTCAGGACGACTGCAGCGCCGCGCTCGCGGACCACAGCGCCTCCTCCACATACAGGCTCGGGACGCCCGCGACCTGGGCTGCGAACAGCGTCAGCTCCCGGCTGCGCCCGCGAGGCTCGTGACCGGGCGCGATCTCTCCGAACAGGACCGCGAGCGCACCCGAGTCATCGGCGACGACGAGGCTGCCTGCGGGCAGCACGGGAGCATCGGCGGAGCGGCCGAGCGCCTCGGCCTCGACGCTCGCCCGGATACCCAGGCGTCCGTGTACGCCCTGGGAGTCCAGGGCCCAAACGGGCACGCTCGTGTCGAGCATCGCTATCAGCAGCACATCCGCGAGCATCCCTCCGCTGGGGAAGGCGCCCCTGAGCATCCGCTCGAGCACAGCCTCCTCGACCGGGGTGCGCTGCACGTCGGGGTCGAGCCCGATCTGGCGGTAGAACACGCGGTAGGCCGCCGTTATCGGCTCGCGGCGGATCGCGACGGCGCGTGCACCCCGGAAACGGCTGGACTGGGCGCGAAGACGCTGCTGGACGTCCGCGGGCGAATCACCGGTGAGCGAGCTTTGGCGGGTGACGCTGACGTCGGCGTAGAGCAGGCGCAGGGACCCGAGCTCGCGCTCCACCTCGGGGGCGAGCCATCCCTCCTGCGGCGCCCTCACGCCTTCCGTCTCGTCGTTCATCACGCCGCAGGTGTCCAGCCGCGTGCCCGTGATGCGCTCAGGAGCTCCGCCACCCTCGCCTTCAGCGTGGCGAGCGGGGGTGTGGAAAGCAGCGCGCGGCTCTGCACGATCCCTCCGGGGTATCCGAACGTGACCTGGGGGCAGGTCGCGAGCTTGTAGAGGGCCGCGAGCGCGCCGTCGGCGTCGATCCCCACCGGGAGCGTCAGGTGCCTGGAGCGGATCAGCTTGCGCAGTTCGGAGCGCCCCCCTCTGATCGCGACGGCCGCGAAGCTCACCTGCGGGAACAGTGGTTTCAGGGTCTGCATGTCGCTGAGGATGCTCGTGCACGACCCCCCGTCGACGAACAGCGCGAGGACGACGGGGTTGTGTTCGTACTGCTGGCAGATGTTCAGGATCTGCGGGCCGCGCACGGTGCACGCCGGGACGGCTCCAGCGGCGCCCTCTCCGGTCGCGGTCGCCACGTTCGCGTCACCGGAGAGGTTTCCGAGCGCGAGCGGCACGGCGAACGGCGCCATCGGCTGGCCGGGCGATATGCCGGTCGCGCCGTTCGGCTTGGTGACGATCGTGTTGATCGTGATCAGGATCAGGATCAACACGGCAAGCATGCCCGCGTAGCGGCCGTAGTGAGGGCCCTGCGGGGCCACCGAGGGGTCGCGGGGCACCGGCTCGTCATGTTCGGCTGCGGCTCGCGCCGCGGGCCCCGGCTGACGGGGGCCGGGCGCGTCAGGCGGGCTCATTGCCAGCCCGGCCGGTGCGCCCCCCGCGCCAGCGCGCGGGGGCCTGCGCGCTCGAGCGCGCGCGGCGGCGCAGTCGCAGCGGATGCTCTCGTTCGGCCATCACGAGGGCGGCCGGGAGCGCCACCAGGACACCGACGAGCGAGACGCTCAGGTCGATCAGCGTCACCAGGCCGAAGTCGCGGAGCATCTGGATGTCCGCGAGCGCGAGCACCCCGAAGCCCGCGATCGCGGTGGTGCCGGACGCGGCGACGGCGGCGCCGGTGCGCCTGTACGTGCGATGCAGCGCCCGGACCGTATCGCGGCCGGCGATCCGCTCCTGCCGGTGGCGCTCGGATAGCAGCACGCTGAACTCGGTCGAGACCGCGATCACGAGCGGTGCGAGGGTGACCGACATCGGGTTCAGGGGCACACGCACGAGGAACAGGATCAGCGCCGACCAGCCCGTGGCGAGCACGATCGGCACGAGCGGGGCGAGCACGCGCCGGCGGTCCCCGCGGAACGCGATCGCCATCACCAGCGCGACCACCGCGAGCCCCACGAGCAGTGTCTCGAATCGCCTCCACGGGTCCGCCACCTTCGCTCCGGAGGCCGCGGCGAGCACCGTCAGCCCGACGATGTCGGCGTGAACCCCGGCAGGCGGATGCAGGTCCGAGCGCATCTGCTGAACCAGCTGCTCCTGCTGATCCTGGTCCAGGCCGGTCAGCCGGACGCCGAAGGAGAGGGAGGCGACCCGCCGTCCGGGCGTGATCACGTCCTGGGAGAAGTAAGCGGGTATCGCCTGCAGCAGACCGTCAACGTCCGCACTCGTGAGCGCGGTCGGGGCCGTGCCGTTGGCGTGGCCGCTGAACAGGTCGGGCAGCGAGAAGACGGGGCAGAGCCTCGCGCCGGCGCAGCCGTGCGCGGTTGTGTAGCCGTAGCGGGCGAGAACCTTCGACTCATACCGGCTCATCCATTCGATCGTCGCCGGAGTCGCGAGGTTCGACCCGCTGATCATCACGTCGATCTGCCCGCCGATTCCCGTGGTGTGTTCCAGTTCGCGCAGCGCCTGCAGCGAGCCGAGACTCTGCGGCACGAGCTTCGTGATGTCCGTCTGCACCTTCGTCTGCGTGTCCAGCCCCCATCCGAGCACCGCGAGCGCGAGACCGATGCACAGGACGCGCTCGGGCCGGCGGACGGAGACGCCGAGCGCCGTGCGCGCGATCAGCCGCGTGAGCGGGTTCTCGAGCAGCAGCAATCTCGCACCCCTCCATGCCGCGCCTATGCGGGCACCCACGAGCGCATCCTCGGAGTTCTGGCCGGAGCGCGCCGCGAACATCGACAGGCACGCCGCGCCGACCGTGAGCGCGCACGCGAGCGCCACCGCGAGGCCGAATACCAGGAGCACGCCGAATCCGCGCACCATCGGGACGTGAGAGAGCAGCAGCACGAGTATCGCGGCGGCACTCGACACGCCCGCCGTCGCGATCGTGGGCCCGCCGACCGCCGCCGCCCGCGTGACCGCCCGTACCCGCCGGTCCGCCAGCGTCTCGCCCGCCGGCGCCGGCTCTTCCAGCGCCTCGCCCACGCGCGACTGGAACTGGACCGAGTAGTCGACCGCCAGACCCACCAGCACCGGCAGGACCGCGATGGTCGCGATCGTCAGCGACGCACCCACCAGCGCAAGGGCCCCGAACGTGACCGCCGCCGCGAGCAGCGCGAGCGCGAGCGGCAGCAGGCGCGGCCTGCCGAGGAAGATAAGCGCGAGCGTCCCCGCCATCACGATCAGGACGGCGACCAGCAGGACCTCGATCGCGTGCGTGATCGAATTGGTCAGGTCAGCGACGATCACCGGCTCGCCGCTGACGATGTACGAGCCGCCGTGCTGGAGCTTCCACTGCGGCATGGCCGTCGCTTTGCGGATCAGGGCGATCGTCCTGGTGCGCTGCGCTTCGGAGAGCCCCGCCTTCATCCGTACGGAGACAAGCGCCGAGTCGGCGCTCGGGAAGAGGTAGGCGAACCGCTGCTTGGGTGTACCTGCCGGCTTCGCCGGGTCGAACACGAGCGTCGAGACGAAGTTCGGTTCGTCGATGCTCGGGCGTCCCGTCAGCCCGTACTGCAGCGCCAGCGTGACCAGTTCCTCCTGGAAGCGCGCGAGCGTGATGCGGCTCGCCCGCTCTCCGAGCACGAGCGCCTGAGCGTGCCCGAGTCCCCTGGCCAGGGCGGCGGCCTGCACGACCCTCTGCGCCTGCGCCGCCTGTGCCTTCGCTGCGACGGTCCGCGCGGCGAGCTGCTGGTCGATCTGTTCGGCCGCCTCGTTGATGAACGTGCCGGGCCCGAACACGACCTTGACGGTGTGCGCCTTCGCCAGCTGGCCGCAGGGCCCGGAGAGCCCCCCCTCGGCCGCGAGCCCGCTCGCCGGAACATTGCCGGAGAGGCACCCCTCGAGGCCGAGGAGACGGTCGATGTCCGAGCTCAGGACGAGCTGCTGCAGGTCGCCCTTGACGAGCACGGTGATCGGCTCTTCGCCGAAGCTGCGGTAGTAGCTCTGCGTCGCCTTGTATTCGGCGCTCGAGCTCGGGACGAGGGTGCTCGTGGCAGCCGACGGGTGCAGCCCCACGGCGAGGAGCACCCCCGCGAGGCCGATCACCGCGGCGAGCGCGAGCACGAGCCGCGGGCGCCGTGCACACGCCCCCGCGACCGCGGCCAGGGTCCGCGGGGCGCTCACTCCATTCCGAGGGGCCCGGCCGATTCGCCCGAGAGGAACTGGCGAACGAACGGGTTTTCTGATGCGAACAGCTCTGACGCAGGACCCGATTCGACGATCCGGCCCTTCCACAGGACCGAGATGTGCTCCGCGACGCGACGGGCGCTCATGATGTCGTGCGTGATCACGACATAGCACCCGCCGTTCTCGGCGTGCACCTCCTTGATCAGCTCGCACAGAAGCGCCGTGCGCACCGGGTCAAGGCCCGAGTCGGGCTCGTCGAACAGCACGATTTCGGGTTCGAGCACGAGCGCGCGAGCGAAACCTGCGCGCTTGCGCATCCCTCCGGAGAGCTCGTTGGGCATCTTTTCGTTCGCGTTGCCGAGACCCACCTCGTTCAGGCGGCGGTTCACGATGTCCGCGATCTCGTCCTCGCCCTTCTCGGTGTGCTGGCGCAGCGGGAACGCGACGTTGTCGTACAGGTTCATCGAGCCGAACAGGGCCCCGTCCTGGAAGAGCACGCCGAACTTCTTGCGCAGCTCGAAGAGGTCGGCGTCCTTCAGGCTAGGGATCGACTCTCCGTGCACGATCACGTCACCCTGGTCCGGGTAGAGCAGGCCGACGATGTGCTTGATGCAGACCGACTTGCCGGTGCCTGAGGGCCCGAGGATCATCGAGATCTGATCCTCCGGCAGCGACATGTTCAGCCCGCGCAGGACATGGTTGCGGCCGAACGACTTGTGCACGTCGATGAACTCGATCGCGTCAGGAGCCTTCGACGGCCTCGCCTCACCCGAGTGGTAGCGGTACTCCTCCTCAGCCCCGCCCGGCTCGCCCGCGACGTCTGGATCGGGGGGCATGTCAGCCTCCGATCGGCGCCCTGGGGTTCGCGCCCCAGAAGATCTGGGTGCCCAGAGCCCCGATTATGTGGACAAGAACGAGATTCAGCACCATCGACTTCGCGGTGGCTCGACCCACGCCCACGGGCCCGCCGCTCGCGTTGTAGCCGTAATAGCAGGCGACGAGCACGATCGCGGTGGCCATGAACATCGCCTTGATGAGGCTGTATAAGAAATCCGGTGGATTCTGGAATTGCCAGAAGATCAGGAAGTAGCCGCCGGAGGAGACATAGCCGATCTGCTGCACCACCGCGATGTAGGACGCGAGGAACGCCGCGCCGATGCCCGCCAGGTACATGAACGGCAGCACCAGCCACGCGGCCAGCATGCGTGTGGCGCACAGGAACGTGACCGAGTTGATCCCCATGACCTCGAGGGCGTCGATCTCGTCGGAGATGCGCATCGCTCCGAGCTCGGCGACGATTCCGGTGCCGACCTTCGCGGCCATCATGTAGCCGAACGCGTACGGCGTGATCTCGCGCAGGTCGCACCACGCCGTGAAGACGCCCGAGTACGCCGGCGCACCCTGCGCTGCGGTGAAGTACGCACCCTCGATCCCGCACTGCAGGCCGAGGATGAACATCAGTGTCCAGATGATCGCGGTGGAACCGACGATCAGCACACCGGCCTGGCGCAGTGTCTCACCGAAGAACTTGAAGACCCGCAGCCCGTATACGTCGGCGACGATGTTGCCCGTGAACCTGCCGATCTCGCCGGTCGCCGCGAGCCATTCGCGGGGCATTGCGAGCAGTTCGTTCACTTGATCACCAGGATCTGCGGGTGGGTGGCCAGAAGCGTCTGGGTGAAGACGTAGTCGAAGGAGAAGATCGCTGTGAACGCGAGCACGACCGCCTCGTTGACGGCGCGTCCGACGCCCTCGGCGCCGCCGGATGCGCTCATGCCCTTGTAGCAGCAGACGATCGCGATGATCGCGCCGTAGATCGTCGTCTTCAGCACCGACCCCCAGAGGTCGGTGGTGGAGGCGTTCGCGAACAGGGTGCTCCAGAACGGCCCCAGCGGCTGGTTGTTGACGAGCTCGGCGATGATCCCGCCGAAGATCCCGAACAGCAGCGCGTAGATGTCGAACAGGCCGGTCACGACCATCAGGGCCAGGAACCTGGGCACGACGAGGTTCTTGACGGGGTCCACGCCGAGGACCTGGAGGGCGTCGAGCTCCTCCCGGACCTTGCGTGCGCCGAGGTCGGCGGTGATCGCGGTGCCCGCGACGCCCGCGACGACGATCGCTGTCACGCTCGGCCCGATCTCGCGGACGGCCCCGAGCACGAAGAAGCCGCCGAGCCTGTCCAGGGCGCCGAAGATCGTCAGGAAGTTCGCCGCCTGAAGGCCCGGAGCGGCATAACAGATGCAGACCGTCGAGATCAACAGCGGGAACCAGCACAGTCGCAGCGCGAACAGGAACTGCGAGACGAACTCCCCGCCGTACGGGTACGGGGGCCTCAGCGCGGAGACGATTGTCCTGCCGGTGAGGATCATCATGTCCCCGATTTCCTCCAGCAGATTCCTAGCGGGGATGAATGCCCGCTCGGCGACGCTGCGAACCATCTCTACAAACCCCTCCTCGGGTTGCGGTCAAACGCGCATCGAACTCTACGCCATGCAAACCCGGCGGGGGGCTGCCCCCGGGCAGCGCCCGGCGATCTTGCACGCGAGCGCCGCTGGTAATGTGGCCCGATCGTGAGGGGGAGCCGCAGAGCAGTTCCGGGGCTTGGCCGCGCTCGCGGCGCGCTCACGGGCGCCCGGCGGGCGCCGTTGGCAGCGCTCACGACGCTCGCGTGTCTCATCCTCGCCGGCTGCGGCGGCGGGACGCCGCAGGACGCAAACGAACCGGCGGGCAACTTCCCGGTGCGCGTGAGGGCCTTCTTTCCGCTCAGGCAGGCGGTCGCCAAACAGACCGTGATGCTGATCCAGGTTCGCAACGTCGGGACACAGACGGCGCCGAACGTCGCGGTGACCGTGAACTCGTTCAGCTACAGGACCGACTTCCCTGGAGTCGCCGACCCCAAGAGGCCGACCTGGGTGATCGAACAGGGACCGGGCCCGGTGGCCCACCCGCCGGTCCAGACGCAGGAAGTCAGCGCGGCCGGTGGCGGCGTCACCGCGTACGTGAACACGTGGGCGCTCGGACCGCTCGCACCGGGCGCGACGCGGACGTTCGTGTGGCACGTCGTGCCGGTAAAGCCCGGCCTGCAGGTCGTGCGCTACGTGATCGCGGCGGGCCTGGCGGGCAAGGCAAGAGCGGTCCGGCCTGTGACGGGAGGCCCCGTGAAGGGTGCGTTCCTGGTCCATATCGCGCCTGTGCCGCCCGCCACGCATGTCGACCCGAACACCGGCCTGGTCGTCCCCGGGCCGGTCCCGACGACCCACTAGCGGACACCGCGCGGGCGTTTGGCCCGCTGTCGAAAGATCGGCCGCCAGCTTTCGCCAGCCGGTGATCCCGAGCGCGCGGCTTCGCACTACGATTGGCTTCCGCCATGCGCCCCCGGGCGCAGAGGGCACCCGCCACCCTTCTCCAGGAGGAATCGAGCCAGCCTATGTCAAGGACCCGCCAGCAGAACGTCACAGCCGCCCAGTGGACCGCCAACGGATCAGCCCTCGGCTCGGTCGACCTCACCCTCGCCGACAACCAGGTCTTCGGCGCCAACGTGTTCTCGCCGGCCGTCCAGCGCGCCCGCCTTCCCAAGCACGTGTACAAGGCCCTCGCCAGGACCCTCGCGCGCGGCGAGGCACTCGACACGACGCTCGCCGACGCCGTCGCGCAGGCGATGAAGGAATGGGCGCTGGAGAAAGGCGCGACCCACTACACGCACTGGTTCCAGCCGCTCACGAACTCGACCGCGGAGAAGCACGACTCCTTCTACTCGCCCCAGGGCGACGGCACGGCGCTGGCCGAGTTCTCCGGCAAGGAGCTCATCCAGGGCGAGCCGGACGCGTCGTCGTTCCCCACCGGAGGGATCCGCGCCACATTCGAGGCGCGCGGCTACACGGCGTGGGACCCGACGAGCCCGGCGTTCATCCTCGAGAACCCGAACGGGGCCCTGCTGTGCATCCCGACGGCGTTCACGTCGTGGACCGGCGAGGCGCTCGACCACAAGATCCCGCTCCTGCGCTCGATGGACGCGCTGTCAGGTGCGGCTGTGCGCGCGCTGGAGCTGCTCGGCGTCGATGAGGCGACGCGCGTGTTCACCACGATCGGCTGCGAGCAGGAGTACTTCCTGATCGACGAGCAGTACTACTTCGAGCGTCCGGACCTCGTCACGACCGGGCGGACCCTGTTCGGCGCAAAGCCGCCGAAGGGCCATGAGCTCGACGACCACTACTTCGGCTCGATCCCCGAGCGGGTGCTGGCGTACATGCTCGAGGTGGAGCTCGAGCTCGCGAAGCTCGGCGTGCCGATCAAGACGCGCCACAACGAGGTCGCGCCGAACCAGTACGAGGTCGCCCCGATCTTCGAGAACTCGAATGTCGGCGCGGACCACCAGATGCTCACGATGCAGGTCCTGCAGAACACGGCCCGCCGCTACGGCCTGATCTGCCTGCTGCACGAGAAGCCGTTCGCCGGCGTCAACGGCTCGGGCAAGCACAACAACTGGTCGATGGGCACCGACACCGGCCTGAACCTGCTCGAGCCCGGCGACACCCCCGCCGAGAACCTGCAGTTCCTGTTCTTCTGCACGGCGGTCATCCAGGCCGTCAACCAGCACCAGGCGCTGCTGCGGGCATCGATCGCGAGCGCCGGACAGGATCACCGCCTCGGCGCGAACGAGGCTCCTCCCGCGATCATCTCGATCTTCCTCGGCGCCGAGCTCGAGAAGGTCTTCGGCGCGATCGAGGCGGGCAAAGTGCAGGCATCCAAGCCCGGCTCGTTCCTGGGGCTGGGCACCCCCGTGCTCCCGGCGCTGCCGCTGCACGGAGGCGACCGCAACCGCACGAGCCCGTTCGCGTTCACCGGCAACAAGTTCGAGTTCCGCGCACTCGGGTCGAACTCCTCACCGGCGTTCCCGAACACGGTCCTCAACACGATCGTCGCCGAAGCTATCGACGACCTCGCGGCGAAGCTGCAGACGGCACTGAAACCGTCCAACGCGACACTCGAGAAGGCCGTCGCGTCGGTCGTGAAGGAGTCCTGGAAGGCCAACAAGCAGGTCATCTTCGACGGTGACGGCTACTCGGAGGCATGGCACAAGGAGGCCGCGAAACGGGGCCTGCTGAACCTGCGCACCACACCCGAGGCGCTTCCGTGGCTCATCGAGAAAGGGACCGTGGCGTCGTTCAAGAAATACAAGGTCCTCTCAAAGCGCGAGCTCGAGGCCAGATATGAGGTCTTCACCGAGCAGTACGCGACGATCATCAACATCGAGTCCGAGACCGCCGCGTCCATCGCGCGCACGATGGTGCTCCCGGCAGCCGTCCGCCACCTGAACGAGCTGAAGGCGAGCGGGCTGGAGGAGCTCGTCGGCGAGGTCGAGCCGCTGGTCAAGGAGCTGCACTTCGCTCTCCTGAAGCTCGAAGAGGCGAACCTCGACGAGAACCAGGACGACTCGACCCCGCAGAAGTGGGCTGAATACATCCGCGACGCGGTGATCCCTGCGATGGCTGACGTCAGGGACGTCGCCGACCGCCTGGAGAAAGTGGTGGCCGACGACCTGTGGCCGCTGCCGAAGTACTCGGAGATGCTCTTCATCAAGTAGCCGGGCGCGGGATCGCCCGCGCCCGGCCCTGCAGGACCTCGGGGAACCCGGACCACCGGGCTCCCCGGGGCTGCGCCTTCTGATCGGGTAGGTTGCCGGGCACCAAACACGAGCTAGGGAGGGCGCAGGCATGGCACGGGAAGCGGCAGGATCACGAAGGTTCGCCATCGCGGCCAGCCTCCTCGCAGCAGGCCTGCTCGGCGTCCTGGCGTCGAGCGCGAGCGCGGCCGCGCCCGCCTACAGCCTGCTCGGCACATGGCAGTCCGGCCCGCTCAACGGAAGCGTGCGCGAAGCGGCGAACGGGACGCAGACAGTGACGCAGATGAACATGAGCACGGGCGTCTTCTCCGGGACCTCCGTCGTCGACGGGGTCCATTTCGCGCTCGCAGGCGTCGAGAGCGGCACGTCGCTCGAATTCACCCAGAGCGAGGGCTCCTACACGGCGCACGACAAGGTCCCGGCGCTGAGCATCCTCCCCGACGGGCACGTCGGCGGCAACGGCAGCTTCGAAGCGGGCGACTTCTGGATGGAAGTGAGCGCCGCCGCAGGCACACCCGCGAAACCCACCGAAGAAGAATCCAAGAGCGCCCTGCGCACACCGTTCGTCACGGTGATCTGCGACATCTTCCCCGCCACCCCGTCGAGCTCGACCTGCACCGCCGACGTGGGCGACGACGGCGCGAGCGCACGCCACACCCCGACGGGGACCGTGACGTTCTCCACCACGGTGGGGACGTTCCTCACCGGGGTGACATGCGACCTGTCCCCCGCCGTCGGCCTCGGCGCGGTCTCGAGCTGCACGCTTCCGTTCCTGCCCGCGCCCGGCACACAGGAGGGCGCTCCGCTCCCGGTGTTCGCGAGCTACTCCGGCGACTCGGTGTTCTCGAAGGCCTCCGGGTCCACCACCCCCGTCGCTCCCTCGCCCGGCTCGAGCGTCGCTGAAGTCGCAGGCAACGGCGCGTTCACGCTGAGCCTCGTGAACCCCAACGGGGTGTCCTCCGCGGGTGTCGTGGGCATCTCCTCCGCGGGCGCGGCAGCCGCGACACGGGCTCACGCAGCGAAGGCGAGCCTTGCCTCGGGGTCCTTCCACGCCGGGCGGTTCGGGGTGACGGTGCTCCACCTCAAGCTCTCGAGCGCCGGGCGCGCCGCGCTGAAGCGAAGCAAGAAGCTGAAGGTGCTGGTGCATGTCACGAGCACCGTCGACGGCAAGAAGCTCTCGCGCTCCTATCCGCTGACCCTGCGCGCCGGCAAGCACTGACGGGCGGCCGGGCTGCGCCCGGCTCGCCTGCGGCTAGCATTGACCACTCATGCGTGACTATCTGAAGGCCATAAGCGAGCGCGTGCTCGTATACGACGGTGGAATGGGCGCCACGCTCGAGCAGTTCGAGCTGACGAGCGAGGACTACGGCGGCCTGGCCGGCAAGTGCCACGAGGCGCTGGTGCTCAACCGCCCCGACGTCATCGAGGGTGTGCACAGCTCGATGCTCGAGGCCGGGGCCGAGGTCGTCGAGACGGATACCTTCCAGGGCTCGAGGATCAAGCTCGAGGAGTGGGGTCTGGCCGACCACACGATGGAGATCAACGTGAAGGCCGCCCAGCTGGCCCGCAAAGCAGCCGGTGAGGACCGGTTCGTCGCGGGCTCGATCGGCCCCACCGGCTATCTCCCGGCATCCGAAGAGCCCTCCCTCGGCCAGATCCGCTTCCACGAGCTCGTCGAGGTCTTCGCCGAGCAGGCATCCGGCCTCGTAGAGGGCGGCGCGGACCTGCTGATCATCGAGACCGCCCAGGACATCCTCGAGGTCAAGGCGGCGATCTTCGGCGCACGCGAGGCCTTCGCGGCGAAGGGCCGGGTGCTGCCGATCCACACTTCGGTCTCGCTGCTGCCCAACGGCGGCAAGATGCTGCTCGGCACCGACATCTCGGCTGTGCTGACGACACTCGAGGCGCTCCGCGTCGACGTGATCGGGCTGAACTGCTCGACGGGCCCGGAGAACATGCGCGACGCGATCCGCTTCCTCGGTGAGTTCTGCCCCGTCCCGGTCGCGTGCATCCCGAATGCCGGCCTGCCGCTGCAGGGCCCGGACGGCGAGACGATCTTCCCCGAGAAGCCTGTCCCGCTCGCCGAAGCACTGAAGGAGTTCGTCGAGCGTTACGGCGTCGGCATCGTCGGCGGCTGCTGCGGCACGACACCCGAGCACATCGCCGCGATCGTCGAGCGCGTGGGCGGGCGGCCCGTCGGCCCGCGCCCCGCCCCGCGCCCGCCCCACCTCTCGTCGATGATCGCCGCGACGCCGCTCGTGCAGGACCCGAGCCCGACCCTCGTCGGTGAGCGCGTGAACTCGCAGGGCTCGCGCAAGGCGAAGGAGCTGCTTCTCGCCGACGACTACGACGGGCTCGTGCAGATCGCCGAGGACCAGGTGCAGGGAGGGGCGCACGTGCTCGATCTCTGCGTCGCGCTGACCGAGCGCACCGACGAGGACGAACAGATGCGGCTGCTGGCGAAGAAGGTGTCGCTGACGCAGCCCTCCCCGATCCAGATCGACTCGACCGAGCCGGAGGTGATCGAACGGGCGCTGGAGCAGATCCCCGGCCGCGCGATCGTCAACTCCGTGAACCTCGAGGCCGGCAGGGCCAAGCTGGACCGCGTGGTGCCGGTGGCGCTCGCCCACGGGGCAGCGCTGATCGCGCTGACGATCGACGAGGTGGGCATGGCCAAGACGGCCGAGCGCAAGGTGGAGATCGCAAAGCGCATCCGCGACCTCTGCTGCGAGGAGCACGGGCTCGACCCGCAGCTGCTGATCTTCGACTGCCTGACGTTCACGCTGACGACCGGCGAGGAGGAGTGGCGCCCGTCCGCGGTCGAGACGATCGCGGGGATCCGCGCCATCAAGGAGCAGCTCCCCGGCGTGAAGACGTCGCTCGGCGTCTCCAACGTCTCCTTCGGCGTCTCCCCCGGCGCCCGCGCGGTCCTGAACTCGGTGTTCCTGCATCACTGCGTGGAGGCCGGCCTTGACCTTGCGATGGTCAACCCGAACCACATCACCCCATACGGCGAGATCTCCGAGGATGAGCGCAAGCTCGCCGACGACCTCGTCTTCAACCGCCGCGAGGACGCGCTCGAGCGCTTCATAGGCCACTTCGAGTCAAAGGGCGAGCAGGACGCCGCGCAGGGCAGCGCCGACCCAACGGAGGGGATGGAGCCCGAGGAGGCGCTGCACTTCCACATCCTGCGGCGCCGCAAGGACGGCGTCGAGGACTGGATCGACGCCAGCGTCGAGAAGATCGGGGCGGTGCCGACCCTCAACGAGGTGCTGCTGCCCGCCATGAAAGAGGTCGGCGACAAGTTCGGGGCGGGCGAGCTGATCCTCCCGTTCGTGCTGCAGTCCGCCGAGGTCATGAAGCGCGCGGTCGCGCGCCTGGAGCTCTACCTCGACAAGATCGAGGGCTACACGAAGGGCACGGTGGTCCTCGCGACGGTGTTCGGCGACGTGCACGACATCGGCAAGTCGCTCGTCAACACGATCCTCACGAACAACGGGTACACGGTTGTGGACCTCGGCAAGCAGGTCCCGATTCAGACGATCGTGGACGCCGCACAGGAGCACGAGGCCACCGCGATCGGCCTGTCGGCGCTGCTTGTCTCCACCTCAAAGCAGATGCCGACCTGCATCGCCGAGCTGCAGGCGAAGGGCCTGGAGTACCCGGTGCTGATCGGCGGCGCGGCGATCAACCGCGCGTTCGGCTACAGGGCGCTGTATCCGGGCGGCAAAGACTCCCAGGACATGTACGAGCCGGGTGTCTACTACTGCAAGGACGCCTTCGAGGGGCTCGCGGTGATGGACCGGCTGATCGAGCCGGAGTCACGCGCACAGCTCGAGCAGGAGCTCCGCGCCGGAGCGAAGGCGTTCCGGGAGAAAGGCGACGAGCCGGCACCCCAGGGTGACCTCACGGACTCCTCGGTCCGCTCGGCGGCGCGCACCGACGAGCCGGTACCCGAGCCCCCGTTCTGGGGCGTGCGCGAGATAGACGTCGACCTCGACGACGTCTACCGTCACCTTGACACCCACGTCCTGTTCAAGCTGCACTGGGGCGGGCGCGGCGTCAAAGGCGAGGCCTGGAAGACGCTTCTGCGCGAGGACTTCCGCCCCCGCCTTGAGCGCATGTGGGCGGAGCAGGACTACCTGCATCCGCGTGCGCTGCTCGGGTTCTTCCCCTGCTACGCGGACGGCAACGACATCGTCGTGCTCGACCCGCAGGACCGCGCGAGCGAGCTGACCCGCTTCGTGTGCCCGCGCCAGCCCGCGGGAGAGCGGATATGCCTGGCCGACTTCTTCAGGCCCGCCGTCGACGGCAGGCCGCCTGAGCAGCTCGACGTGATCGCGGTGCAGGCCGTTACCGTGGGCGGCGAGGTGACCGAGCTGATGGCGCGCCTTGAGGCCGAAGGGGAATTCGCCGAGCAGCTGTTCGTCCACGGCCTCGGGGTGCAGACCGCAGAGGGCCTGGCGGAGTGGCTGCACCACGAGATTCGCGGGATGCTCGGCATCGACGCCACACAGGGCCGTCGCTACTCATGGGGCTATCCGGCCGTTCCGGACCAGAGCGAGCACGAGAAGGTCTCGGAGCTGCTTGACCTCGCGCAGATCGATATGACGATCACCGACGGCTACGCGCCGGACCCGGAGCAGTCCACGCTCGCGCTCGTCGCCCACCACCCTCAGGCGATCTACTTCGGTACGCGCCAGGGGCGCCTGCCGGCCGTCTCCTCACCCGACGACGTGATCATGGGCTCAAGCCGCGATCCGTCGCTGTTCGCCGACCTCGACGACGCGGACCCGCAGGACGAGCTTCTCGACGACGCCGAGCCGGCCGCCGCCGGCTAGGACTTCGCCGGGCCCTGGGAGGCGGCCTGGCGTGCGGGCGCGCTGGGGTCCGCGGCTTCGGCCATCGCCATGATTTCGTGCCCGTAGAGGGGCTTGGCGAAATGGAAGCCCTGTCCGAACTCGCAGTCGACGTCCTGCAGCCTGGTCACCTGGCCGGGGCTCTCTATGCCCTCGGCGACCGACTTGAGGTTGAAGATCTGCGCGAGCTGGATGATCGCGCTCGTGAGCTGCTCGACCTCGGGGGTCGGGTCGGCCAGGAACGAGCGGTCGATCTTCAGGATGTCGACGGGCAGGCTCCTTATGTAGTTCAGCGATGAGTAGCCGGTGCCGAAGTCGTCGATCGCGAGTTTGACGCCGAGCTCGCGAAGCGCGTTCAGGCGCATCAGGCTCACCTCCATGTCCTGCATCATCACGCTCTCGGTCAGCTCCAGAGTCAGGCTGCTCGGGATGATCTGGGTGCTCTCGAGCACCATGCGGACCTCGTGGATGAACTCGGGGCGCTGCAGCTGGCATGCGGAGACGTTGACGGCCATCGAGAGCGGAGGCTCGCGGGGTATCGCCCGCTGCATCTCGGCTGCCCATTCGCATGCCTCCCAGAGGATGTGGCGGCCGACGGGCACGATCAGACCCGTGTCCTCCAGCAACGGAACGAAGTCCAGCGGCTGGATCGTGCCGCGCACCGGGTGCTCCCACCGCACCAGTGCCTCCATGCCCGCCATGTCGCCGAGCGCGAGGTCCATGATCGGCTGGTAGCGGAGCGTGAACTCGCCGGCGTCAAGGGCGCGTTGCAGGTCCGTCTTGAGCTCCAGCCTGGCGAGTGCCTTCGCGTGCATCTCGGGCTGGAAGACCTGGTACTGGCCCTTTCCGCTCTCCTTCGCCATGTACATCGCGGCGTCCGCGTTGCGCAGCAGCTCCTCGGCGTCGCTGGCGGAGATCATCCCCTGGTCGCTGAACGCGATCCCGACGCTGCTTGCGAGCGTGATGTCCCTGTCGTCGAGCTTCAGGGCCGCCGACAGCGTCTGCATCACGCGTCCGGCGATCTCGATCGACTGCAGCTCGCTCTCGGGCTGGCGGATCAGGATCGCGAACTCGTCGCCCCCGAGGCGGGCCGCGGTGTCGATCGGCCGCATGCAGTCCTCAAGGCGCCTGCCGACCTCCCTGAGCACCTCGTCGCCGGCGGCGTGCCCGAGGCTGTCGTTGATGTTCTTGAAGTCGTCGATATCCAGGAACAGCACGGCGACCGGCAGGCGCTCGCGGCGCTGGGAGATCAGCGCGTGCTCGACGCGGTTGCGGAAGAGCGCCCTGTTGGGCAGGCCGGTGAGCGTGTCGTGGAAGGCCTGGTGCTCGAGCTCGGCCTGGAACGCCTTGCGCTCGCTGATGTCACGTACGTTCAGCACGATCCCCTCGATCGACTCGTCGCCGAGCAGGTTCGTCGCGAGCGCCTCCACGTCGCGCCAGCTCCCGTCGGCGTGACGCCCCCTGAACTCGCACGTCACGGGCTGCCCGGCGGCCGCCGCGCCGACGGTCGTGACCAGCGCTTGCACGCGCGCCGCGTCGTCGGGGTGCACGTAGTCGCCCATCGACCGGCCGGCGACCTCCTCCGGGGAGTATCCGAAGGTCTGCTTCACCGACGGGCTCGTGTACTGGACGAGACCGTCGCCGTCGAGGATGCAGATCACGTCCGAGGAGTTCTTGATCAGTGAGCCCAGCCTCGCCTCGGCGCGCTGGTTGACGCTCGCCTCGGTCAGCGCGACGGTCTGCAGCGCGAGCGCGACCTCGGCGGCGAGCGTCTCGAGGCTCGCGACAGCTGCGGGGGCGAGCCGCCTGTTGGCGCGCACGGCCAGCGCACCCGCGATCGCCTGACCGACGAACAGGGGCGCGAAGGAGAGAACGCGGTCCGGCTCATCGATGCTGAGCACCCGCTCCCGCGCCATGCGGCTGCGCACCCTCTCGGGGAGGTCCGCCAGGCGCAGCGACCCCACGGCCGGGCCGCCGGGGCTCGTGCAGCCCACCGAGCGCAGCTCGCCGCTCTCGGGGTCCATCTCGTAGATGCAGGCGCTCACGCCCTCCCTCACGACCGACCGGGCGGCACCGAGCGCCGCCTCATAGATCTCCTCGCGGCTGCCCGCCGCGACGAGCGACTCACCGGCGAGGCGAAGCGCCGCCTCACGACGGGTCGCCTCCTCGTTGCTGTGCACGATGCCCGCCATCCTCACGAGCACCAGACCGAACATGAGCGTCGACGCCCCGATGAGGGCGTAGAGGTCCAGGTCCTCGCCGAGCGCTTCGCGCACGACGATGACCAGCGGCGCCGTCAGGCTCGCGCACGCCAGCAGCGCAAGGCGCGCGCGGGTGAGCCGCGCGTCCACTTCGGGCCCCGGTTCGGAGAGCTGGGCCATCGAGGGGTGCAGCACCGCGGTGCCGAGCAGGGCGTAGTAGACCGCCCATCCGGCGTCGGGCATCCCGCCGGTGCTCACGCTGCCGTCGAGCAGCTTCCAGCCGTAGATCACGTCGCTGAGCAGCAGCACGACCGCGCCGGAGAGCAGGAACACGAACGCGGGCTCGCGGCGGTGGCTGCCGGCGGCGACACGCGCCACCACGCCCAGCACCAGGATGTCCATTATCGGGTAGGCGATCGAAGTCGCCCTGCGCAGGACCGAGAGGCTGTCGGCGTGGGTGTACGGGTCGATCAGGTAGACCCACAGCAGCGTCGCGAGCGCCAGGGTCACGATCATCGCGTCGACCGTCGCGGCGCTGTCGCGGTGCTCGTGGCGGTTGCGGACGATCAGCACCATCCCTGCGACCAGGAACGGGTAGAACGCGAGGTGGAACGGGTCGGCGATCGACGGGAACGCCAGCCCCGAGCCGAACAGCCGTTCATAGTTGTGGGCGATCACGTCGCTGGTCACGAACAGCAGCTGGCCGGCCGCGAGCAGATACCACGGCAGCCGTGCGGCTCCCGGCGGGTTGCGCCACGCGCCGATCACGAGCGCACCGACCGCGGCGCCTCCGATCAGGTCGAAGACGAGGCCGCTGCCGAGCCAGCCGGGGGCGCTCGAGAAATGGGCGAGCACGTAGCCGGCCGTGAGCACCGCCATCGTGGCGAGATACACGAGCCAGGCGTTCTGCCAGCGCACACGCAGGCCGATCGCGTCCGCGGGGACCACGGCCCCGGTCCGTGTGACGGGTATCGCGCTCACCCCGCGATCCTCAGCTTCCCGCCCGGCGGAGCATCCTGGTGGCGAGCATCCTTGCCGCGCCTCATCACGGCCTGCCCTGGATGCTCGATCGCGCGAGGTGTTCGGGGACTCCGGCGGCGTGCCCGCTGCAGCGCTCGCGCATGCGCGCGAACTCGGCCCGGATCATCCGGGTGTCGCCCAGCGTCGCGCGCCACGCGACACGGGGCCGCGCGGGAGATCGATCGAGGCGCACACACCTGGCCTCCAGCGTCCTTGACACCGAGTTCCCCACGGCGAGGCTATCGGCCGTTGCGCCGCCTTACTTAAACCACGACGGCGTGTTCTGCGCGGAATCCCGGCACCGGGAGCCGCGTCAGCTGTCTTCGCGGGGCGGCGGGCGGAAGAGGATCCTCTTGACCTCTATCGCCGTGCCCCCGCCGAGGCGCAGGGCGGTCTGGAACCCCTCTGCGCCGACCTCGCCGGCGTCGAGCGCGCGTCGCAGCTCGTTGACGGCGGCCAGATCGTCCTCCTCGACGTTCTCGCGCGGCGTCTCGAGCATGATCAGGTGCCGGGGGCGACGCAGCGCTGCCGCCATCCGCACGAACGGCTCGCGCTCCTGCGGCAGCAGGCCGTCTGTCGCGAGCACAACCGTCTCGCGGTTCTCAAGGCGCTTGGCGACAGCCGCGGAGAGGAGCTCCTGCGCGCGTGCCTGGATGTCCTGCTCGGCCACGCGGCCCGCCAGAAGGGCACGCACCTTGTCGAGGGAGAGGAGCGACGCGCGGTCCTCGATGAGCCTGTCCAGGAAGCTCTCCCGCTCGGACGGGGACGCGGACACCACGACGACCAGGCTCCCGGGCGAGTACCGCAGGCGGTCGGCGGGGGCCAGGACACGGCAGTGGACGGTGAGGTCCATGGGCCTCGGCGGAGCGCCGTCGCGGCGCGGGCGATCGGAGGACCATCCCGTCCGCTCGTCCTCTGAGATCTTCACGCTTCGCCCTGGAGGTCTGCTCGCCATACCCCCATCATGCCTCAACCGGGCCCCGCACCCCCTCGCCCCTGCACGGGGAGCCCTCCGGCGGCGCCCTCAGAGGAGGCGATCAGGGCGAGCTTCGCCCGCCTGTCCAGCCGCTTGATGCGGGCCTCCTCACGCATCGCTGAGCTGCGATCGGGCATCGGCACGGCCATCGCGAGAGCCACCGGCAGGCGGCTGGCGGTGTACCGGCTCGCCGTGCCGGCGTTGTGGCGCGCAACACGCCGCTGCAGGTCGTTGCTCCATCCCGTGTACAGCGTGCCGTCCGCGCAGCGCAGCATGTAGACCCAGGCGTCGCTCATCGCTGGCGGATACGCCGTGGGCGTCCCGGTCCCTGCACGCGGTCGCTAGCCCGGGGCGCCGGCCCCGACCGGGGCGAGGGACGCGCGCGCGGGCTCCGGCAGCGGAGGCAGCTGCACGGGCGAGGCGTGCATGGTGCGCAGGCGCACCTCGCGCCAGGAGAGTCCCTCGATGATCAGAGCGGGCATCCCCATGATCAGCGCGGTCGCGACCTCGACGGCCTGAAGGACGATGCCGTAGGCGATCGCCTCGGGTGCCGAGACGTGGTAGGCGCCGACGAGGACGGCTGCGCACGCGGCCTGAAAGACACCGACGTTGGCAGGCGTGGCTGGCAGGACCGCGGTGACGTTGACCGCGAACAGGACCGCCGCGGCGCCGGCCAGCCCTGCGCGGCCCTGCAGGCCGAATGCCATCAGCAGAAGCCAGCAGCTGGCGAGCTGAAGCGTCCACGCCCCGAGCTGCAGGCCGGTGGCAGCGAGCGCCTGGCGGGGATGGCGAAACACGCGCAGCCCGTCGCGCACCCGCGCGAGCGTGTGGCGCAGCGCGAGCATCAGCGCCGCCACCTGCTCGGAGCGTCCCGCGGCGGCCCGCGGGAGCAGAACGGGGGCGAAGAGGACCGCGGCGAGCGCGGCGGGCGGCGCAAGGGCCACCAGGATCAGCGCGCCATGGTGTCCGTCGAGGACGTTGACGCTTGAGAACATCGCGGCTCCGAGGAGCACGAGAGCGAGCAGGTTCAGGATCGTCTGGGAGACCATCGTCCCGAGGACCACCGGGAGCGTGTCGCGTGCCCGGCCAAGCCTGCGCGCGACGATCAGGGCACGTGAGGGCTCACCGAGCCGTGCGGGCAGCGTCGAGGACATCAGCACACCTATGAAGGTCCCCTGCATGGCGTCCCGGCGCCTCGCCCGGCGCCATGTGGGAGCGCATGCGAGGATCGCGTGCCAGGCGATCGCACGAGCGAACATCGACGCGCACATCACCCCGAGCGCCGCGGCGACGAGGCCGGGCTTTGAGGCGAGCAGGCTCGTGAGCACGCGGTCGACGCCGATATGCCCCAGCGCTATCGCGGCGAGCACCGCCGCGAACAGGCAGGAGAGCGTGATCGCGCCGCGTCGCAGCGCGCGCGGTGCACGGCCCCTGCCGACGTCCCTGCCGTCCCCAGACGCGCGCAGGCTCGGCAGGCGCTCCGCGGGGATCTTGGGGAGCATGTCGGCGGGCCTGATGCCGATGCGGACCGCCGCAGCCTGTTTGCGCCCGACGGGGGCCGGCACCGCCATCGCCTGCTCATATGTCTCGAGCACCTCCGCTGCAACGCGCGGCCATGCGAACCGCTCAGCGCTCTCGCGAGCGCAGCGAGCCATGCGCGCCCGCCGCGGCGGATCGAGCGCGAGCGAGCGCAGCGCCTGCGCAAGCGCGAGCCCGTCGCCCGCGGGGACCAGCACGCCCTGCTCGCCGTCGCGCAGGACATCGCGGTAGCCGGGTATGTCCGAGGCGACCACGGGCGCTCCCGCCGCGAACGCCTCGGTGAGGACCATCCCGAAGCTCTCACCGCCGAGCGACGGTGCGCAGACCACATCGGCGGCGCGCAGCTCTGCGAGCTTGCGCTCGTCGGAGACCTTGCCGAGGGCGTTCACGCCGCGGCCGTCGAGCATCATGTGCGAGACCTCCTGGGGGCTCGCGCCGACGAGGGTGAGCGTCGCGGGGATCTCCTCGCGCAGCGCCTCGAAGGCGCGCAGCAGCACAGGCAGGCCCTTGCGCTCCACGGCCTGCCCGATGAACAGGATCCGCAGGCCGCCGTCGCCGGAGTCGCCTCCGGGGTGTCCCTGCGCCGCGCCGGGGAGGTCGACCCCGTTGGGGATGATCCGGTAGCGGCCGCCGTAGAAGCGTCGTGCGGTCCACGCCGCGGCCTCGGAGACCGCGATACGGGCGTGCAGACGGTTCATGCGCAGGCGGCCCCCGAGGGGGACCGCGGCGACGCCGTTCGTGATCGCGTTCTCCGAATACGTGTGGAAGGTGCCGACGACCGGGAGATCGCGGGTGCTGCGCAGGGCGTCCCATCCGAGCAGCGGAACGACCGGCTCGTGGATGTGCAGGACGTCGTATCCGCCTGCTCGCAGCTCCTCGCGCATCGCGAGAACTGCCTTCGGCGAGGCCACCAGGTTCGAGACCGCGCCGTTGGCGGGAATGCCGACGGTCCGCCCGAGGGCGACGAACCCGTCGGGAACGTCCCGCTGCTGAGGGCGTGCCCCCCGGTGCGTTCGTCTGGCGAGCTCGTCGTCCGGGTCGAACGGGGCCAGGACGCGGGTTTCGTGGCCCGCGCGGTCGAGCTCGCCGGCGAGGGCCTCGATGTGGCGCGTTACCCCACCCGGATACGTCCACGAATACGGCGACAGGAGCGCGATCCGCACGCTCACACTCTATCCGCCCGGCCGGAGAGCCCGGCGTGCTCGTGTGATAATCCCCCCGTGATTCTCCGCAAACTCTTCCTCGCCCGCGTTCGCAGGGTCTGACACGGTGCCGGCGCCGAGGCGCACCTCCGAGCGAAGGGCCTCAGAGCAGCTCAGCGAGGCCGATCCGGTCCTCGGCGCACTGATCGCAGCGGTCGGGCCGCTCGGCTCCTCACGGTCCGGGCGCCCTGACCGGGATGATCACTACGGAGCCCTCGTCCGGTCGATCACCGGCCAGCAGCTCTCCGTGAAGGCCGCCTCGTCGATCTACGCGCGCCTGACCGCACGGTTCGGCGGGCGCCCTCCCACGCCACAGGAGATCCTCTCGGACGACCCTGAAGAGCTGCGCGCCGCGGCGGGCCTGTCGCGGGCGAAGGTCTCCTACCTGCGCTCGCTCGCCGAGCACGTGCTCTCAGGGGAGCTGGAGCTCGAGCGCATGAACAAGCTGCCCGACGAGCAGGTGCAGGCCGAGCTCCTCGCCGTGAAGGGCATCGGGGTGTGGACCTCCCACATGTTCCTGATGTTCCACCTCGGGCGCCCGGACATCCTGCCCGTCGGGGATCTCGGGATCCGCAGGGCGATCGAACGCGCCTACGGACTCGATGAGCTGCCGGCCGCGGCGCAGATGGAGGAGATCGCCGAGCCCTGGCGACCGCACCGGACCCTGGCGTGCCGTTACCTGTGGCGCTCCCTGGACAACGAGCCCCGCACTACCTGATCGCCAATGACAGGACGGCCGTCGAGCTGGCGCGCGCCGCGGACCCCAAGCTCAGCAACTCCGCGTCGAGCGCAGCGGCGAAGCGCTATTTGAGCGTCGCGGTCAACGCGGTGCTCGAGCCGACGCCCGAGGAGGACATGAACGACACCCGTACGGATACCTTCACGCGCCTGTGCGCTTTCAGTGCCGCCTTGGTCTTCGCCGTGAGCGACAGCGTCAGCTTGTAGACCCCGGGGCGCGCCTCCGAGTGGTGGGCACCCACGACACCTGAGCCGGAGACGGAGATCGAGCCGGCGGAAGGCAGGGAGAGCACGAGCGTGAGCGTCGTCTTCGCCGATGAGTGTCCGGTGATCTTGACCGGCGTCGGCGTTTTCGGCGCGGGCGCCGGGTTCACGAGCGTCAGGGGCGGCTGGTTGCCAGCGCCGGTGCTGCCGATCGGCGATTCGTTGAACGTTTCTCCGGGGCCCTGGCATGTGTCCTTTTCGCTGCTGCAGCGTTCTGCTTCAGGTGCTTTGTAGATACCGCCGTCGACACGCACGTCGTAGACGTCGCGCAGTCCGCCGTCTTCGTCCTGAGGAGCGAGCGACTGCGGCGTTGTGAAGTAGACGTTTTCTCCGTCTTCGCTCGCTCCCTCGAAATAGGACGGGAATTCGCCGGTGCCGTTGTCGAGCAGCGTGATGCAGCCCGCCGCAAGCGTGCACCCGCCGACGGTGTCAGGCCGCCACTCGTATGCGTGGATGGTGATCGCGCGGCCGGTCTTGCCTTCCTCCTGAGGGACGAGCGGGCTGTAGCTGTCGAAGAACACGCGTCCGTCTTCGAGGACGTTTCTAGGGATGCTGCCGCTTCGGACCTGAACGAAGGGGCCGAGCGGGCTGAACGGCTGCAGGTACGCCCTGGTCGAGCTGATCGGCTGGTGCCCGACGGGTGAGCAGGAGACGCATGGGAGCGTGGGCGCGCCCGGGCTTTCGGTGTACTGGTACTCGTAGAGCTCGGGGTCGGTCTTCCCGGTCACCTGATCAACGTTGTTGAAGGACTTGTTGATGTTGCTGTCTTTGGTTCCCAGCAGGAGCGTCTTGCCGTTCGGCGTGACACGGGCCACGAGGAAGCTCAGGCCGCTGTCGTTGCCGGGCTCGACCGCGTCGATCGTTTCTTCCTTGTTGTCGTTGGCGGTGGTGCCACCGCCGGCCTCTGTTTCGTTGATCGTCGCCACGTACGAGAGGTGACCTTCGTGGTAGGCGTAGACGTTCGCTTCGTGGTTGGCTTCGTTGACCGCTCCTGTGTTCCCGACGCCCGCAACGAGCTGGCCGGTGGCCGAGAAGTAGACGTACGTGCCGTCGCGTGATATTCCGAGCACCCCACGGACGTTCGCGCCGGTTGCGTCCACCGTGTCGGCGGAGAGGTCGGTCAGCTTTGCGCTGGCCCCGTTGTATTCGTACAGGTCGCAGCCCTGACCCGCCGATTCGGAGGATCCCGGCGTGAACTGACACCAGGTGGCGGGGCCTTTGCTCGTGCTCGCGGCCAGGCCGTAGTTGGCGGTGAAGAAGACCCTGCTGCCGTCGCTGGACGCGGCCTGGAAGCGAGCCCCGTCGTCAACGACCGCCGTGTCGGTTTTTGAGATCTCCACCGTCTTCGTGCCTTGCACCCTCATGAAGATCTGCAGCGGCGAGCGGGGCAGGTTCAAGGGGATCGGCTTTTCCTGTTCGTCGGAGAGCGCCGTGAAGAACAGTCGCGAGCCGTCTTCGGACATCGCGCCGATGTTCGAGTTCTGGTTGCCACCCTTGGACGCCACGACTTCCGTGGCGGGCTTGCCGTCCGGCAGGACCGAAGCGATGTGAACACCGTCGGCTGCGGTCCATTCGTAGATCGCGCCCCGCGGAGCGAAGTCGGGGCTCCCTGGCGCCACCGGCAGTTCCGACCCTTCGTCTTCGGCGTCGAATGCTATGTGTTCGCAGTTCCGCGAGGCGCCGTCCACGATGTAGCCTCCGCCGCTGTAGGGGCTCACGTCTTCGCGCGGTTTCTCGTTGGTCACCAGCGTGTATGTGCCCCGCGCTGATTCCGATGGGGCTGCGCCGGCCTGCGGTGTCCACATGTACAGCCGTTCGATTTCTTCCGAGGCGGTCTCCCCCGGTGCGATGTCGGGTTTTTCTTCGCCGGCGTGGCTGGCGAGCGGGAGTGCAGTTTTCTCGATCCCGCACGTGAGGTTCGGCGAGTAGTACTCCCACTGTCCGGCCGGACGCGGTCCGGGCTCGCCGATCGGCTCGAACCGGGTTTCCGGTGCCAGCGAAAGGTCCGTCCACAGGGACTGCGGTTCCGGGGTGCCGGTGCTGATGCCGTCGATGAACTGGCCGGCGCTCTGGCTGCCGGGGATCGCGCCGGTCATGGCGAAGGTGGTCGCGGGCCCCTGGTCCGCTGCCTGGTAGGGCACTTCGAGCGCGGTGGTGTCGTCGGGAACGGTCGCTTCCTCGTCGTTCTTGTCCACCGGCGTCACGAGTTCCCATCCGCGGCATTCGGGCAGCAGCGCTGTCACGCCCTGCTGGACGCGGGCTGCTTCGTTGGGGCAGCCTTCCGCAGCGGAGGCGCTCGTCGCCGAGCTGGCGCCGATCGCGAACACTGCCGCCGCAGCCGCCAGGAAAGCGCCGAATCGTGTGGTGCAGGTGCTGTAGATGATGTGTCGCATCCGCTTACGCCTTCGCCGTCGTGGTTGTGCTGGCGGTCTGTGTTCCGACCGTGACGGTCGCCGTCAGGCTCAGCTTCTTGTGCCGTTTGGCGTCTGCCTTGCCGAGCGAGGTCAGCGCGAGGGTCACCTGGTGGGTACCTGCACCGAGACCGCGCTTGGTAGCTGTCGTCACCCCACGTCCGGAGAGCTTCACGTTGCCGGCCTGGGAGAGTTTGATCGTCACGACCAGCCGGCTGGCGCTGGCCTTCGTCGCAGTGATTTTCACGTACGGCGGGCATTCGGAGACGTTGATCCGTGTCTTCTGGACCACCTCTTTGTTGCTCTGGGAGACGATCGTGGTCGGCGCGAAGAGTTCTTTTTCGCAGATGTTCCCGTATGCGGTAAGCAGCGCGTGGGGGCCCGTCGGCAGGGTGGTTTCGAACGTGCTGATCGGCGCGTCCGGGACCGTTTCGAATTTCGAGTAGGTGATCCCGTGCGCGATGTATGTGTTCCCGACCAGTTCGATGTGGACGCCTTCGCCCTGGAGCAGGTACACGAGGTCCGGGAATTCGCGGTTGGCGTGCGAGACCAGGATCGCCGGTCCGGTGAGCGGGACGTTCAGCAACGGCGTTATCGCCTTTGCGGTCCCGACGTAGGAGCCTTCGGGGCAGTTCGCGGGGTTGGCTTCGAAGACGTAGTCCGGGCACGCTTTGTGCAGCGTTTCGAGCTGTGACGGCAGGGCTTCCGGGAGCTGCAGTTCGACTTTGCGGATGTGTGCTTCCCCTGGCTGCTGTGCTACGCGCACCGTCAGGGTCGCGCCGAGTTTTTTGCTCGTGTGGGCGTTGGAGGACGCCGTGAACGTCGGGTTGAACGGAAGCGCGGCGCACCCTGAGGCGGTCATCGGCACCGAGGCATGGCTCGATGCGGCGGGTTCGCCTTCGCGCTGCGGAGCACCTGTGAACGTTGCTGAGATTTCGTGGCCGGCGCCCGATTCGCAGTTGGTGGGGTTGAACGTGAATTCGGGACGGTCCACCCTGACCTGGACCTCTTTCACCCTGAACGGCACGCCGTCAAGGCTCTGCGGCAGCGGGTCGCTTGTGATCGTGATGGCGGACGTGCTCTTGTTGATGTCGATCACCGCGTGGACGACGATCGTCCCGAGGTTGAAGGGTCCGGCCACCGCGGGTACCACGATGTCCAGCCCGAACGGACCGGATGCACCGGTCGCGGCGCTGCTCGTCGCGCCGGTCAGATATACGGGTCCGTTCACCACGAACGGCGTCGAGCCGGAGCCCGCAGCCGTCGTCGCGATCGCGATCCGCGAGTTGGCCGGGCACGTGGCTTCTTCTTTTTCGAGTGCCGTCGGGGCCACTTCGCACTTGCTGACACCGGCGATTTTGCCGAGCAGGCCTGGAGGCGTCTGGACCGTGATGCCGCTGAGGTCCTGTTCGCGATCATCCGGGCGCTTGAAGACCGTGACGAGAGGGCTGTAGGCGCCCGCCGCCGAGTTTTCGGTGCCGGCCGCGAGGCTTGGCGCGAACGGGAGCGTCCCCGCCGGGCAGGGGGCTCCCGCCCCGTCCCAGCTCGTTTCGAACGTGGCTGGCGGCTTGGTTTCTTCGAGTGTCGCCCCGGGGATTTCTGTGCCTTCGATGCTGCCGCCCAGACTCCACGGCGTGAGCAGCGAGCTGGTCGTGTACGTGCCGCAGGCCGGGGGGTTGGCGAGCGTGGCCCGCTGGCCGCCTTTCAGCGTCAGCTTGAGCGTCGTGAACGGGAATTGAGGGTTGCCGTCGAAGGTCGTCTTGACCTGGCCGACCTTCAGGCCGCCGGCCGCCTGGGTGGCGGGGGTGCCGGCGACAGCGGTGCCGGGCAGCTTGATCCGCACGCCGGAGTGCGGGGCTTCGGCTTCGATGAAGAGGCGGAACAGATTGCCGCTGAGGTCGTCCTGTTCGTGGCATGGCGAGCATCCAGGCTTGCCGATGAAGACTCGCCCTGTGAGTTCTTCTTCCAGCAGCGAGCTCTTGATGTGGACTTCTCCGACCTGCGAGGCGGACGGGCAGTGGCCGAGGGCGGTCGATTCCAGTTCGATCGATTCGGGGCCTTCCTGGTTGCAGGATTCGAGCCCGTTGGCCGCTGACGGCGAGAGCGAGACGCCGGCGGGCAGCGTCACCGTCGTGTCTTTGAGCTGCGGCGTTCCCGGGGTCCCCACGCTTTCGCTCTGGGGGATTTCCAGGCCGAACTGGTAGCCGGACGGAGCAGCTGCCTTGTTGGTTTCGGTCGGGCCGAATGCGACCTTCGGTTCAAATTTCAGTTCCTGGCAGCCGGTGACCGCGGGAAGCGGTTCAGAGTTGCCTTCGTGCCATGCGGCTTCGCCGCCGGCCAGCGATGGTTCGTTGTCCGCGTTCAGGGCGCCGGGGATCTCCCACTGGTCGTAGAACATCGAGGTGATCGGGTCCTGTCCTTCCTTGATCTGTTCCGCCTGGGTGAGGCAGTCAGCCGGGTTGGTCAGGAACGGGCGGTGCGGTTCTTCTTTGCTTTCCGCGCCCTTTTTGGAGTGGTTTTCGGTCTGGTTGCGTTCGGCGTTGTGGGAGGAGTCTGCAGGCACACCCCACAGCGTCAGCGAGATCCCGTTGATGTTGAAGGCCTCGTTGATGTCCGAGGAGAGCACCGTGACCCGGTAGTGCCCGTGAATGCGCCTGACGTGGGCGTCAAGGCGGACAGGCGTGTTGAGGAACATGAACCCGAACTCGGCCGGAACGCCGGCGGGCGGGACGAGGTTGTACAGCGGGACCTCGGTCACGGATTCTTCGAACGGGTGGATCAGCAGGCTCACTGTGCCCACCTGCGTCTCCGCTGCACAGCCGAGCGTCGGCGCCGCTTCTCCAGGCTCGCCTTTCGCGTTCAGCAGGAATTCTGCCTCAGGGCAACGCGTACGGCCTCCGGCGGGGTTGCCGATGAACCCTTCGGGCAGGACGACGTCGGCGTCCTTGAGGTTGCCCGGCGTGACCACCTGGTATTCGTGTTCAAACGGAACGTAGCGGGCGATCGTGTTGAAGAGGAAGGTCGTTGTGGCTGCGTACGGGTGATCGCCGGCCTTCGTGTCGATTTCGCCTTCGGGCCCGTATGCGGCAGCTTTGAAATCGTGCACGCCGAACTTCGCGGGTGTGTTGCTCACCAGCGCCGTGTCGGGTTCGGCCTTCGCCGGTTTGGAGCCGCCGCCCGTGATTTCGGCGTGGTTGGTGAGCTGCTCGCCTTCTTCGATCATCGCCGGGTTGGCGTAGGCGTCGATGAAGATCGGTTCCCCGACCGCGTCCGGGTTGACCGCGACGGTGCTGGTGCAGGTGATTTTGGTGTTGCCTTCGCCCGGGGTGCATTCCCATTCTTTTTCGTTGCGCGAGGACGGCGTAGCCTCGGTCACGAGCCCTGCCGGCAGAGTGTCCGTCACGGTGCTCGTCCCGCTCGAGGGGGCAGCTCCGTGGTTGATGGGGATCAACTCGTAGATCACCGTGTTGCGGTGCGATTCGTGAATTTCTTCTGCGCTGAACGAACCTTCGGAGCTTGACGGTTCGCCCGGCCGCGCTTCCACTTCGTTGATTTCTTTGCTCGTCGCTTCGATCGATTCGGCTTCCATTTCGACAACGTTCTTGCCGAGGAACTTCGTGCCCGTGAACGTGATCGTGTATTTCCATTCAGATTGGCCGAATTCGGTTGGGCCGTCACCCGTGACCGTGAGTTCGCTGTCGGTGACTTTCAGGGCCACTTCGAGCGCGTTCTGAACCTGCTCGGGGGACGCGTTGTACGGGAGCGGATGGGTCTTGAATTCCTTTTCGGCGACCGTGCCCGCGAGGTAGAACTTGCCGACGTTCGGGGAGTCGGCGACTTCGAAGGTGAACACCTGGCCGAGCGGCGCCGTCTGGGGGATGTTCGTCGGAGCGTGGTTCGAGATCAGCTCCCACCCCGGGGCGGGGGCCTGTGCGCTCGCCCCGGCGGCCAGCGCGAGGAAGAGCGCGAGGCACAGCGGAACGATCGCGAGGAGCCTGCGCGCTGCACCGGCGCGCGGCGCACGCCGGTAAGGCTGGCTCATGCGGGGGGCCGGCGAGCCGGCCGCGGCGTCCGTGCCTCCTCTGCTGTCCCTCTCTCCCCGTCCCATCAATCCCCTCGATCTTGATCTCACTGCTGTCCCGGTGAACAGCATATACACGATCGTGAACACGGGCGCCAATCGGTTGATGCGGTCGTGCTCTCGCGAACCGTCCGGGCCCGAGGCCAGAAACCTGGCTGGCTGGCCAGCCGGACCGCTTTGCCTACTCGAACGCACGCGGGACCACACAGAAGGAGCGGGGCCGCTTGTGACGGCCCCGCTCCCTTCGTTGCGTTCTCGAAACTCCGGCTACGCTCAGCTGCGCCGAGCGATGCCGGTGTTCCTAGAGTTCGTCAGTGACCTGGCCGTTGGAGTCGGTCACGTTCCAGTTACCGCTGAGCAACCCGGTTTTCGGGCAGATCGCCGCCGTGTCGGGGGCTTTCGAGTTCAGCTTGAACGTCTGGTTGGTCGTCGTGAATTCAAGGTTCACCGGGTGGCCTTCTTTGCCGACCGGGAACGTGCTCTTGATCTT
>Ga0182030_10000852_pt1 | contig 60272 bp, 55 predicted proteins | sample 812S3MmetaG_FD_121299 | JGI IMG/M metagenome (GOLD analysis project Ga0182030, IMG submission 121299) | Permafrost microbial communities from Stordalen Mire, Sweden - 812S3M metaG (Illumina Assembly) | ecosystem: Environmental > Terrestrial > Soil > Wetlands > Permafrost | place: Sweden... | reverse complement strand
GATCGGTGCGACCAACGTCTACAACCAGTTGGCCCAGGGCAACGTCGCCGCGACCCTCTCGAACCTGAAGAACTACAAGATCGAACTGACCCAGGAGCGCAACATCCTGGCGAGTGAGGTGGGTCGCGCGGCCAGCCTCACCCGGGCGGCGGCGAAGTCGTTTCACTCGGCGAACGAGTATCAGTCGTCGCTCAACCATGCATTGGCGCAGGTGAAGGGCAGCATCGCCACCTATATCGCCCAGGCCCAGGCGGCCGCGTCGGCCAAGGTCGTGTCGTCGTTCAACTCTCAGTCCCTCGCCGACGGCATCACTAATCCGCCACCGGACTCGCGGGCCAACATCGCGATCCGTACCGCGATGTCCTACATCGGCACCTGGTACGTCTGGGGTGGGGCGAGCAGATCGGGCGTCGACTGCTCGGGACTCATCATGCTCGCCTACGAAGCCGCGGGGATCGACTTCCCTCACTATTCAGGCGCGATGTACGAAGACACCCTGCGCGTACCGCTCGTCGACATCGAGCCCGGTGACCTCCTCTTCTACGGGTATGACGGCGACGAGCACGTCGCGATGTACGTCGGTGACGGCAAGATGATCGAAGCGGAGATGACCGGCACGCAGGTGCACGTCGTCCCGGTTCGCCTCGGCTACGGATTCTTTGGTCTGGGTCGCCCGCGGGCCTAGCCGTGTCGGGCGTTCCCACTTCGTTCCACCTCGGCCCTCTCGTCTTTCACACCTACGGCTTCGGTCTCGCGATTGCGGCCTACGTCTGTTACCTCTACGCGCGGCGGCGACTCTCGCGCGCTGTGTTCAACGTCGCACCCTTCGGAAAATTTGCGTTCTCCCTCATCGTGGCTGGTTTAATTGGGGCGAGACTCGCCAACATCGCGACCAATTGGAGCTACTACTCCGATCACCCCGCGCGCTGGATCGCCGTGTGGCAAGGCGGACTCGCGAGCTTTGGGGGCATCGCGCTCGCCCTGCCCGTGGGCCTCTACCTGCAGCGTCGATGGTGGCCCGGAAGTTCACTCGCCGGATTCACGGATGCGCTCGTACCGGCGCTGATTGCGGGATGGGCCCTTGGTCGAGTCCTCGGGCCGCAGTTCATGGTGAACGGAGGCGGCCACCTCACGCACCAGTGGTTCGGCATTCACTACGCGGGCCAGGCTGGCAGGCGCGTTCCCGTGCCGCTCATCCAAGGCGCGGAGGACATGATCCTGTGGTGTGCGCTGATCGCGATCGAACGCCTGCGCCCGCGCCGTCGCGTCGGCGTCATCACTGGTATCGCGATGATCGTCTGGGGCGTCGTGCGTTCGACGGACGAGCGCTTACTCCTCGGCCAAGAGTCCCATAGCGGTTCGCTGGGCGTTCAGATCGCGGGCATGGTCCTAGCGCTCTCGGGCGCCCTGCTACTCGTGCACCAGATCAGAGTTGGGCGTTCCACTCCCGATCCGTTAGGCGACCCACGCGCTCCAGTGTCTCACTAGGAGCGACGCCGACGGCAACGCGGGCGTCATCGACGTAACTCACGTGATCGAGACCGAGCCGACGCCACGATTGCAAGACGTTCCGCGTGGGCGAAGAACTCGAATAGATCGGTCGCACGAGCAGTCCTTCGGCGCTCGCGGCCACCACGAGCGCCGGACGGCCCTTGGACGTCTGTTCGGGGGCCGCGGGATCGGTGGCGTCGAACGGGACCTCGACGATGACGACCGTACCCACCACGGCGTGCGCCGGATCGAAACGTTCGAGCTCTGCTGGCGTGAAGATCATCGCCCGGCGACGTTCGCCAAACTCGTCCGCGACACTACGTGGCTGATTCGAGGTCGCGGGCACCTTCGGCGTCACTTTGGCCTTACTCGGACGGGGGGGACGCTGGGACGTCGGTCCCCGTTTGCGTTTCTTCTCTTCCTCACGACGGAGACGGCGCTGCTCCTTGACTTCGGGGTCGGTCTCTTTGGGCGTGACCATTGAGGACATGACCACCACGTCGGGCAGTTCCGGCAACGTGAGGTCGGCGCGTTCTTCGAGAAGTCGGCGACAGTACGGCGCCGCGGGGAACTCTTCGGCGATGGCGAAGGTGAGTACCGCGACGACGTCGTCAGTCGTTGCCCCTTCACGACTCACGGCGTCGATGGCGTCACCGAGCTGTTCGAAGTTTGGTGTGTCCGCGTGCTCGCCGAGAGCGGCAATCACCTTTTCCAAGGGCGCCATCGCGAGTAACTCGAGTAGTGCTGAAACGGCGGCAATCGGGGCGGTGGCCGCAAAGGTTGTGACGTCGCGTCGTTGTTGGAGATTTCGAAGCGGTATACCGACGACCGCACTGATCTTGGCGTGGCCGCGAAGGTCGAGCCCGTCGACGATTCCGAGGATCGTTGATTCGCTGATCTTCAACAGTCCTCGTCGCGACATCTCGGCAGCGTTACCGGTGGTCGGGGCCATGTTTAGCGGTCCCCTTTGGAATTCCGGTGACCCATTGGCACACCCATAGCTGTTGGGACCTGGACCGAAGGGACGGCATTAAACGGCCTAGATTGAATGAACGGCGGAGGGACAATGTGGGTCCGATGACGAGAAGACATAGTCCACGCTATCGCGGTCAAACTCGGTGCGACTCCGACGTATGAGGCATCGACTGACGCCACGTTGAAGATTACGGAAATCTCACCTTGATTTCTGCAAGCCTTTAAAGACGTCGAGAATGGTACTGCTACTGCGTGAAACCGACTCAGTACGCGCAGATAAGGGAGAGTCCGATGGAGTCGCGTCGCCGAGCGAACGAGCTGGTCGGGGACCGTCACCGCCGGACTCTGAGCCGACGTTGACGCCTCTCGAGCGAACTCGACGCGCGACTCCGCTGGGTATCGGCCTCGTCGTCGTGGGTCTGCTCGGAACACTGGTGATGTCAATACTCATCGCCCACACGCACGACTTTCACCCGTGGACCTTTGCGGGACGCTACACGTACGTATTCCGTGACCTCATGGGTCGAGTGACGAACCTCCAAACGCTTCGTCGCACGGGCAACATCTACGTTCCATTCGGGGTCGAGGCGTTCACCTACCCGCCGGGCGCGATCCTCATGTTCTGGCCCCTCGTCTGGCTACCGACATCGACCATTCCGTTTTTGTGGACGTGGCTGAGCATCCTTTGCCTCGCGATCTCACTCGCGGTCGGTCTCCACCATTTAACGCCTCGACACTGGATGACAGATTTTGCAATGGGCTGTTGGTTCGCGCTGGCCTCAATCGTGGTCCTCCCGCTGGAAGTTGAATGTTTGATCTGGGGTCAGACGGCCACAATCCTCTTGTTGTTCGTCGTGCTCGACTCACTCGTCGTGAAGGGACGCGGTCGCGGAATCTTGGTCGGGCTCGCCACGGCCTTCAAGATCTACCCGGTCGTGTTCATCATCATGTGGCTCTGGCGTCGTCAGTACCGTGAGGCGATCACGGCGTTGGCAACGACCGCGGTGACCACGTCGATCGCCTGGATACTCTGGCCGACGAGTTTCTCGACCTTCGTGCGCGTCCTCATCGTTGGTCACAAAGAGTTCGGTCGCTTCGCCAATGGCGGAGCGGCAACGTACGCGAGCTCCAGCATCACCTCGTTCTTCATGCGCGCACCGTTTCACGTCGGACTACTCAACTGGGCCTGGGACGGCGTCTTCTCGGTGCTCATCATCGCACTCGGTCTGTGCGCCTCACAAAAGCTGTGGAAGATGGACTGCGAGATCTCAGCGATGGTCTGTGTCATCTACGCGAGCGTCCTCGGCTCACCGGTCGCTTGGGACCACTACTTCGCCTTCGCGCCGCTTTTACTGCTCGTCATCCGAGAAGTCGGGCTGCGCAGTTGGCTGGGTCGAGCGTGCATCCTCGCGCTCGCGAATTTCTGTATCCCCTGGCTCTTCATCCACAACTCACTCGAGACGTCGACGTATTTCGCCGTCCGTGACTTCATCGCCCGAAACGCGATCCTTTTGACGTCCCTCATCGTTCTCGCATCAGTCTTCGCCACGTCACGACGGTCCGTCCAAGAACGGTTCGGCCACGTCGAGCGATGGCGAAGAACGGTGCCGCGCTGAGCTTTGTTGAGGACTGGCCGGAACGCGAAGCGACGATCATACGAGCAGCAACGAGAGAATTGGCAGGAATTGCTACTTAAGCAGGTGCTTCGCGATGACCACGCGCTGGATCTGGTTCGTACCTTCGTAGATCTGCGTGATCTTCGCGTCGCGCATGAAACGTTCGACTGGGAACTCTTTGGTGAAGCCGTAACCACCGAGGAGTTGCACCGCGTCAGTGGTGACGCTCATCGCTGTATCGGAGGCGAAGGACTTCGCCGCCGCTCCTAGGTACGAGAGGTTGCCATCCGGGTCACCGGCGTCAATCGTCGCACAGGCCTGGTAGACCAACGCGCGAGCCGCTTCGGTGCGAATCGCCATGTCGGCCAGCATGAATCGCAGTCCCTGCAAGTCAGCAATCGGTCGACCGAAGGCCTTGCGACCCTTCATGTAGTGAGCAGCGAAGTCAATCGCCGCCTGGGCGATGCCGACCGCTTGGGCGCCGATCGTCGGGCGCGAACGGTCCAACGTGTGCATCGCCATGAGGAACCCCTCACCCTCGTTGCCGATCCGGTGCGACGCGGGGACGCGAACCTCGTTGAAGACGACCTCACCGGTCGGTGAAGCTCGAAGCCCCATCTTGTCTTCGTGCTTGGGAAACTCGACACCGGGACCCTTCTCGACGAGGAAGCACGTGATGCCGTGGGTGCGTGCGCTCGGGTCGGTCGTCGCGAACACCGTGTAGGTGTCCGAGACCCCCGCGTTGGTGATCCAGTACTTCGAGCCGTTCAAGACGTAGTCGTCGCCGTCACGCACGGCGCGACAGCGCATGGCCGCGACGTCGGATCCGGCGTCGGCTTCTGAGAGGCAATAACTCCCCTGGATCTCACCCGACGCGATGCGCGGTAAGTAGGCCTGCTTGATCTCTTCGGAGGCGAAGTTCATGATCGGCAGCATCGCCAGTTTGGAGATCAAGATGGTGACCGACGTCGAAGCACATCCGCGGGCCAACTGCTCGACCATGATCGCTTGGGTCACCATGTCGGCCCCGACGCCGCCGTAGGCGGCGGGGACCTGCATCGCCGGCAAGTCCATCTTCACGCAGGCGTCGAAACTCTCTCGAGGATAGGTCTGGTCCCGGTCGTGCTCGGCGGCGTACGGCGCGACCTGCTCGTCGACGAAACTGCGCATCACGTCGCGAAAGGCCCGTTGTTCTTCGGTGAGGACGAAACTCATGTCACTCCTTTGTGCACTGAGGTCTACTGCGGGGCGCCGATCTGGGTCGCGACTAACTCGTCGCCGTCGACGGCGTCGACGAGACGGCGCTGCAAGACGTAACTGTGGGCCAGTCCGCGAAAGGGCTCACTCAAGTGGTGGTCGATCGACGGCGCGTCGCGCAGACCGAAAAGGGCCAAGGCCACTCTGACGTCACCCAGTTGCGGTCCGCGTCCGATGAGACTGGCCCGCTTGGCGGCAACGAGACCAACACCGAGGATTACGTCGCGACGGTCGTGCTCGTTGTCAAACTTCAGTTTCGCGCACTCACGTTCGGCGATCGTCAACGCGAATCCCTCGCCCGGCGCCTGGGTGCCACGACCGACCTGACCGGCGGCGGGCACCTCACGCAAGAGTCCGGCCTTCGGGGTCCGAGCGAACTCCGAGGTGCCCGTCTCCATCGTCGGGCGAACCTGGCCGGTGGCGGAAACTGGGGAAAATGTTGGCTGGGTCACGTACTCAGACTACAACGAGGTGCTTTAGACCTTGGTCAGCCAACTCTCGTAGGCCGGTCGCGCACCGCGCACCGCTTGGAAGTACGTGGACTGGATCTCCATGGTGATCGGTCCCGGTTTTCCGGCGCCCACGACGCGGTCATCGACCGAGTCGATCGGGACGACTTCGGCGGCCGTGCCGGTGAGGAACGCTTCGTCGGCGAGGTAGAGGTCGTCGCGTCGCATGGCCTCGAAGCTCACGGCGTGACCGAGGTCGTTCGCGATCTTCACGATGCTCGCCTGAGTGATACCTCGAAGCGCTCCGGCCTCAGACGGCGGCGGGCTGATGATCAGTCCGTCGCGCACGATGAACAGGTTCTCTCCGGTGCACTCACTGATGAGTCCGTCGGTGCCGAGCATGATCGCCTCGTCGTAGCCGGCCTTCACCGCTTCGAGTTTCGCCAGGCACGAATTCACGTAACCGCCGACGGTCTTAGAGGCCGTCGGCATCGAGTTTGGGTGGTGACGGGCCCACGACGAGATCTTCATCCGCACGCCCTTTTCGAGACTGTCGGCGCCGAGGTACGCGCCCCAGGGCCAGACGCCGATGATGACGTTGGTCGGCGCGCCCATCGGGTTCACGCCCATCTCGCCGTAGCCGAGGTAGATGAGCGGCCGAATGTAGCAGCCGTCGTTCATCTCGTTCACGCGCACGGTCTCGACCGTGGCGTCGCACAGTTCATCGAGCGTGTAGGGGACGTCGATCATCAAGATCTTGCAGCTGCGAAGCAGTCGTTCCATGTGCTCGCGTAGACGAAAGATCGCGACGCCCTGGGGCGTCTTGTAGGCACGAATTCCCTCGAAGGCGCCCATGCCGTAGTGCAGCGTGTGACTGAGTACGTGCGTGGTCGCGTTCTCCCAGTCGACCAACGTTCCGTCCATCCAGATCTTCTTCGTGGGGGTTAAAGCCATTTACAACCTTCCGATTAGATTTTTTGCGACACCATCCGTACCGAGCACGGCGACGTCGCCATCAAAGTCTGCCACCGCTTGAGCGATGCGTCGCGCGGCCGCCACTTCTTCTACGTGCTCGAGCATGAGGACGGCCGACGACACCGCGGCCAAGGGATTGGCCCTACCGGTGCCCACGATGTCGTGCGCCGCGCCGTGGACCGGCTCGAAAAGCGAGGCGCCGGTGCGCGCGGGGTTCAAATTCGCACTCGCGGCGAAGCCGATGCCGCCGGTGACCGCGCCGGCTAAGTCCGAGAGGATGTCGCCGAACAGATTGTCGGTCACGATGACGCCGTAGCGCTGCGGGCTCTCGACGAGATAGATGCACGCGGCGTCGACGTGGTTGTAGTCGACCGCGACGCCAGGGAACTCGGAGCCCACTTCGCTCACGACTCGTGACCAGAGGTCGCCCGCGAAGGTGAGCACGTTGGTCTTGTGCACGAGCGTCAATCGCGGCGAGTCGAGGGCCGCGGCGCGCTCGAAGGCGTATCGCACGCAACGTTCGACACCAAAACGCGTGTTGACCGAACCCTGGGTCGCGACTTCGTGCGGCGTCCCGCGTCGAAGGATCCCGCCCTCACCGGCGTAGGGACCTTCGGTGTTCTCGCGCACGATGGCGAAATCACACCCTTCGGCGATCGATCCCACCAGTCCACGAAATGGTCGGTAGTTGACGTAGAGGTCGAGCCCGAAGCGCATTCGAAGCAGCAGTCCGCGCTCGAGCACTCCCCCGGGAATCCGCGTGTCGCCGATCGCCGGGCCGACCGCACCCAGCATGATGGCGTCGTAGCCACGAAGTTCTTCCAACGTGGCGTCGTCGAGGACGAAGCCGTCCTTCAGGTACCGAGCGGCACCCAAATCATAGGACGTCGTCGTGAGATCGACACCCGCCGCGCGAACCACGTCCAGCGCCGCCGCCGTGACCTCGGGCCCGATGCCGTCGCCACCGATCACCGCCACGCGGTGGGTGCGTTCGTTGCTCACGGGCCGTCTCCTTCTTTCGTCTATTTTGCTCGCCCGCGCGCGTCCGTAGCAAACCGGCGCGGAGGCCGCGGCGGGTCCCAACGGTAGAATCACACTCTCAACAAGACGAGAAGGCTATGGCCGGCGAAATCCACCGCATCACCCAAGAGACACTCGACAAGCTGCAAGCCGAGTACGACGAACTCACGACCGTGGGTCGCACCGAAATCGCCCGGGTCATCGAGTCGGCTCGACTCCTCGGCGATCTCTCAGAAAACGGGGACTACCACGCCGCCAAAGACGCCCAGGGCAAAATGGAGTCGCGCATCCGCCAAATCGACAACGTGATCCGCAATCACGAAATCGTCGAACGCGACGAGAACTCCAGCACCGTCGAACACGCCACCATCGTCCAGATCGTCTATGAAGGTGACGACGACAGTGAGCGCCAGGAGTTCTTCATCGGGTCGATCGAAGAGAAGCCCGACGGCGTGCTCGTGGCCTCTCCCACCTCACCGCTGGGGAGCTCGCTGCTCGGTCACGCCGTGGGCGACGAGGTCGAATACGAAGCTCCTTCCGGCGTACTGCGCCTCAAGATCGTCGGAATTCGCTAAGTGACCTCCAGTCGGACCCTCTTCGAGAAGATCTGGGACGACCACGTCATCGAGTCTCCCGGTGAGCAGACACTGCTCTATATCGATCTGCACCTCGTCCACGAAGTAACCAGTCCCCAGGCCTTCGAGAGCCTTCGACTGAACGGCCGCGGCGTGCGGCGACCGGAGCGCACCCTGGCCACGGCTGATCACAACGTGCCGACCGATCCGATCTCGACGCCGGTGAGCGATCCGGTGTCACGACGCCAGCTCGAGGCGCTCGAAGAGAACTGTGAGGAGTTCGGCATCACCGTCTTCCCGCGGGGACACGAGAACCAGGGGATCGTCCACGTGATCGGCCCGGAACTCGGCGTGACTCAGCCCGGCATGACGATCGTGTGCGGTGATTCGCACACCTCGACCCACGGCGCCTTCGGCGCGTTGGCCTTCGGTATCGGCACCAGCGAAGTCGAGCACGTGCTCGCGACCCAAACGCTCCCCCAACAAAAGGCCAAGTCGATGGCCGTCACGCTCGAGGGCAGTGTGCGTCCGGGCGTCTCGGCCAAGGACATCGCGCTCGCGATCGTTTCGACGCTCGGCACCGGTGGCGGCGCCGGCCACGTCATCGAGTATCGCGGCGACGCGATTCGCGAACTCTCGATGGAAGGTCGGATGACGGTCTGCAACATGAGCATCGAAGCGGGCGCCCGTGCCGGACTGGTTGCCGTGGACGACACGACAATCGAGTATTTGCGCTCGCGACCAAGCATCCCGTCGGGCGACGAATTCGAGACCGCCGCCGCGCGCTGGCGGACGTTCGTAAGTGATGACGACGCAACGTTCGACGACGAGGTTGTCCTGCGCGCCGAGGACATCGTTCCTTCGATCACGTGGGGCACGAACCCGGCGCAGGTCGTCTCGCTCGACGGTGTCATTCCGTCGCCCGACGAGATGGACGACGCCGATGAGAAAGCGACGACGGAGCGCTCCCTGACCTACATGGGGCTCACCCCGGGCACGCCCGTTCGCTCGATTCCAATTGACGTCGTCTTCATCGGTTCGTGCACGAACTCACGGATCGAGGACCTGCGTGCCGCCTCCTCACTCGCCCGCGGGCGCCAGGTCGCCAAGGGCGTTCGCGCACTGGTCGTGCCGGGCTCACACCGCGTCAAACGACAGGCCGAAGCCGAAGGGCTCGACCAGATCTTTCTCGACGCCGGCTTTGAGTGGCGCGAACCGGGCTGTTCGATGTGTCTGGGAATGAACCCGGACCAACTCGGCGCCGAAATGCGTTGTGCGTCGACGTCCAATCGAAATTTCGAAGGTCGCCAGGGCCGCGGGGGTCGCACGCACCTCGTCTCTCCGGCGGTCGCGGCCGCCAGCGCGGTCATGGGTCGATTCGCCTCACCGGACGAGTTGTCGTGAAACCCGTTCGCGTCGTCGAAGGGCGGGCCGTCCCGCTTGAGCGTTCGGACGTCGACACCGACCAGATCATTCCCTCGGACTGGTTGAAGCGGGTCGAGCGCACCGGTTTCGGCCGAGGTCTCTTCAGCGAGTGGCGTGACGACCCCGGTTTCGTACTCAATCGGCCGGACTTCGTCGGCGCGACCGTCTTGATCGCGGGCCCGCGCTTCGGCATCGGTTCGTCACGCGAGCACGCGGTCTGGGCGCTAATGGACTACGGATTCGAGGCGATCATCGCGCCGTCCTTCGGCGACATCTTCGTCAACAACTCCTCGAAACAGGGCCTGGTCATCGTCGAACTCGACCTCGCCGACGTCGACGAGTTGATGGCACTCATCAACGCTGATCCGACGCGACTCGTCGTGGTCGACGTCGAACAACAACGGGTCGAGGTTCCCGAAGCCGGTTTCCAACGTCACTTCGAGATCGATCCGATGACCCGCGAGCGCCTGCTCAACGGTTGGGACGACATCAGTCTCACCCTCCTGCGCGAAGCGGCCATCGCGGACTTCGAATCGACCGAAGAGGCGCCGAGCCTCGAAGGGATCTTCGACGCCGCGGGTCACGTGCGCTAGCGCCTCGTTGGTGTATTTCGTTTCGGTCTAGCCTCTTTCGAACCTACCGACAGGAGACGCAGTGAGTCGATTCCCTTACCTCGACGAGTACGAAGTTCATCGCGCGATGCCCGACGAGGGAACCCCTCGCGAGGAGATCCTCGCCATGATGAACGACATGGCCGTACGCGAGAACGTCGTGTGGGAAGACGGTCAGTGCTCGGGCACGATGTACTGCGGCGATCATGAGCATTACGACTTCTTGAACGCGGCGTTCTCGAACTTCTCGTACGTCAACACGCTCCAGCGCGACATGTGTCCGAGTGCCACCAAGTTCGAGGCCGAGATCATCGCCATGACGCTCGACATGCTCGGTGCGGGGTCACTTGAAGGGAAGAATCCCGGCGGTCTCGTGACCTCGGGCGGCTCGGGGTCGATCGCCCACGCCGTACTCGCCTACCGAGAGGCCAATCCGAGCGTGGCGCGCGCGAACATGATCAAACCCGAGACCGCGCACCCGGCCTTCGCCAAGGCCGGACATCTGTTCGGCGTGGACATGAAGATCGCGCCCGTCGACCCGCTGACGCTCCAGGTCGATCTGGAATGGGTTCGCGCGAACATCGACGCCAATACCGTGGCGCTCGTCGGATCGGCACCAAACTACGGCTACGGCACGGTCGATCCCATCACCGAACTCGGTGCGCTCGCGCTGGATCACGGAATCGGACTCCACGTCGACGGGTGCCTGGGCGGATTCCTCCTACCGTTCGGTCGCGAGCTGGGCTTCGACATCCCGGCGTTCGATTTCACGGTGCCCGGGGTCACGACGATTTCGGCGGACACGCATAAGTACGGCTACGCGTTGAAGGGCACGAGTGTGCTCGCCTTCGCCGACCAGGCGCTTCGCAATTCGCAGTACTTCTACCTGACTGACTGGTCCGGCGGGAAATACTGCTCACCGGGCATGGACGGGTCGCGTTCCGGCGGACTCTTGGCCGCCACCTGGGCGGCGATGGTGAGTCTCGGTCGAGCGGGCTACCTGAGGTACGCGAAGGCGATCTTCGAGACGTCGGCCGCGATGCAGGACGCCATTCGCAGCCACCCGTCGCTACGACTCATGGGCACGCCTAGCTTTCTGTTCTCGTTCACCTCGGACGACTTCGACGTCTATCTCGTCAACGACTTCTTGCGCACCAAGGGATGGCGGATGAACGGCCAGCAGTACCCCAACGCCATCCATATGGCCGTCACCCGGCCCCAGACCCAGCCGGGCGTGGTGGAGCGATGGACGAGTGACCTCGCCGAAGCTGTCGACTACGCCGAAGCCCACCGTGACGAACCGGCCAAGTCCGGCGCCATCTACGGCGGTGTCGCCGGCGGCATGAGCGTCGAGGCCGACGAATTCATCCGGGCCGTGATGGCCGACATGATGGACCAACAGGCCTCCATTCCCCCTGCATGAGCGACGAACTCTGTCTCAGCATCGATCTGGGAACGGGCGGCCCGAAGGTCGGTCTCGTCAGCCTTGACGGAGACGTTCTCGACTACGAACTCCACGCGGTCGAGACGACGTACACGAGTGGCGGGGGCGCGACCCAGGACCCGCAGTTGTGGTGGACGCTCATCTGTGACACGACACGACGACTCATGGGTCGAGCGGACGTCACGAAGGACCGCGTGAGGGCCATCGCCGTCACCGGGCAGTACGCGTCGACGGTGCCGGTCGATGCGAACGGCGTTCCGACAGGACCGTGTTCGATGTGGCTCGACACCCGCGGTCGCGAATTCTCGCGCCGGGCCATTGGCGGACCGATCGAGGGTTACAGCCCGCGAAAGATCCTGCCCTTCGTGCGAAAATCGGGCGGCGGGCCCTCGCCCTCGGGAGCCGACCCGATCGGCCAGATCTTGTATCTCATGAACCGCGAACCCGACGTCATGAGCGCGACGCGCTGGATGATGGAGCCGGTCGACTATCTCACGATGCGATTCACGGGCGTGGCGTCAGCGACCCACGCGTCGCGACTGGCGAGTTGGTTGACGGACAATCGCGCGCTCACCCGATACGAATACGACGACCAACTCCTCCGGATCGTCGGCCTCGACCGACGACTCCTCCCGCCGTTGCAACCAATTGGCAGCGCCGTGGGGACGGTCACGCGTGACGTCGCCGAAACCCTCGGACTGGCGACCGACACGATCGTCATTACGGGCGTTCCGGACCTTCACGCCGCGGCGATCGGATCGGGCGCCACCGGCCTGTACGACACCCACGTCGCGCTTTCCACCACGTCGTGGATCAGTTGCCCGGTGCCCAAGAAGAAGACCGACGCCATCCACTCAATCGCGGCGATTCCGGGACTCACGAACGATTCATATTTGATAATCGACAATCAAGAGACGGGTGCCAAGTCACTCGAGTGGCTGCGAACTCTCCTCGCGGGCACGGGAACTCCGATGCACTATGACGAGATGACCGCGCTCGCGTCGAGTTCGTCACCGGGCGCCAACGGTGTCCTCTTCACACCGTGGCTCGCCGGAGAACGCTCGCCGATCGGCAATAGGCACCTGCGCGGTGGGTTCACGAACCTCGCGCTCACCACGTCGACCGCCGACCTGATTCGCGCCGTGCTCGAGGGCGTGGCCGCGAACAGCGCGTGGTTACTCGGCTACGTCGAAAAGTTCGCCGGGCGAGAGCTGACGCCACTGCGACTGCTCGGGGGTGGCGCTCAGTCCAGTGAGTGGTGCCAGATCTACGCCGATTCCCTCGGCCGGGTTGTCGAGCAGGTTCCCGACCCGATGGTCGCCCAACTTCGCGGCGCGGCGCTCTTGGCGGCGATCAACCTGGGCCGACATCACCTCGACGACGTCGCGGGACTTCGCCCACGCGGTCGAGCGTTCACCCCCCACGAGGACGTTGCCGAGCTCTACCGCCTCCGACGACAGCAGTTTCCGTCGCTCTACACGCGCGACAAGCGATGGTCGCGCCACGTCAGTTGACGCAAGGCGGACGTTCGCGGGCGGGCTCAAGACTCACTCGCCAGTTGCTACGGTGCTCCCATGCGATGTTCGTGGGCCGAAGGTGAAGAGATGCGCACCTACCACGACGAAGAGTGGGGCGTGCCGCTGCACGATGACGCGAAACTCTTCGAACTGCTCACCCTCGAAGGAGCGCAGGCGGGCCTTAGTTGGCTGACGATTCTCAAGCGCCGCCCCGGCTACGTGAAGGCCTTCAAGAAGTTCAACCCGAAGGTCGTCGCGACCTTCACCGACGCCGACGTCGCGCGACTGCTGGAGGACGTCGGCATCATTCGCCACCGCGGCAAGATCGAATCGACCATCAACAACGCGGGCGCCGTTCTCAATCTTCAAAGGAGCGGCTCGAGCCTCGACGAACTCCTGTGGTCCTTCGTCGACCACAAACCGCTCCAGCGCAATTGGACTCGCGACCCCAACGTTCCGGCCTCCACTCCTGAGGCCACGAGAATGAGCAAGGAGTTGAAGAAGCGGGGGTTCCGCTTCGTCGGACCTACGACTTGCTATTCGCTCATGCAGGCCGCCGGCCTCGTCAATGATCACGGTCCCGAGTGCTTCCGCTGCGCCGAGGTTCGCCCGCTGCGCTAGCCCGAGGGCTTTCGAATTCGTGAACGCATCGTCGGCGGGTTCGCGGGCAATGTCGACACGGCGTCGTGACCGTCCAGAAAATATCTCGAGGGACGATCGATCTCTCGAGTGAGGCCGACCCGTTTCGACTGTCTCGTGGGCGCATCGTTCGTACCCCGACGTGGTCGATGGAACGTGAGATGTCGTCCTTCCCCGCCGCAGCAATCGAGCCCGTTGTCAGCGCCGGTGATTCCGAGGCCTCTGGTGAGATTGCCGGGACCGCGAAGGGCCACCGACACTTCGTCGCCCTCGGACGCGGGATCGACGAGCTCGGCGGCCCGCAGTAACACCGCGGTCGCCGTGCCCTCCGGCTCGGTCACGACGTTCATGCACCAATGCACGCCGTAGATCAAGTACACGTAGAGGAAGCCCGCCGGACCGAACATGATCGCGCTGCGCTTGGTCGGTCCGCGAAACGCGTGCGACGCCGGATCGTCGCTCCCGCCGTAGGCCTCGGTCTCGACGATGAACGCGCGACGCTCCCGCCCAGCGTCGTGGAGGACGAGCCACGATCCCACCAAGTCGTAGGCCACCTCATCGGGAGGTCGCTCGAAGAAGCGCCGAGTCACGGGCGCGCGAAGTTTCACGTTGCTCATTCTTCACCGTGATTGGGCTCTAGGGCGCCCTAGGAACATCGAGCGCACCGGCGGCGCCGAAATGCAAGGACGACGCGCTTAGATCGTGACGCCCGCGGGAGCGGGCAAACTCTCTTGTTGGAATGACAGTTTGTTTGCGGGCATGGGTCGACTGATGAAGTAGCCCTGAGCGACGTCACAACCGAGTTCGCTCAAGAGGTCCAGCGTGGCGACGTCCTCGATCCCTTCGGCCACGACTCGTAACTCCATATCGTGGCCCAATTGGATCGTGGCGCGCACCAACTCGAGATCGCGCTCTTTGCCGTCACCGCTAAGTCCGGTGATGAACTCGCGGTCGAGCTTCAACTCGCCCACCGCCAGAGAGCTGAGGTACGCCAACGACGTGAAGCCGGCACCGAAGTCGTCGATCGACACGACGATTCCGTTTTTCTTCAACGCCTCGATCACCGCCTTGGAGCGAGCGAAGTCCGTGATGATGCTGGTCTCGGTGATCTCGATGATCAGAGCGCTGCCGGGCAGGTTGTGTTGAAGGAGTAGTTTCGTGACCAGTTCGACGAACCCCTCTTCTAACAGGTTCGTCGTCGTGATGTTGACCGACATCATCAAGTTGCGACCGGCGTCGCGCCACCTCGCACATTGGGCCAACGCCTCGGAGAGTACCCAGTGCGTCAGTTCTTGCATGAGACCGGCGTCTTCAGCCAGTGGCAAGAATTTCAACGGTGGAACCAGTCCGAGGGTGACGTGGGGCCAGCGGATGAGGGCCTCGACGGCGAGGATTTCTCCCGTGTGCAGATTCAACTGCGGCTGATAGTGCAGTACGAAGTTGCCTTCGTCGACGGCCATCCGTAACTCTTCGGCCAGATTGAGCTTCTGCTCGCCACCGTCAATCTCTTGGTCGTAGAACACGTACGGGATACTGCCCAATTTGGCGCGGTACATCGCGGTGTCCGCACACCACGTCAGTCCGATCGCCTCGGAGGCGTCGGACGGCGCGAGGGCGATGCCGATACTGGCGCCCACGCTGGCCTTCATCTTTTGCAAGATGAACGGCTCGCAGATCGCTTTCAGGATCTCCTCGGCCGTGACCTCGGCGGTGGCCTCGTCGGCGTCGATCAGTACCACCGCGAGTTCGTCGCCCCCCAGGCGAAAGACCGAACCGGTCGCGGGCACCACCCGGTTCAATCGCGGGCCGAGTTGGCGTAGCAACTCGTCGCCCGCCGGGTGTCCGAAGGAGTCATTGATCTCCTTGAATCGATTGAGGTCGATGAAGAGGAAGGCCAAATTCCGTGACGTCGTCCACGGATTGGCGTAGTCCGCGAAGAACGTCTCCAGGACGTGGAAGAGGTAGCGACGGTTGCCGAGGCCCGTCAGTTCATCGGTTTGGGCCTGTCGATGGCGCTCTTCGGTCAAGACGCGCAGGTCCCGCGCCGAGAGGGTCAATCGCAGTCCCGCGGCCAACAGCGTCGCCGTCGCCAGCCACAACGCCACCCACGTCACCGTGTGCACGTAGCCGATCAAGAGAATCGCCAGACCGCCGATCGCGGCCGCGCTCGGCAGCGCGATGCCGGCGACGCGTTGAGCTCGTAGCGGATCGAGCGTTCGTGGTTTCAGCCATACCGACATCGACATGAGCAGAATCGAGGCCGGCCAGGCGACGGCATTGAAGTCGGTACCGAGTTTCGTCGCGAAGATCGTCGACGAGGAGAAGAGATTTGCGGTGTCGCCGATCACGTTGAGTGAGATTCCCGCCGCGAGCAGGAACCACGCCAACGTCGAACGCCCGGCGAGCAACACCGTGCCGCCGATGACCAATGAGAGCAATAAGAGGTCCCCGATGGGGTACGCCAGGTTGGTGGTCGCCGTTGCCACGCTGCCACCCGCGGCGTGCAGGATGCTGTGGAACGCGAAGGCCGCACAAATGGCGGCCGCACCCAACCCCGCCACGACGCCGTCAAGCCAGTTGGGCCGCGAAAGCCGACCCATCGCGGTGCGCAGCAGCTGCACCGTGGCGACGTAGGCCAAGGGATAAAACCCGATGTAGAAGACGTCCGCGAGCGACGGCACCGAGGGAGTCTTTCCGCCGAGCGACTCAATGGTCAAGAAGACGTCGCCCAGCGACCACGACAGCAGGCCAATTCCCAGCGCGAGAGGGGCGACTCGGCCGGGATTCTTATCGAGGCCGCGAACGATGCAGATCAGCGACGCCACCACTTCGATGGCGCACACGACCCAGCCGTCGAGCCACGTCCAATGCGAATCGGGACCGCGCACGAGCAGTGAGATCAGATAGATGACGACCATGACGCCGAGGACGGCGAACGCCGTCCACGCGTACGGCGAAAGATCCTGGATCCGCGATGAGTACTCCGGTACCTCCCCGTCGCGAGGTTGGAGGGGGACGACGGACGCGGTCGAGCGCACCGGGTCGTTACGCCGTACGTAACGGAAATGACTCGGGCGGATATCCTCTTCGGTGTCGTCAACCATTTCCCGACCTCCTGACAGTCTTCGTTCGGAAGAACCGTGGCAAAACTTGCGTTGGGTTCGACGCCAGACCAACGTTTTTTCAACGGTAGTGCGTGAAGTGCGAAATCGTGGGCATCCTCGAGCGCTTATATCGCCGAGTTTTCTCAGTAAAACGAGTCAACGATCGTCAAAGTCGGTAGGCGCAACCGTCCCAATACGCGACCAGATGAGGCCGGCGTCGCCCGCGCACTTCTACGTTCACCTTTGTCGGGAGCACCGAACCGAGATGAAGGAGGCGAACTTCGGGATTCTCCCCGCTCAACTTTTCGTACTGGTCGACGTCTCGCTGCGCGCTCGTGGCGGCGTCGAGAAACGTCAGCCCGCCGGAGCAACATCGATTATGTCGCACGCGCAAGAACAGGGTTCCACCGCGCGCCGCCACGTAGTCGCGCGCTTGATCGCTCAATTCGATGTCCGTACCCTCGATACTACGGAACGCGCTGCGAGCACGTATCCAAACTCAACCTCGACTGAGGAGTGCCCGACGGCGTTGCGATAACTTCAAAAGTGCGAGAGAACCAAGGAGGTGCCGTGTCGTTGGAATCGTTTCCCCGTTATCCACTCATGTTCGGCCCGTCGCCGATACATCGACTCGATCGACTGACCGAATACCTCGAAGGCGCCACCGTGTGGGCCAAGCGTGATGACGTCAACTCGGCACTCGCCTTTGGTGGCAACAAGACCCGAAAGCTCGAATTCCTCGTCGCCGACGCGCTGGCGAGCGGTTGTGACACGCTCGTGTCAATCGGTGGCGTGCAATCCAATCACACCCGACAAGTGGCCGCGGCGGCGGCCAAGACCGGGATGAAGTGCGTCCTCATCCAAGAGAGTTGGGTGGAGTGGCCTGACGTGACCTACGACCGCGTGGGCAACATACTGCTCAGCCGCTTGATGGGGGCTGACGTTCGTCTCGTGCGTGCGGGCTTTGGCATCGGATTCAAGGAGAGCTGGGAAAAGGCGATCCTCGAAATCGAAGATCGTGGGGGCAAGCCCTACGCCATCCCGGCGGGCGCGTCCGACCATCCTCTGGGCGGACTCGGCTTTGCCGGCTGGGCGCACGAGGTCGAGCAACAAGAGATCGAACTCGGCGTGACCTTCGACTACGTCTTCGTGTGTTCGGTGACCGGTGGCACGCAGGCCGGCATGGTCGCCGGTTTCGCCCAGAGCAACGATCCGCGCACGGTGATCGGTATCGACGCCTCGGCCAAGCCCGACGAGACATGGAAACAGATTGCGCGCATCGCGCGCGCCACGGCGACACTCATCGGTGTCGACCGAGAGATCCCCGACGAAGAGATCATCCTCGACGACCGATTTCACGCCGGCACCTACGGAATCCCCGATGAACGCACTCTCGAAGCCATGCGACTCGGGGCCTCGCTGGAAGCCATGATCACCGACCCGGTCTACGAAGGCAAATCCCTCGCCGGTTTGATCCACATGGTCCAGGACCGAGAGATCCCTCCCGACGCCAACGTGCTCTTCGCCCACTTGGGGGGCCAGCCGGCCCTGAACGCCTACGCCAGCCTGTTCGTGTGAACCCGTGAGCACTTCTCTCGTCATCAGCGTTCCCGACGCCTTCGTACGCGGCACCTTGGGCGAAATTCAAAACGACGTCGAGGTCGTGGAGTGGGACATGTCGCGTCCGGCGCCACGACAGCACATCGACATCGTGGTCCCGCCGTACTTGCAGTCGTGGGAGTGTCTCACGAATCTCGAAGGCCTCGACGTGGGACTCGTGCAATGTCTCACGCTCGGTTACGACGGCGTCGCTGAATTCCTTCCGAAGAGCATGGTGTTCGCCAATGCCGCCACGGTGCACGAGACGTCAACGGCAGAAATGACGATGGCGCTGATTCTGGCGTCGCAGCGTTACATTCCGGACTTCGTGCGCGCGGCCGAGGCCGGCACGTGGTCGCCCTCGTGGCACCCGAGTCTCGCCGATCGCACGGTGCTCCTCGTCGGCTACGGCGGCGTCGGTCGCGCCATCGAGTCGAGGCTCCTGCCCTTCGAGACGATGGTCCTGCGTCTCGCTCGCCACGAACGCACTGACGAACGCGGCCAGGTGTACGGCCTGGACTCATTGCACGAGTTGTTGCCGACGTCCGACATAGTGGTCGTCGCGGTACCACTCGATGACAGCACGCATCAACTCGTTGACGCCGAGTTTCTCTCGCTGATGCCCGACGCCAGCCTGTTCGTGAACATCTCGCGTGGTGGAGTCGCCGACACCGACGCCCTGCTCGCGGAGGCGCGCAGCGGACGACTCCGCCTCGCCCTCGACGTGACCGATCCGGAGCCGCTGCCCGATGGACACGCACTCTTTGGTCTGGCGAACGTACTCATCTCACCGCACGTCGCCGGAATGAGTTCGGCCGCCCTGCCGCGAATCACGCGGCTCGTTCGCCAACAGATCGAACGAATGCGTCAGGGTGAAGAACCATTGAACGTGGTGATGCGAACGTAGTCAGTCAAGAGTCGACGACGACGAGATAGACGTCACAGAGGTTCCAACCCGTGCGACCGCCGGGGATCAATTGTCCGAGTTCGTACAGCGCTGAGTAACTGTCACTGTCACTCACGACCCGCGAGAATTCGAAGCCGCGTTCACGGGCGCGACGCACCGTCTCTCTGTCCGACCAACCACCAGCAATGCCCTTGACGAAGTCTCGTCCATCCGTCGCCCGAGCGACGGCAATTGCGTCGTGTTTCTGGCCGTCGAGCACGTCGGCCATGCGCCACGCGAACTCCTGGCAGCGACCCCCGACGCCCGATCCACGAACTCGCAAGGTCACCTCGCCGACCCCCAGTATGCAGAACGGACCGGCACCGGTGGCACCCAACGAAAGTCCTTTGGCCATCACGTCGACGAGGTCCTGGACATCGCCGTGCAACGCACTGCCCATGTCCAACACCCGATAACCGCGGCGAAGCGCCTCTTGAGTCGCGGCGATCATTACGCGCGCCGGCTCGGCGATGACCCGATTCTCGTGGACGGTCGTGATCGTCTCACGCATCAGATCGCCACGCCGTGCGCACGCTTCGAGAATCTTCGCGGCCAGCGGTCCCGCACCGAGCCCAATAGCTTCGAGCAGGACTTGCACCTCGTTCATGCGCGGGTCGTAGTCGAACGTCAATCCCGACGCCACCCAGCGCTCCCCCGAGACCACGTTGTCGACCATGATCAGGGCGAGCGAGCGGGGCGTGGCCACGCAGCGAAGGACCGCACCGCCAGCGATTCTCGAACTCGCGGCACGCAGTTGGTTGAGAGTCGTAATATCCGCACCGGTTTCGAGGACCGCGGTGAACAGGTCGTGAAGGGCGTCAAGATCCACCGGCGATTGGGGCAGGGTGCAGAGGCTGGACGCTCCGCCGGAAATCAGGAAGATCGTGCATTCGGCGCTCGTTGGACTCTCCAAGAATTCGACCAGACGTTCGCCGGCGAGCAGACTGCCCAGGCCCGGAAGTGGGTGCTCGCCAATGATGAACTCGACGTCCGAATCCATTGAGAACGCCGGCCCCTCATCGACGATGACGAGCTGACGACGTACGAGTTCTCCGAGGAGGTCGCGAGTGGCCGCCGCCATTTCACGCGCGGCCTTGCCGACGGCGACGACGTCGACCGAAGAGTGCGCCAGGCCCGACGCGTGAATCTCCGTTTCGATCAAGTCACCAAGGTCAAGCGAGCCGGACCAGGCGCCGCTGATGGCGAGGGCGTCGTCCAAGAGATCGGTCGTCACATGAACCGTCCATCACCACCGCGTGGCGATTCGTCGGAAGCGAATCCGGAGGTCGATTGTGGACGCTGAAGGCCGACTCGGATTCTCACGTCGCGGGGGCGAACACCTCTCGCGCGATCGTGTCCTGACGTCCATTCGCGTGACGCCACGTCGCGAGCAGCGCGATGGCGAGATTGGCGAGTCCGGCGAACGCGGTCGCGGTGAGCGCCGCCCACAGGTGCACGCCGGTGTAGTACAGAATCCAGAGCGTGCAGCCGAGCGCTCCGACGAACCACGACGTCGCGGACACGCCCGTCGCGTCGCGGTGGCGCACCAGTTCTATGAGTTGCGGTGCTCGGTTGATCGTCATGGCCACTCCCGTGCCGAAGACGCCGCCGGCCCAACCCCACCACAGTGTCGGCATCACACAACACAGCACCATGTAGCCCAGCGCCCTCGCCGGGACGGCCCACCGGCGCCAGGGCGCCAGTCGAAAGAGGATCGAAAGTTGGATCGGCAAGATCAGGGCGCTGCCGAGGACGACCTGGGCCGAGCGCGCCGCAACGCCGTAGGTGATCCAGAAACAACCCATGTACACAAAGAGAACCCAGGTCGCGAGCGAGACCCCCTCGACACCTAGAGCCCGCACCCGGCGCAACTGATACGAGGTCCCGACGACACCGCTCGCGACGGCCAACCACCCCATCGAGATCGTGATGGAGTGCCAAGTCATCACCCGAGTTTAATGGCGACGATTTCTATCGACGGCGATTTGCGGCAGATATGACGGCTTCGAGTGATGCGTCGAGGATCGACGAACTCATGCCGACGCCCCACCACGTGGTGCCGTCCTCGCCCTCGGCTTCGACGTACGCGACGGCCGACGCGGACGATCCCGACGTCAGTGCGTGCTCGGAGTAGTCACGGACGCTGAACTTCACGTCCATCTCGGTTCGCAGTCCGTCCATCAGCGCGTCGATCGGACCGTTACCCTCACCCTTCACGGTGACGTGGTGTCCGTTCACGACCAACTGGGCGAAGATGCGCGTACTGGCCTGATCGGCCGAGACCTCGCTCGAGAGCAGTTGGATCGTGGGGTTTTCAGGTTGATACGTCGTCGTGAAGACGTCCCAGATCTCGGCCGGCGAGATTTCGGTACCGGTCGCCTCGGTCAACTCCTGTACCTGCTTGGAGAACTCGACCTGCATCGCGCGCGGCAGGTCCAGGCCGTGCTCGGCACTCAACAGGTAGGCCACGCCGCCCTTACCGGACTGGGAGTTCACACGGATGATCGCCTCGTACGTGCGTCCCGTGTGCTTGGGGTCGATCGGCAGGTACGGGACCGCCCAGACGTCGTAGGTGTCGCCGATCGCGAGCATCCCCTTCTTGATGGCGTCTTGATGAGAACCGGAGAAGGCGGTGTAGACGAGTTCGCCGACGTACGGGTGGCGCATATGCACCGGCAGACGATTGGCGTACTCCGCGACGTGGCGCGCCTTGTCGATGTCACGGATGTCGAGTTCGGGGTCCACACCCTGGGAGAAGAGATTGAGCGCCAGGTTCACGACGTCCACGTTGCCCGTGCGCTCACCGTTGCCGAAGAGCGTGCCCTCGACACGGTCGGCGCCCGCGAGGACGCCGAGTTCGGCCGCCGCGACGCCGGTGCCGCGGTCGTTATGCGGATGCAGCGAGAGCACGACACTGTCGCGGCGATCGACGTGGCGAAGGAACCACTCGATGGCGTCGGCGTAGAGATTGGGCGTGTACATCTCGACCGTCGCCGGGAGGTTCAAGATCAACGGCCGCTGCGGCGTGGGATCGATGACGTCGATCACCGCGTTGCAGACCTCGAGCGCGTAGTCGAGCTCGGTACCGGCGAAACTCTCGGGCGAGTACTCGTAGTAGAACTCGGTCGTCGGCGACATCGACTCGAGGCTCCGACAGAACGCGGCCGCGTCGGTCGCGATCTTTTGGATCCCGGCCTTGTCGAGACCGAAGACCACGCGGCGCTGCAGCGTCGAAACCGAGTTATAGAAGTGGATGATGGCGCGACGCGCCCCGATCACCGATTCGTAGGTGCGTCGGATGAGGTCCTCGCGGCACTGCGTGAGGACCTGGATCGTGACGTCCTCGGGAATCAGATTTTTCTCGATGATGTGTCGAACGAAGTCGAAATCGGGTTGGGAGGCGGAGGGGAAACCGACTTCGATCTCCTTGAATCCCATCTCGATGAGTTGAACGAACATGGCGTTCTTCCGGTCCAGGTCCATTGGATCGATGAGGGCCTGGTTACCGTCGCGAAGATCGACGCTGCACCAGCGAGGCGCCTTGGTCAACCGACGATCGGGCCAGGTGCGGTCGGGCAGCTCAACCGGCACCGTCGCGACGTACTTGGCGTGGGCCATAGGGCTCGGTTGTTGGTTGTCCTTCACCTGGATTCCTCTCCATCGCGGTCGAACGAGAAACAAAAAACCCCCGCCAAAGCGGGGGTCGGGGCGAGCAGATGCTCACCCCTATCGAAGCAGCAGGTCGTTCTGGCCGGTACTCACTCCACCATTCTACCTCAGGGGAAGGAAATGTCCAGAGAAACTCACCGCTAACCTCAAGGGTCATGGGCGCACTCAAAACAATCCTCAAACTAATGTTCGTTCTGGTCGTCGCGGCGAGCATCGCCGGCGTCGTCATGTTGGTGAAGCGGCCCAAGGACCAGGGTCCCGTCTCCTTTGACGAATGGCCCGACGTCGCGCGCAATCCAGATACTGAGTAGTCCGCCCTCAACCTCATCGTAAGGAGAAAACCATGACTGACATGCAATATCGCCGTCTCGGCCGTTCCGGACTCAAAGTGAGCGTGCTGTCCTTCGGCAGTTGGGTCACCTTCGCCAACGCCGACCAGATCGAAACCGGCAAGCAGGCCGCCGAGTGCCTGCACGAGGCCAAAGAGGCCGGCGTCAACTTCTTCGACAACGCCGAGAGTTACTCGGCCGGCGAATCCGAGCGCGTCATGGGTGAGGCGTTTCGCGAACTGGGCTGGAAGCGTCACGAGTACGTCGTCTCGACCAAGCTCTTCTGGGGACTGCACAAAGATCCCAACATGCGCAACACCCTGAACCGCAAATACCTCTCCCAGGCCATCGACGGATCGCTGGAACGCTTCGGTCTGGACTTCGTCGACCTCGTCTTTTGTCACCGTGCCGACGCCAAGACGCCGATCGAAGAGACGGTCTGGGCGATGAGCGACATGATCACCCAAGGCAAGGCCCTCTACTGGGGTACGTCGGAGTGGAGTGCCGATGAAATCCGCGCGGCCTACGACATCGCCGATCGCCACCACCTGCACAAGCCGCTGATGGAACAGCCCGAATACAACATCCTTCATCGCGACAAGGTGGATAAGGAGTTCCTGCGTCTCTACGATGACATCGGACTCGGTACCACGACGTGGTCACCACTGGCCTCGGGCCTCTTGACCGGTAAATACCTGAACGGCGTGCCCGAAGGCTCGCGCGCGTCCTTGCCCGGCTACGAATGGTTGAAGGGCATGCTCACCGACGAAGGACGAAACAAGAAGGTCGCCGACCTAAAAGTCATCGCCGATGAACTCGACGTGTCGCTCACCCAATTCGCCCTGGCGTGGTGCGCGTCGAACCCCCACGTGTCAACGGTCATCACTGGTGCCTCGAACGCCGCGCAGGTTCGAGAGAACATGACCGCCCTCGACGTGATGCCGCTGCTGACGCCGGAAATCATGGAGCGAGTCGACCTCATCAGTTACTTCTGATTTTCCGGTCATGAGCGAATCGCGAATCGGACTGATCGGCGGCCTCTCGTGGGAATCGACGGCCTCGTACTATCGCTATTTCAACGAACTCTTCGTCGGTGCGAACGAGTGGTCACAGCCGCAACTCGTGATCGACTCGGTCGATTTCGGAGCGATCGTGCCGCTGCAGCGAGAGGGTAACTGGGACGCCACCGGTGAGATCCTCGCCGCCTCGGCGCAGCGACTGGAACGCGCTGGTGCGACGGTGCTCGGCATCGGCGCCAACACCATGCACATCAATTTCGCCCAGGTACAAGAAGCCGTCGCCATTCCGGTCGTCGACGTCCGTGACGCCGTCGCCAAGGAATCACTCGGGGACGGCCACCACACGATCGGGTTGCTCGGTACGAAATATGTCATCGAACGGGATTTTTACTCTGAACGCTTGTACGAACTGGGCGTCACTACGATAAAGCCGACCGAAGAGCAGACCGAGCGTCTGCAGTTCATCATCTTCTCGGAACTGACGCGCGGCGTCGTCACCCAAGGTTCGCGCGCCTTTTTGCGTGAAGTCGCCTCGTCGTGCCTCGAGCGCGGCGCGAGCATCGTCGGTCTGTGTTGCACTGAGTTCGGGATGCTCATGAGCGAAGAGGAATCGTTCCCGGTCATCGATTCGACCAAGGCGCACGTTCGGGCGTTACTCGCGGCCTGAGTGGCGACTCGCCCGTGCGTCAGGGACGCGCGGTGCCCTCGAAGAGCTCGACCGTGTGATCGTCGATCTCCTCGATGTAGGTGTTCAACTGCGCGAGGTACGGAGCACCCGACTCGTGGAACAGGTGCGGTTCGATACCGGCGAGCTTGATCGCACTACGCGCCCCAGTGACTGCCCGCAGAGCGCTGCGACGCAGCGAATGCCGCGTGACCGGATCACTCGCCGGCGTGGTGCGCAGATAGTTCGCCACGGCCGCCCCGACCTGGTCCAACTGTTGACGAGGACGCAGCGACGGGGCGTGCAGCCACATCACGTAGTCGATCGCGAGCACGATCGAGGCACCGATCGCGGTGTCAACTATTCGAGGTCCGAACAGGTTTTGGTCGGGACCGAGCACACCCACGAAGACGAAGATGATCGGCGTGAAGACCATGACGGTGAGCGCGTGGCTCCGTTGCGCGGCCCACGGAACGGCCGCGGCCATCGCGCAACACAGGATGATGAGCGAGACCTGCTGATTTCCCGCGATCGCCACGAGAGCGGCGATGCCGACGCCAGCGAGCGTGCCAGCGACGCGCGCGACCGCCCGCCGCATGACCGGTCCCAAGTCCGGACGAAAGACGAACGCCACCGTCATCGGCAACCAGTAGCCCCTCGGGCCGTCCAATTCGTGCGCGATGATCGTGGCGACGACGACCGCACCGGCGAACAACAGCGCGAAACGAAGTCGATCGACCATCGGCAACCGGTGGATGGTTGAACGAAAGGGCATTTCGCTCACGAGCGTCGAGCTCTCGGGGCAGCGAAACGACTCCGCGATGAGTCGACGCGACGGCGAGGTGAGGGTCGCGGCGAAGCTCGTGGCAAATCCGTCGAGTTGCGCGACCGCGTCGACACACGAGCGTTCGCGCACCGTCACCGCGACGTCGCGCAACGCCCCAGAGACCACTGCGTCAACGGTTTCGACCTTGCTCGTCAAGTATGAAGTGAGCTCTCCGATCTGGAGCACCACGAGAAACACTTGGTGAATCGCCACCCCTTCATCATCCTTGGGCAACCTCTTGGCGCCCACGACGTCTTGGGCCGCGTCCAGGATGACGACGGCGCGGCTGCGCGCGTGATTGAGTTCTTCGCTGCCGATGGCGTCGAGCAGTTGCGCGAGGGCCTGGAGTGCGTTCTCGAGACACTGGCGCTGATCGACCCGTCGACTTCGTCGGTCGGTGAGACTGGCGACGACGTAGACGAAGAGTCCGCCCACCATGAGACAGAGCGCCGACTGCCAGATCCGTCCCTCAAAACCGAGGCCCCCACCGAGGACGGCGCCCAACAACAGGTACATGCCCTGAGTGGCCCACAGCGACGCCTCGATAAGACCGCCGATGAACGCGACGACCCCGAAGAGCACGACGAGCGACCACGCGGCCTGGACGTGAGCGACGAACAGTGCGCCGAGGGCCAGACCGGGACCGCCGGCGAACGCCACGCCGAGCATTCGTGGGGCACGGTTGTGCCAACGGTCCGAGCCGTCTTGACTCACGGCCCACAGGGCCCCGATCGCCACCAACGTGCCGTACGCGCGTTGCCCGGTGATCAGCCCTACCACCAGGGGTGTTGCCAGACACACGGCCGCGCGAGCGGAGAGTCGCGTCTGCGAGGAGGGCTGCCAGTGTCTCGATCGCGTGGCGACGTCGTTCACGCTGAGAGGATAACGGCCCACCCTCGACACGTCCTCAAATCAGTTCACCGACGCGACGACGACGCGGCTCACGAGGGTACTTTCACTGGGAGCTCTACCGCGACCGTAAGACCGCCTCCCGGAGTATCCTCAAAGAGAATGCGACCCCCCAAGAGCTGCGTGAAGCCGGAAGCGACGGTGAGACTAAGTCCCGCGTTGAGTTGATCGCCGCTCAGTCGATGAAAGGGGGCGAGAACCGCATCGCGCAGCGCCTCGGGCATGCCCGGGCCACGGTCGACGACGAGCACTTCGACGAAGTCCCCGACGACACCCGCTTTGATGGTGACGGGTTTGTCGAGAGGTCCGAATCGGCAGGCGTTACTGACGATGTTGGCGATCACGCGCTGCACCAACACCGGATCGCTGATCAATTCCGGCAGATCATTCGGCACGTGGGACTCGACGGTGCGACCCCGCGTATCCACATTGGCAATTGCGCTGCTCATCACGATGTCGAGATGCACGGGCTCGGCGTGCACCGCCACCTCGCCCGCTTCGAGGCGGCCGGCGTCGATGAGGTTGACGACGAGGCGAGTGAGATGGTGTACCTGAACTTCGACGCCGCTCAGAACTGCATTGCGTTCGTCGAGTGAACGTCGCTCGTAACTGCCGGTGAGCAGTGAGATGTTGGCCTGCACCTTTTCGAGAGGACCGAGTAACTCCTTCGACGCGGTCCGGAACAACGCCAGTCGAAGTGACTCCGCCTCGGCGATCTCTTCGAGCTGATTCGCATCACGCGCGAGCATCTGGCTGCGCAAACCGGCAGCGACTCGTCGGGCGAAGGCACTAATCAGTTGATTGTCCTGATCATTCAACTTCGCGCCACCTACGTAGAGACGATGATCGTCATCGATATCGAACTGCGAGCCACTGTCGAAATCGCCCATCGACTCGCCACTCACGAGATCGCTCACCCATTCACCGTCTCGTTGCGTCACGAGTGCGACGCTCGTGGCCGCGAAGACGGCTCGCAACGATTCGAGAAGCGGCTGGAGGTCTTCGTGGGATGCGGCGACACTCACGGCGGCCCCGGCGAGGATCTGCGCCTCCGCGCGTGCGCGCTCCGCCTCGTGAGAACTTTGGGTGAATCGATTGACGACCACGCTCGCGGACACCGCGAAGAGTAAAAACGCGATGAGGGCCACCACGTCGTCGGGCCGAGCAACCTGCAACGTGTGGAGCGGCTTCACGAAGTAGAAGTTCTCGAGTCCCGACGCGAAAATGGCGCCGACCACTCCGACGAGCGCGCCGGCCCAAGTGGTGAGGGCGAGAATCGCGATGAGGTACACCAAGAAGACGGTGGAGAGCGAGAGGCTCGAGCGAATCTGGCTCATCACGATCGTCAGCAACGGCATCAGGGCAATCGTGATCGCCAACGCCGGGATCTTGCGCGTCCACGACACGCGCTCAGTCTGTCGTCGTCGATGGACGTGAGGAGGACGTTCTCCTCCCACCGCGATGATGTGGACGTCGAGATCTCGAGCGTGACGCAATACCTTTTCCACGACGCCGTTCGCCGGTCGCCAGAATGGACGTGGCCGACTCGCGCCCAAGACGATTTGAGTTCCGCGCTCACTGCGAGCGAAGGCCACGAGGGCCGTCGCGGTATCGTCATCGACGACCTCTTGGAACTTGCCTTCGAACTCTTCGACGAGCTCACGCGCTTCGGACGTGTCCGTGGGAACGTGACGGATCTCGTCGGACTTCACGATGTGCACGGCGAAGAGCTCGGCGCCAGTCCTTGACGCGATGCGTGCGGCCCGACGCAGCAGATCCGCGTCCGTCGCCGTACCAGTGATGCCGACGATGAGCCGTTCGCGGGTCTCCCAAGTCTTATCGATCGTATGGTCATCGAGATAGCGCTGCAGCGAATCCTCAACCCGGTCGGCGAGCCATAACAGCGCCAACTCGCGAAGGGCACTGAGGTTCCCGACGCGAAAGTAGTTCGAGAGCGAGGCATCAATCTTGTCGGCGGCGTAGATATTGCCGTGCGCCATTCGGCGACGCAAAGCCTCGGGCGTCAAGTCGACGATCTCGATCTGTTCGGCGCGTCGCACGATGGCGTCCGGAATGGTCTCTTGCTGGTGAATGCCCGTGATCTTCTCCACCACGTCATTCACCGACTCCAAGTGTTGGATATTCACGGTGGTGATCACGTCAATACCCGCGTCGAGCAGTGCGTCGACGTCCTGCCATCGCTTCTCATGGGTGCTGCCAATAACGTTCGTGTGCGCCAACTCGTCAACTAAGGCCACGGCCGGATGGCGCGCCAAGATGGCTTCGAGGTCCATCTCTTCCAGAGTCGCGCCGCGATATTCGTGCGTGGCGCGCGGTATCACTTCGAGATCGCGGAGTTGGGCCTCGGTGAGCGCGCGACCGTGCGTCTCCACGTAAGCGACGACCACGTCGGTGCCGCGTTCTCGACGACGCCAGCCTTCGTCGAGCATCCGGAAAGTCTTGCCGACGCCGGGCGCCGAACCCAGATAGACCCGTAGGACGCCTCGCTGCATTGAACCAGTATCTCTTATTGACATTCGATTTCAGCGATTCGTAGTGAGTACCACGTGTTTCGAGAGGCCCCTTTGCGATTCTTCGTAGTGGAAGACTCGTTCGGACACCTAATCGAATTCGACTTACTTGGCATGCAACTCGCCCGCGAGGTACGCGGCGGCAACGTCGACGACCGCAACGGCCACGATTCGTTGTTCCAACGTGACTGCCACGCCGGGCGTGGGTGTCACGACGAAGCGTCCGACGACTCGACCGCGCCACTGCGCCACTATTTCGGCCTCGGGACCAGGAATACCGAACTCTCGCGCCGGCCATCGCATTCCCACCAGCGCGATGTCGCCATTGGATTGAATCTGCGCCAAAGGCGGGTCCGAGAGTGCTCGGTCGAATCGACACGCGCGCAACGAGAGCAGTTGAATGAGCGAGTCAGAGGTCTGGTCAATGATCTCGGTAACTGGCGCCGAGTCGGCGCCGAGCGCCGCAATTGCGTGAATCATCGCGACGTACGCCGTGGAACTGTTGGCTGCCTGCCAGTGCTGGCGGCTGCGAGCTGCGAGTTCGGTCACGAGTACTCCGACCACGACAATGGCAATCGTCGTTTCGAGGTCCGGTCGATGGCTGATGGTGAGTCGGTCGTACGGCGGGGTGAGAAAGAAGTCGAACCAGATGGCCGATGACACGCAGGCCACAATGCCCGCGATCCGATTACCTACCACGGCGACGAAGACGATGACGCACACCATCACGAGCGCCGCCGCCGAATTAGAGAAAGTACCGCGGAAGGGAACCAGCACCGCGGCGACGACCAGTGGGGTCACGGCTCCGGCGCTCACAGCTACCCGATTGCGATACTTAAGGATTGAAATCCCCATCGCTATCCCCTCGTCTCACTCACTTCGTCTTCGTCGGCCGCGCGACGCCGGAATACACGGACCACGAGAGAAAAGTTCGCGCATCGGACGCCGTTCACTTCTCCAGTTTCGCGAGGCCTTCGTTCAACTGCAGGACGTCGATGTAGCTCGAACCCAAGAATCCCCATTGCGCGGGGTGCGTCTGCTGCTTGATGAGCGTGCGCAGTCGTGCCGGTGAGATTCCCGTCGCCTTGGTCACCATCGGGATCTGCACCGTCGCGTCGAGAGCTGAGATATCAGGGTCGTAGCCACTGCCCGACGTGGTCACCAGGTCAATCGTCGGATTCACGCCGAGTTTGTGCCAGTACGCGACTAACGCTTTGGTGTTCGCCTCGAGCACTTTCGAATGTGGCCCTAGGTTTGTCGCGGCGGACTCCCCGTCGTGACCGTTCGCGACCAAAGGGTTGTCACCGCCCGCCTGTGTCGCACTGGCGGCGTAGGGACCGGTGTCGTCCGGTCGGCCGTGGAACCACTTGGGACTCGCCCAGTTCTGGCCGATCAAGAGCGATCCGTTCTTCGTCATCGAGCCATTGGCCTGGAACTTGAACAGCACCTGGGCCACTCCGGTGCCGGCGAAGGCGTAGATGAAGCCGAAGAATACGAGGCAGATGACTGCCATGACCAGTGAACGGCGGAGGTGTACGAGCATCAGCGATCTCCTTATTAGTACGCGTGGAGGGCGACCAGAATCAGGTCGATGAGTTTGATGAAGATGAATGGCACAATCACGCCGCCGACGCCGAAGATCCACACGTTGCGACGCAGGATCGACGCTGAACCGGTGGGGCGGAATTTGACACCGCGCAGGGCCAGTGGGATCAGCGCGATGATGACCAACGCGTTGAAGATGACGGCCGACAGCACGGCGCTTTGGGCGCTGTGCAGGTGCATGATATTGAGTGCTTCCAGCGGTCGGTTGTGCCGGAAGACGTAAGTGCCGGCGAAGAGGGCCGGAATGATGGCGAAGTACTTGGCCACGTCATTGGCGATCGAGAACGTCGTCAGGGAACCTCGCGTGATGAGCAACTGCTTGCCGATCTCGACGATGTCGATCAATTTGGTCGGGTTGGAGTCGAGGTCGACCATGTTGCCCGCCTCCTTGGCCGCCGTGGTCCCGGTATTCATGGCGACACCGACGTCAGCTTGCGCGAGCGCCGGCGCGTCGTTCGTGCCGTCACCCGTCATGGCGACGAGCCTTCCACCCTCCTGCTCTTTCTTGATCAACGCCATCTTCGCTTCGGGCGTCGCCTCGGCGAGGAAATCGTCAACGCCAGCCTCTTGGGCGATGGCGGCCGCGGTCAACGGATTGTCGCCGGTGATCATCACCGTTCGAATACCCATTTGGCGCATCTCCGCGAACTTCTCGCGGATCCCTTGCTTCACGACGTCCTTCAATTCGATAACGCCCAGGATGTCCGTGCCGTCAGCGACGACCAGCGGCGTCGAGCCCGCTCGCGACGTGCGTTCGACGATCGCGTCGAGGTCGGCCGGCGGTGTGCCACCCGATTCGACGACCCAGCGCTTGACCGAATCCGCCGCGCCCTTTCGAATCTGGCGAGTCCCGATATCGAGGCCGGACATCCGAGTCGTGGCCGTAAAGGGCACGAAGGCGTGGTCGGTGCCCAGTTGACGCTCGCGAATGCCGAACTGTTCTTTGGCGAGCACGACGACGGAGCGTCCTTCGGGTGTCTCGTCCGCGAGCGACGCCAACTGGGCCACGTCAGCGAGGTCCTGTTCGCTGTGACCGCCCACCGGGAAGAAGTTCGCGGCCATGCGGTTACCCAAGGTGATGGTCCCGGTCTTGTCCAGCAAGAGGACCTGCACGTCACCGGCGGCCTCGACAGCGCGGCCGCTCATCGCCAAGACGTTGCGCTGGACGAGGCGGTCCATCCCGGCGATACCGATCGCCGAGAGCAACGCGCCGATGGTCGTAGGGATCAGACAGACCAGCAACGACACGAGAATGACCACCGAGACCGAGGCACCCGCAAAGTTGCCGAATGGCACCAGCGTGACGACGACCGGAATGAAGACGATCGTGAGGACCGCCAACAAGATCGTCAGCGCGATCTCGTTCGGAGTCTTCTGTCGGTTCGCCCCTTCGACCAGGGTGATCATCCGGTCGATGAAGGTCTGACCTCGCTCGGCCGTGATGCGCACGACGATGCGGTCCGAGAGCACCTTCGTACCACCCGTGACCGCAGAACGGTCACCGCCCGATTCTCGAATGACCGGGGCTGACTCGCCGGTGATCGCCGACTCGTCAACGGAGGCGATCCCTTCAACGATCTCGCCGTCTGACGGAATCACGTCATTGGCTTCGCACACCACCAGATCACCCTTGGCGAGCAGCGCGGCCGCGACGAGCTCTTCGGTCCCGTCGGGCCGGAGCCGGCGAGCCTCGGTTTCCGAGCGCATCTTTCGCAGCGTGTCGGCTTGAGCCTTCCCTCGTCCCTCGGCCATGGCTTCGGCGAAGTTGGCGAACAGAACGGTCAAGACGAGCCAAATCGTGATCGACCACGTGAAGGTTCCGGGGTGGGCGATCGCTTCGATGAAGGTGATGACTGAACCGACGAGCACGATGAACATCACGGGGTTCTTGATCTGGACTCGAGGGTCCATCTTGCGGAACGAATCGCGAACGGCCTGTCCGAGTATCTCGCGGTCGAAGAGACCACGGGACTTGGCGACGCCGCCGCGTGGCGACTCTTGGGTCGGTTCAGTTATAACAGTGCTCATTAGAAGAACCTCAGGTGACTTAGCTGCTCGACGATTGGTCCAAGCGAGATGGCGGGGAAGAAGGTCAGACCACCGATGATCAAGATGACACCGATGACGAGGCCCACGAACATTCCGTTATCGGTTCGGAAGGTCCCGAGGGACTCCGGTACGGTGTTCTTCGCCGCGAGCGAACCGCCAATGGCGAGAACCGGAATCATGATCGCGAAACGGCCGAGCAACATGTCGATCCCACCGACGATGTTGTAAAACGGGGTGTTGCCGGTGAGTCCGCCGAAGGCTGAGCCGTTGTTATTGCCCTGGGACGTCAGTCCGTAGAGGATCTCCGTGAATCCATGGGGACCGAGGTTCTCCGGTCCAGCGCGCCCTACGGCGAGCGAGACGGCGACGGCGGTGACGATCAATACCGTTATGGGCATCACCAGGGCCGCCAGCCCTGCGAGTTTTATCTCTCTGGCTTGGATCTTCTTCCCGAGATACTCCGGCGTCCGTCCAATCATCAGTCCGCCGATGAAGACCGCGATGATGGCGTACACGAGCATCGTGTAGAGGCCGCTGCCGGTACCGCCGGGCGTCACTTCGCCCAACATCATGCCGCTCAAGAGTCCGAGTCCTCCGACCGGCGTGAACGAGTCATACGAAGCGTCCGCCGACCCGGTCGAGGTCATTGTGGACGCCACACCGAAGAGCGCCGTCGAGGTGTCACCGAAGCGCACCTCCTTGCCTTCCATGTTCCCTACGGGAGAGTACACGTGAGCCGCGGCGACCGCCGGGTTGTTCTGGTGCTCCGCGTTCGCGGTGAAGCCCACCCAGATTCCGAAGAGCAGCACCATCGCCGCCAACAGCGTGGCACCGTGACGCACGCTGCCGACCATCTTGCCGAAGGTGTAGGTGAGCGCAAAGGGAATCGACAAGAGCAGGAAGATTGAGAGGAAGTTCGTGAGACCCGTCGGATTCTCGAACGTGGTCGCCGAGTTCTGGTCGAGGAAGCCGCCACCGTTGGTACCGAGTTGCTTTATGGCTTCCATGAAGCCGATCGGCCCTCGCGGGATCGTCTGGATGACGCCGTTGAGTGCGTCGTGGAAGGTGATGGTCCCGGCGAGCGTCTGGACCGCACCGTCGCCGACGTAGATGATGCCCGCGACGAAGGCGATGGGCAAGAGGATGTAGAACATACAACGGGTGATGTCGACCCAGAAGTTACCGATCGTCGCCGAATTGCGCCGAGCGAAACCGCGCACCATGGCGATGGCGACGGCAATCCCGACCGCCGGGGAGACGAATTGCTGGACGGTCAGGGCGCCGATCTGGGAGAAGTACGACATCGTCGATTCTCCGCCGTAGTTCTGCCAGTTGGTATTGGTCACGAACGATATCGACGTGTTGAAGCTCAGTGCTGAACCCACGTCGCTCTGATGCTGTGGATTCAAGGGCAAGGATCCCTGGACCCGAAGGATCACGTACGTGAAGACCAGGGAGACGGCAGAGTAGACGACCAGCGCGCCGGCGTAGCGCTTCCAGGTCTGTTCTTGATCGGGACTCGTACCGAGCATCCGGTAGATCGGACGTTCGATGAAGCCGAGAAAGTGTACTCGACCGTCGAAGACGCCCGCCATGTACGAGCCGAGGTAACGCCAGGTGAACCCCAGCGTCACCACGAGCAACAGGAGAGTGAGGAAGAAACCCATTTAGAATTTCTCCGGTTTGAACATCGCGTAGCCGATGTAAAAGAACATCACGACGGCAATGCAGAAGAGGATTATTTGGGAGAAACTCATACTCGGTCCAACACCCAAATAAGCCCCAGCATCGACGCGGTGAACGCGATAAAGCCAAGTGCTGCGTATAGATCTGCCATGACTCCAGTGTCACGGGCACTTCCTTAACAGAGTCTTAAAAACCTCTTAGGCCTCTTAATAATCTCTTCAAATCGACTCCAGCGATGCGAATCGGTCTCTGGACCATACTGAGACCGTGCGAAAACATCTCGTCGGATCAGTCGTCGGTGTCGCGAGCGTCCTCGTACTCGGTTTGGCGATGCTTCCCCTACGATCGCACATCAGCGTGTCGACTGCGGCGTTGGTGCTCGTCATCCCGGTCGTCGTCGGATCGGCCATCGGCGGCATCAAGGCGGGCCTTTCCAGTGTGATCGCTGGGTTCCTCGTCTACGACTACGGCTTCATTCCTCCGTACAAGACGTTGGACGTCGGTACGCCTCAGAATTGGACCGCTTTGGGTGTCTACGTCATCGTGATGTTGCTGGTGGCGAGTGTCGTCGCGAGCCTGGACTCGTCAAGAGTCGAGGCGCGGCGTAGCGGCGAAGCCGCACACCACCTCTCGGAACTGTCCGAACACTTGGTCGGCGATCGACCGGTCGACGATCTGCTCGAAACCATCGTGTCGGCGGTGCACGCGGTCTTTGGGATACCCGGTGTCTCATTGCTCATCCTCGACGAGGGCGTCTTGAAAGTCGTCGCGTTCGCTGGCGAGCCACTCTCTGAAGATGAATTGGCCCGCCTCGGCCCCCACTCGGGTCAGCCGATCAGTATCGGCACGGACACCGAATCGTCCGGAGAACTTCGCGCGATCGCGTTGTCCGCCTCCGGCCATGCGGTGGGCATCCTCGCGCTACGAGGTCTTCCGACCTCACGGAACGATCGAGCAGTGCTCACCACGTTCGCCAATGACGCAGCGTTGGCGTTGGAGCGCGCGCAATTGAGAGAACAGGCACTTCGATCAAAACTGCTCGAAGAAGTGGACCGATTTCGCCAAAGCCTCATGGGTGCCGTGTCACACGACTTGCGAACGCCGCTGGCAACGATAAAAGTTGCGTCTTCGACTCTGGCGAATCGATCCGCGTCGCTCACGCCGGACGAATTGAGAGAGCTCTACAGCCTCATTGAGGTTGAGTCGGATCGACTCACACGACTCGTGTCGAATCTGCTCGAGATTACGAGAATCGAAGCCGGTGTCTTCACCGTGCACCCGACACCGACTTCCGTGCGTGAATTGGTGCGCGAAGCCGTGAACGCGATGGAACCAACGATGGGAGCCCACCGCGTCGACTCAATCGTGCCGGCGTCGCTGCCCGCGGTAAACGTGGACTCACTATTGATCGGCCAGGTATTGATCAACCTGCTCGACAACGCGATTCGACACTCGCCCGATGATGGTGTCGTCACCGTCGAGGCACGGCGTGAGATGCGGCAGGTGATCCTCTCCGTTACCGATCAGGGTTCGGGCATTGATGCGAGTCAGCGACAAGCAGTGTTCGAGCGCTTCGCCCAACTTGACAAGGGCGGGCGCGCGGGCCTGGGCCTCACGATCGCCAAGAACTTTGTTGAAGCCCACGGGGAAGAGATCTGGTATGAGGACGCCCCGAACCACGGCGCGCGCTTCGTCTTCACACTCCCGGTGGCTGACGAGACCGCGACGCTACGGTAGCGTGCATGGCCAAAGTTCTCGTGATCGATGACGACCCGTCATTGAATCGAGCGTTGCGACTGGGTCTTCAGGCCGTGGGACACGACGTCACGACCGCCGCGACCGGCGAGCACGGCATCTCCCAAACCGCATTGACGGCGCCGGACGTCGTCGTGCTGGACATGGGGCTTCCCGATATGGACGGTATCGAAGTGTGTCGAACCATTCGTGGATGGAGTGACGTGCCCATCATCATCCTCTCGGCCGTCGGCGCCGAAAACCGAAAGGTCGCCGCGCTCGACGCCGGAGCGAACGACTACGTCACCAAACCCTTCAGCATGCCCGAACTCGAAGCAAGAATCCGGGTCGTGACTCGAGGCCGTGATATCGACCGCGACAATTCGGCGGAAATGTCCTTGACGTGCGGCGCTCTCGCGATTGACTTGGTCCACCACGACGTCACACTCGACGACGCCAACATCGCACTCACGACCAAGGAGTTCGAAGTCCTGGCGTTCTTAGCCCGACACGCTGGTAAGACCTGCACGCACCAGATGATTCTCAGTGCCGTCTGGGGTACCGGCTACGGCGCCGAGGCCCAGTACGTGCACGCCTACGTCCACCGGTTGCGCCAGAAGTTGAACGACGAGTCGGCCGAACTGATCACCACAGTCCCGGGCGTCGGTTACTCGCTCACCTGCACCAACTGAGCCCTTCGCGTCAGCGAAGCGTGATCAAGTGGATGTCTTGGATGCCGACGGTGTCGCGAAGTCGATCGATGACCTCACTCGGCGTCGGAGTCTCGGTCGAGAGGACCATCAAAGCGGTCTTCGTGCGGTGATCCGGTCCCACGGCCATCGAACTGATCGAGACGCCGGCCTCACCGAGCGCCACGCCGACCATGCCGATCATGCCCGGGCGGTCGTCGTTGTGCACTACGAGCATCGAAGCCGCCGGTGGTATCTCGACGCTGTGACCGTCGACACCGACGATCCGCGTCTCGAGTCGCGTGCCAATGGTGACCAACGTTCCCGAGACCGCGTGGTCCCCCGAACGCACCGATATCTGATTCACGTACTCCGGCGATTCGACGGTCGAGATCTCGCTGTAAGTGAGATTGTGATCCAGCGCCAATTGCGGTGCGTTGACAAAGGAGACGCCGTCGTGGCCGGTCGCGGTCAGTAGTCCCTTGAGGGCACAGAGCGTGAGGATCTTGGTCCCCGACCCGGCGAGTTCACCCAAGTAATTGACTTCGAGGTCCGCGGGCTTGCCGTCGAGCAGTCCGCCGATGAATCGACCCAGTACTTCGGCCAACCCCATGAAGGGTCGAACGGCGTTGGATACTTCGCCGGCGGCAACGTTGACGGCGTAGGGAACGAAGTCTCCGGCGAGCGCCAACTGCACCTGTTCGGCGATCGTGATCCCGGCCTTGTCCTGCGCTTCGAAGGTCGAGGCGCCGAGGTGAGGAACGACGACGACCGAGGGCAGTTCGAAGAGGGGCGATTCCGTCGTCGGTTCCTTTTCGAATACGTCGAGCGCCGCACCCTGCACGTGGCCGTTTCGGATGGCGTCGGCCAGTTCGGCTTCGTTCACGATGCCCCCGCGCGCGACGTTGATGATGCGCACGCCCGGCTTGGTCTTGGCCAACGCCGCGGCGTCCAGGAGGTTCGTCGTCTCTTTCGTCTTGGGCAGGTGAATCGTAATGAAGTCGCTCTGTTCGAGCAGACTGTCGAGATCGACCAACTCGACGCCCATGTGTCGCGCTCGTTCTTCGGTGATGAACGGGTCATAGGCAATGAGTCGCATGCCGAAGGCTGACGCGCGTTGGGCGACGAGCGCGCCGATCTTGCCGAGTCCCACGACACCGAGGGTCTTGCCGTGCAGTTCAACACCTTCCCACTTGCTGCGCTCCCACTTGCCCGCCTTCAACGCCGAATGAGCTTGAGGAATGTTGCGCGCCTGGGCGAGCAACAACGCCATCGTCTGTTCGGCCGCGGAGAGAATATTCGAGACCGGCGCGTTGACGACCATTATTCCCAACTCCGTGGCCTTGGCGACGTCGACGTTGTCCAGACCGATGCCGGCGCGTCCGACGACGATGAGGTCCTTCGCCGCTTCGAGCGTCGGAGCGTCGACCTTGGTCGCCGAGCGAATGATCAGTGCGTGAGCCCCGGCCAACACCTCAATCAATTCAGTCGGCGAGAGACCTAATCGGATGTCCACGTCGTGGCCGGCATCGCGCAGTTCTTGAAGACCAGAGTCGGCAATCTCTTCAGTTACCAATACACGAGCCACGAGGTCACCTTTCGTTGAGTCCTCTCAGACTAAGGGAAATCGAGAGGACGTCAGCCCTTGGCGACGAAATCCGCGAAGCGCTCGAGACCCTCAGCGAGGTCTGCGTCGCCCAACGCAGAACTGAGTCGAAAGTAACCCGGTGTGCCAAAGGCCTCACCCGGGACGACCGCGATCTTGATCGTTTCGAGGAGGATCTCCGCCAGTTCCGCCGACGACTGCGCCACTCGTCCGCCGAGGGAGCGACCTAGGAGTCCCGACACGTTCGGATAGCAGTAGAAGGCGCCCTCGGGCTCGGTGCAACTGACACCGTCGATCGAGTTCAGCATGGATGTCATGACCCGGCGGCGTCGATCAAAGGCCGTGCGCATCTCGTAGACCGCGCTCAGGTCGCCGTTCAAGGCAGCGACGGCCGCTCGTTGGGAGATATTCGAGATGTTCGACGTCGTCTGACTTTGATAGTTGACGGCGGCGTCCATCACGTCGGGCGCACTGATCATCCAGCCAACACGCCACCCCGTCATCGCGTACGTCTTCGCGACGCCGTTCACGACGATCCAGCGGTCGCCCAACTCCGGTGCCACGACCGGCATCGAGGCGAATTCGGCGTCGCCGTAGACCAGGTGTTCGTAGATCTCGTCACAGAGAACCCAGATGTCGTTCTCCGCGGCCCAGCGGCCGATTGCCGCCACGTCATCTGGGCGAACCACGGCGCCCGAGGGGTTCGACGGTGACGTGAACACCAACATCGTCGTCTTGGGTGTTCGAGCTCGTTCGAGTTCGTCGACGGTCACGCGAAAACCGTTCGCCTCCGAGGTCATGACCGGCACCGGTCTCCCACCGGCGAGGTACACCGCCTCGGGGTACGTCGTCCAATACGGTGCGGGAATGAGCACCTCGTCACCGGGGTTCAGTTTGGTCATCATGGCGGTGATGATCGCGTGCTTGCCCCCGTTGGTGACGAGCACTTGACCGGGAGTCGTGCGAAGACCTGAATCGCGCATGGATTTGGCGACGATCGCCTCGCGCAGCTCCGCCAGTCCGGCCGTCGGCGTGTACTTGTAATTGACCGGGTCATAGCAAGCCTTGGCGGCCGCTTCCACTATGTGAACAGGAGTTGCGAAGTCCGGTTCGCCCGCGCCGTAGCCAATGACGGGCTCACCAGCGGCCTTTAGGGCCTTGGCTTTGGCGTCCACGGCCAGCGTCGCGCTGGGGGCCAAGCCGCCTAGAAGGTGACTCACTCTCGAACTCATCGGGGGCTCCGTTCAATATCCGTAAGAATAAGTCTATGAGTTCCCCCGACACATTAAAGATTCCCACCGAGCTACTCCCGCGTGACGGACGTTTTGGTTCCGGTCCGTCGAAAGTTCGTCCCGAACAGTTGAGCGCTCTCGTCGCCGACGGCACGACGTACATGGGCACCTCCCACCGCCAATCGACGGTGCGAAACAAGGTCGCCGAAGTTCGCGACGGCCTGCGCGATCTCTTCTCGTTGCCGGACGGTTATGAAGTTCTACTCGGTAACGGCGGCACCACTGCGTTCTGGGACGCGGCCACGTTCCATTTGATCAACGATCAGTCACAACACCTCAGCTTCGGCGAGTTCTCGTCAAAGTTTGCGACGTGCGTGGCCGAAGCACCTCATCTCAAGGACCCGCAAGTAATTAAGAGTGACGTGGGCTCGCATCCGGTTGCCGTCCCCGACGACAGCGTCGACACCTACGCCTTGACGCACAATGAGACGTCAACCGGTGTGATGATGACGATCGAACGTCCCGCCGACTCGAAGGGTCTCGTGATCGTCGACGCCACGTCGGGAGCGGGCGGCTTGATGGTCGATGCTTCACAGTTCGATTGCTACTACTTCGCGCCTCAGAAGTCATTTTCCTCCGACGGCGGTCTTTGGCTCGCGGTGTGTTCACCGGCCGCCATCGAACGCATCGAGACGCTCGCCGCGTCGGGACGCTGGACCCCGGCATCGCTCGACCTCAAGATCGCGCTCGACAATTCACGACTGAATCAGACCTACAACACCCCAGCCCTTGCCACCATCCACATGCTCGCCTCGCAAATTAGATGGATGAATGGCAACGGTGGATTGACATTTTCTTCTGGTCGTTCAAAGACGTCAGCGGAGATCCTCTACACCTGGGCCGAAGCGTCACCATTCGCCCGGCCGTTTGTCGAGAATCCGGCGTTTCGCAGCAATGTCGTGGGAACGATTGACTTCAACGATGACATCGACGCATCGAACATCGCGAAGATTCTTCGGGCCAACGGAATTGTCGATACGGATCCGTATCGCAAACTCGGCCGCAACCAACTTCGAATCGCAATGTTCCCGAGCGTTGACTCGGAGGATGTCGCGTCATTGTGCGCTTGCATCAACTACATAATCGGGAATCTGTAGGTTTACGATTTTGGCAATCGAGGTGTGAGGGTTCACGTCGGTCCACCCCCGCTGCTTTGAAGCATGATGGGCACGTGAGCAATCACATGGAGACACCAAACCGACGCGTCACTCGTCTGTCAGCGGTTCTGTCTTGCCTCGTTGTGACGCTCGTTTCGCTTCTAGCCGTTGTATCGCCGATGCCGTCCGCGGCTACCACGACTCGCGGTTCGCACTTCTATCTTCCGGGGTCGATGGTTACGAATGGCGTCGATATTTGGGTCGCGAATGAGACAGGCAGCGAGAACGGGGGCTTTGGTTCTGTCACTGAATTGAGTGCGCGCAGCGGTGCCGTGATTCGAGTGATTCGGGCCAAGGACGATGCCCTGAACTTTCCAACCAACATCGCGATTGGCGGCGGTCACCTATGGGTGGTGCGAGAAGGCGAGCTCGGCATCACGGAGTTGAACGCTTCGAATGGTGCATTAGTGCGCGTGATCAAACTGAAAACCAATGGCTTCGGAGATCCGGGTGCCATCGCTGCCAACAACAAAGACGTATGGGTCGCCATAGAGTCCGGAGACGAGTGGGTTACTGAGCTCAACTCGACCACTGGCGCAGTAATTCGAATCGTCAAGGCCAGAGCTGACGACTTCGACATCTCGGAGGCCATGACGATCAATGGGACTCGACTTTGGGTTTCAAACAAGAGCGGCAACTCGATGACAGAATTGAACGTTACGAATGCGAGACTCATTCGGGTTTTGAGAACTCACGCGGGTCTCTACGGGAAATACATGATCACGAGTGGGACGCGACTATGGACGGCGAATCCAACTGGAAATTCCATTGTCGAGTTGAACGCTTTGAACGGATCCGTCGAACGCGAATTCGAAGCCAAAGCCGACCAGTTCAACGCCCCAGTTGCGATGGGAGTGGATGGCGAACATCTATGGGTCGTGAACCTCGAAGGAAATTCAGTTTCTGAACTCAACGTGGCCACCGGTGAGCCAATTCGCGTGTTGAAATCAAAACACGAGTTCAACGATCCTGATTCGATGGTCGTCGTTGATGGTCATGTTTTCGTGTCGAATCTCGCCAGTAATTCGATCACCGAACTCAGTGCTTCCGACGGCTCATTGACACGCATCATTCACTAGATCACCGATCACGAAACGTCATTGGCTCGACTCCCAAGGACAAACTCGTCATTAGAATGTGTACGTCGGCCCACCCTCGAAAGCATTGATGAGTGATATGTGTGGGTGCCGTCTTAGTTCAAGTCGTTTTTAAACTATCGAATGCCCAAGTTCAAACTCGTGGCGCAGTGTCCAACTGTTCGGACCCATTCCCCCAGTCATTAGCCATGCAGACTTCGCGTTGACCACTACCGGAAGACCGCGACCGATGTCTTTGGCCGCCTCTTCTAGAAGATTGATCGGAGCTCCATCACCGACTGTCAGATGGGGTGTGGGCTCGTCGTACCTACCGCCGTATGGGAGGTACTGCGGAAACCTTGTCATTAGCTCTCGCGTCATGTTCCGAAAGACGGTGTCTGGATTTGGCTGGAGATAAACGACCCTGTCGTCGAACCAGGCGAGCGAAGTGAATCCAAAGTCGAAGTTATTGATTCTTGAAAAGTAGGCGTCGAGTGACTGAATTACCTCGTCATCGAGGTCCGCCGGGTGTGCAAATGGAAACAGGACGGTTATGTGTGCGGGAATACCCCGAGAACACGCCGGATCGAGTTGCTCTCGCCACGTTCGTACAAGACGCTCGACTTCAGGAACTGGAATTATTAGGGCGCTCTTCTCGACCGATTCATCCATTCGAAGACAGTAGCCACTAGATCTTTGAAGCTCAGATTGTGATGGTGCTCACCGACCAGCGGTTCGGTGTCATCTTCTCAAAAGACGATGACGCACACCATTAGATTGTGGACGTCGGCCCAAGTAGCTGGTCACTTCTGAGCCGTGAGTGCCACCAGACCTCTGACAGTTGATCAGAGATGAGATCGACTTCGATCCGTTCTATCCACGGTGAACACGGTGGATGCCGTGGTGTAAATTCAAGCCACAGTTTCGTCGCCTCCGCAGGCACTAATCCCCCGAGGTCTTCGTCCCCTGACGAGGAAACCCCACCAGACGTTGAGGTGCCACCAGTGTGATTCTCGTTGTACGAAGTAGAGACATCGTCCGACGCCGTAACGAAGAGACTCTCACTCAGATTTTCATCTCGGGTCACTCCTGGGAAAAACTCATAATGAACTGAATCCTCGCCCTTTGGCTTTGGAAAAAGGTCAAGGCGTTGCTCACTCGGGTTGCGATCAACGTACTCCTGTACGAACTTCGCCCGATTCCTCACTGCGAGTTCGCGTTCTTCCCACGTTCTCAGGAGGTCCAAGATTTCGACTTGAAAAGCGATATTCGCAATTGCATTGATTGGCCACAGGTAATACCCGCCCAATTCAAGGCTTCGGAGAACAATTAGATGTCCTGGAACATGTTCGCCAATCGGCAAATCGAACTTAATCAACCGTCCATCACCCAGCCTTGGATTCGGGTTCGGCAATGGATGGGGGACAGAGTACTCGGGCCAAATTGTGGCCACCGAAATGACCGGCCTACTCACTCGGCCTTGGATTGCTCACTCACTGAGCGTACCAATTGCTGATGCGCCATTCTGAGAATGTGTAGGTCGGCCCCCTGAGTGCTTAGCCAGCAGCCAAGGCTATGTTGTGGTTATAAGTGATGATCTCTTGAATTAATCGAATTGAGTTCACATGACCTTGTCGACCTCAGACGTGGACCAAGTCAGTCCGGTCGTAAACCAACAGAAGAGATTTCGGCGATTCCGTTGGTCAACGAGGATTTCAATCCTCCTGCTGTTCGTCTTATTTGTGGGTGATCTCTTCGCGAGTCATTATCAACCGATTGTCTTCGTCGGCGGATTGGGAATGAGTCACCCGGTTGATGGACACCAAAGGAGAGTGACCCAAGAGTTCTTGCTCCGCAATACGGGTCCGGTGGGCGTCACAGTGGTGGGGATCGCGAGTGGAGTGAATTATGGACTGAGTTCCCAAGCTCGATTCTCCACATCGAGGATCTGCCCACCGATTACATCGCGCGGAGGCGACTGTCGACAGAACACGAAAACTGGTCTGCTCGAAGGGATTGTCTTTCATTCTTTTAGCTTGACGACCGACTCTTCCCGAGGAGTTCTGCTGCGTTATGAGTTCTCCTGTATCTCTCCCGGTGCTCTCGGTACGGCCTTGGGCACCGTGACACTACCTGTGACCTATCGGTTTCTCTGGTTCACACACACGATTATGTTTTCCGAATCAGCGGACAATGGGGGCCCCTGCTCGCCAGAGTAGAGCCCTGCCATTTTCGATTCCACGTTAAAATCGCACGCCATCGAACAAAACGACACCCAGGACTGCTGCGGTGCTAGATCAGTTTTTCACCGGGCATCGACTCGCCAGTCGGAGGTGACTGCTTCTGGCCTTTTCGCGTAAGGAAGGCGCCTAGCGATTCTTCAAAATCAGACAGAACGGGTGACCAACAGGGTCCAAGAACACTCTAAAAGTCTCCCCCGGTTGGTAATCAGCTTTTCGAGCGCCGATGCTAAGGACGTGACGTTCTCCCTCGTCGAGATCGTCAACTTCAAAGTCGAGATGTATCTGTTTCGGGGTGGTGTTATCGGGCCAGGTCGGCGCCACATAGTTCTCGACTCTCTGAAAACTCAAAGCCGGAAGGGAGTCATGCACCAAGTCGATGTCTGACGCCTCTTCCGGGGCGCAACCCGGCCGAGTCTCTATCGCAACTCCAGTTAGGGCCGAATAAAATATTGCGAGCTCGAAGGGATCGGGACAGTCAAGTAAAACAAGGTGCAGTCGCGGAAATTTCATACCGACACGTTATGTCGCACTTCGATTTTCCTACCACCGTCGAGTCTCCACTCGTTGGCGTCGCCCCTTTGAACCAACGAAGACTGCGTACGGCCGCCATCGCTGCTCACTGACAGAATTGTCGCATGAGTCTCGCTGACGTGGAGAAGCTACTGGGGGAACTAGAGGGAGTGCGCCGAACGGAGCGACGCGGACATTTCCCCGAGTGGCGTTACCACGGTAGACTAGTTGCGCGTCAAGTAGACGGTGATCACTTGGTGATTCGTATTGACTTCGACTTTCGTCGATCATTGATGCAAACTGACACCGCTACTTTCAGTGTGCCCAATCGATATGTGAAGCACATGATGGTCGTCGCCGACTTCGTGCTGGGTGACGCGGACGCAATCGAGGACGCCCTTGAGAATGCTTGGCAACTCCAGCGCACTGCAGATTAGAGCAACGAGTCGGTTATTGAACCTCCGGGCTTCGATCCGCGGCTATGTCACAGTGTCTACCTTCGACAATCTTCTCGCTGTTCGCGTATCGTGTTACGCCATGAAGAAAATACTGCTTGGTTACCTACAGACGGCACGTGACGTCGTCGTTTGGAAGTTGGACGGTCTTTCTGAGTACGACGTCCGCCGCCCGCTCGTTCGCAGCGGAACCAACCTCCTCGGTATCGTCAAGCATCTGACGTTCGTCGAGCTCGGCTACTTCGGACCTGTCTTTGGCCGACCGATGGGACAGCCCAATCTCTGGTTCGAAGACGGTGTAGAGGACAACGCCGACCTCTTCGTGCGAGCGGACGAAACGAGGGAAACCATCATCGGCAACTATCGCAAGGCATGTGAGACGTCGGACGCAACGATCGAGGCGCTGGATCTTGACGCGACGGGTTCCGTGCCGTGGTGGGGAGATGAACCAGTCAACCTCCACCACGTGATCATTCACGTCATCGCAGAAACGTCCCGTCACGCCGGGCATGCCGATCTCGCTCGAGAGCTCGTTGACGGTTCTATCGGCTACAAACAGGAAGACAGCAATGTTCCAGAGCACGAAAGCGAATGGTGGCAAGAGTACCGCGATCGGGTGGAGCGTGAAGCTGGGCAAGCGGTCAGTTGACTCACGGCTTTTGGATGACAAAGACAAACAACTTTCCCAAGTCCTGATTCTTAAGTCGGAGAAGGCTGTTGCCCGTCGAATTCAACAGTCAACTAACTCCTTAGAACCCTTTTCAAGCCAACGACCGTCGAGTATCGAGAACGCATCGCAAATTCTTCATAAGTCCACACTCCCGGAATTCCAATTTCCCTGGATAGGTGAAGGACTTCGTCCGGCGCCATATGAACGCCAATGTGCGCTCCGTAGGACTCGTCGGAATTGTTGAAGAACACGATGTCCAGAGGTTCCGGTTCACTCACGACAGTGGTTACATCGTCTTCTTCCCAAAGACTCGAAGAACGCAGCGGCGGACAAATCAGATTAAACAGAGAAAGAACTCCGTACGCGAAGCGTTGGCAATTCGAACCTTCCAACCAAGACGCAGGCGAATCGCTACTCGGTCCGGCCGAGAGGATGAAAGGTACCTTTGCGATATTGATCGGCCAACCCATAGGTGGGGCTCGCCAATTCATCGAGTTGAAATCAATCTCGGCGTGCTTCTCTGACATGTCGTTCAAATCGTGCCATGAAATGATCCGAACTGGATCACGTTCAGTTTCACAAGTGCGTGCCTTGACGACTTATTCCTTTGACGTTTAAATTCGCTGGCTCAACATCCATTGCTGTCCGAAGGGATCACGCAAACGTCCGCCCCGTTCTCCATAGAAATGGTTGGCCAACGGGAAGATGATTTGAGCGCCGGCGCCAACCGCGTGGTCCCAGACTTCGTCAACGTTCTCCCAGTAGGTGGCCATGATGGCGGTGACCGCGTCCCCGCCTGACATAGTCGAACCCGTCGGAGTCTCCGCGAGTTCAACGTCTTCAGTGATCATGACCACTGAATCACCGATAGTCACTTCGGCGTGAATCACCTCACCTTGAGGTCCGATGACCCGTTCTCCGATCTCCTTCGCTTTGAAGGCGGCAACATAGAACTCGATGGCATCCGCTCCATTGCCCACTATGAGCCTCGGTGTCACAGTGTGCAAATGCTCAGGTATTGGTCCATTCTGCGCCATTCGGGTTCTCCTTTGAAAAGTGACAACCATCTGGAAAATACATGGAAAGTGATCGCTCGAGTGTGCGATGGAAGCCAACCTTCGAGTGCCTCAACTTCTCCGAAGACCTCTTCGAACCTTAAGCGTCCATCGGCAACGCCGTTCCGGACCTCCGTGCTGATTGATGGGGCTAGCCCCACGCGAATTGCATTTTCCCGCACCCAATGGAGCGTTTAGGACCAGATGGCGCGTCCGGTGCGACCAGTTTCCGCAGAGTTCAGATCCGCCCGATACCCGCCGGTGGGGACAATCTGGGAGCAGTAAATGTTCTACTCGGTCGATCGTGGCGCCTGGGGGTGAATGGTCTCACCTCGGGCCAACATTTCGACGAATTGGTCGATCCGCCTGGAGCGGGTTTCAGGTTTCTTGGCGTGTCCGAGCCTGTAGAGGATGGCGTACCGATTCGCACTGGTGAGCACTTCAAACATCGCGTTCGCGCGGGGACTGACACTCAGAGCGGCGAGAAGATCCTCCGGCACTTCGATGCTGGCTTGCCCGGCGTAGGCGGCCTCCCATCGACCGTCCTCTCTTGCTTGTCGCACCTGGTCTTCGCCGGATCGATGCATCCGACCGGTGGTGATCAGCCTTTCTGCGATGGCAGCGTTCCGTTGAGACCACGGGCTGCGAGATTTTCGAGGCGTGAAACGTCGTCGGAACGTACCGGTGTCACGACTCCCCAATTGACCATCAATCCAGCCGAAGCAGATCGCTTCGTCAAGCGCCTCGTCGTACGAGACGGTCGTCGGATCGGTCATTCCTTTCTTGGCCAGTACCAACCAGACTCCCAGGGAATCGGAGTGATGGGCGCTCAACCATCTTCGCCATTCGCCAGCGTCCACGACCAGTAGCTCGGGAAGATCCACGGCATTCACCGTATCCCCATGTGCTGTTCCACCGACGTCGAGCGACGTTGGCGATTCTTCGGATCGATCGTTCGCCAAACGTTTGAAGTCGTATCCTCTCCTTCGTGGATGTCCTCGTGATATGTGGTGCTGCTGGTGTTGGCAAGAGCACAGTCGCATGGGAAATCGGAAGCCAACTCCAGGTTGCTGAGGTGCGACACGCCCTGATCGATACCGACGAACTGGATCGCGTCTTTCCCCAGCCGCAATCGCTGCCGGAACTGGTTGCGCTGAGCAGCAGAAACCTCGCAGCCCTCTGGGAGAGCTTTGCCGCGCTGGGACACTCCCGTCTGATCCTCAGCGGGGTCATGCTCGACCTGGACTCCGATCTGGCGTGGATACGTGCGTCAATTGGAAATGCTGACTACACGGTCGTCCGACTCGTCGCCTCAGACGAAACGCTAAGGCAGCGAGTCGGAGCACGTGAGATTGGCTCTGGACGAGTTGAACAGACGAAGCGAACGTTGACGCAGGCGAAGGTATTGCGAGACAGACAAGACGAGCGATCGCGGTTCAGACCGATGGTCGAAGTCCGGTGGAGATCGCACAGGAGATTCTCGAAGTCACTCGATGGGCCTCAGTCGAATCGCTGTAAGAGACCGATCACGGTAATGCTCGATGCCAGATCTGTGGCTTCGGCTGACGGACTCGACAGTTGGCCCACGGCGTCACTCGCCAGTCAGAGTATGTGCACGTCGGCCCTCCTCGCACGCGCCAGACGGTGACACGTTTAAAGCACGAGATCCGCGCACGTTGGGGGGACACCTGTCGATTCCCAATCCTCCGACACCTGCTATTACTCATGATGTGGAGAACCCGCTTGTGCAGAGCCTGGTCGGTAACTTCGAACAAGCGCTTCGGTTGATGGGGGCCGCGCTGACCGATTGTCCCGACATCCTCTGGGAGAGGGATCTATGGCCGGACGAGGCGCCCACCGGTCCGACATCGCAGGGGGGATTACACGGATCGGCTTCTTGGTTCCTGGGATACCATGCGCTGTTTACCCTTGACTACGACCTCGCCGCCGAGTTTGAGCCGTGGAATCCGCCGCAACCCTTTGACCAGAACACGTACGCTTTCCCCAATCGCGTCTTCACCAGGGCCGAACTCCTCGGCTACGTCGACTACTGCGGCGCGAGGGCCAGCCGAACGCTTCACCATCTCTTCGAAGAGAGGGCGGCCCGTCCGCTCCCCGACTCCCATCGCTACCACGGCATGCTGTACGGAGTCCTGGTCGGTAGTATTCCGCTCCACGTCACTGAACACGCCTCCCAGATCCGCCAATTCCTCACGACCGCCGGAGTCAGGGTGCAACCCATGTCCGGTGATCGTGGGTACGCCGGATAACCCAACCTCGTAAAGCTCCGCAATGAACGGTGGCTTCGGCCACCTCGACGATGACTACCAGGGTGCCAGGTCGGGTGCGCGCGCTCGGTCGAGGAGCCAAGCGAGAAGGTCGGCGTGGTCGGCTCGGCTGGGAAGGGTACCTATCCGCTTCGTCAGTTCGCCTTCAACGAACACGGATGGCCAGTCCGAGACGCGGTACCCAATGTCGAGGTCCACGTGATGAACTTCAACGTTTCGCAGGTGACGGCCGATGATCTCGGTCATCGTTCTCGGTCCAGCGGCCATCCCTCCCAGTCCGTCCCACATCCTGTCCTCGAGCGCATCCCACGCCGCCTGAAGAAGCTCGAAAGAACCTTCGAGGTCACTGCGAAGTTCAGCGGCCGACCGGCCCGCGCCGGAGTCTGCGGCCGCTTCAGCGTCGTAGCCGACGGGGTGGAGCTGGCGGATCTCGCCCACAGCGGGACCCCCGAAGAGCAGGGCATGGGCTTTGGCCTTGTTAGCGAGGTGTGTAACCACGTGCCCGCGTGTGAATCGCGGGAGCAAGCTCGGGGCAAGGAAGTCGTCGTCGTCCAGCGGCGCAAGCCCTTCGAGCAGACGGCGACGGCTCATGAGGCATACCTCGATGCTGGCGGTGGGCTTCATCACAGAAATCTACCGCCGCTCATCTCAGCGACTCCATCGCGGTACCGACGGGTCCGAATAGTAACCATATGAAAAAAGGCGATTGTTATTCGAAGTCACAAATACCCACTTGCCGACCCAGTCACTTTTCATTGCTAGAACAGTTCAATGTGGTCGCGCCCAAAACGATTCGTGCCAGGGACTCTCCCCGCGTGATCCGATTTATCGTACGGGTCCATCCGGGGTCGTCCATGAGCAGCGTTGGTGGCTCCTACGACGGCGCTCTACAGGTGCGCGTGCGGGCCAGGGCGATGGATGGCGCAGCCACACACGAAGTGTGCGCCGTACTCGCCGACGCCTTCGGCGTTCGCCCCGGTACCGTCGAGTGCGTACGAGGTGCACGTTCTAGAACGAAACTGATTGCCATTGAGGGCAACGACGATGTCCTGGCGGGCCAACTCAACTCTCTTCTGTCGTCAACCTAAGGCGCCTGCGGCCGACGAACTGGCCTCGCTTAATGATGTGTCGCCGGTTACGGAGCTCCTGCCAGCACGATCCGCGGCGGTCGCCCGAGTCTCCTGAGTTACCACGCGGTCGTACATCGAGGTGCTGGATCCCGTTCACGCGGTGATTTGGCACGAACGTGCGGAACGTCGGTTTCGCATTAGCGTTGAACGTGACGGCGAGCGTGAGCAAACTCAATCGCTCCCCCAACCAATCACGGATCACCACCATCGAGAGCCAAAAGGAGATCCACAATGGCCGCAACGCTCACACTGACGCATAAATCAATTGGAGTCGAGGTCCGACGTGGCACGTACGACGTCGTGGTTGACGGTCAACGGGCCGGATCACTCGACATGAATGACACGATCGAGATACCGATCGAACCTGGACGGCACACGTTGCAAGTTCGCAGTGGCCGAAACTCCAGCCGAACTCGGACGTTCGACGCCGCCGATCTCCAAACCGTCGCCTTCCGGTGCACCGGGAAGAGTTTTCTGCCGATCTTCCTTGCGTCCTTCGTCGTCCCCAGCCTGGCGCTCCAACTCCGGCGCACCGTCGATGAAGGGTCTCCGTAACGTCGTCCTTGCCCGCTGGCAGGGGTGCGACGCAAACTTGGGATTCACGACGGATCAGTCGCGTGTGGGGATGTCAGTTACGAACCGTCGTTGTCGCACTCGCGATGATCGTGGTCGCATCCTTCACCGTGACGCCGCTCTCCGTTGACGCCGTCGCGAGTGCGTCGCCCGCTGCCTCGATGGCGACCAGCGAGAGCGCGCTGAACGTACACATGATTAATGGGGCGCCGTACGGCGTGAACGCGCCGATCCACGTACTCACCTTCAATGGGCCGCAGTATTCGCTCGCGATCGACCTCGCGAACCACGAAATCGCTGGAGGCCTGGAGACTCCGAGCTCCATGTGCCGAAGCACCATCGGTTGCGTCGCGGCGGTGAACGGCGACTTCTATGACGTCACGCCCAAAGGGAAGCCGGATCCCGGTGACGAAGTGGGCGGGATCATTCAAAACTGCGTTCTCTTGCACACTCCTGAGATCTCACATCAACAGGTTGATCTTATAGGTCAGAAAGTCAACGAAGGTTTCGACTGGAGTGTCAGCATCGAAGTCAACGGTGTCGCTGTACCGATCACCGCCATCAACCAGGAACTTCCTATGAGTTACCTCAACGTCAATCTCCCTCTGGTCGGGACGTTGCTCTACACCACGCAGTACGCGCTTCGAATTCCGTCCGCGGCGGGGCGACTCACCTATGAGTTCGTCGAAGTCAATGGCGCCACCAGTCCGACCACCATCAACACGACATCTGAGCTCGAACTGGTGGCGCAGACGACAAATGCAGTGAGGGTGCCCGCCGGTCACGTTTTCATCTCCGCCCCTACGGGGTCGTCCTTGACCTCCCTGCAGGTCGGCGACACCGTCACCGTGACCACGGCCTCCACCGCGGGGTGCAACGACATCGGAGGGCACCCGATCCTTCTCAATGACGGCGTGGTGGTGCCAACGAGTTCGAGCGACACGTACATGGCCCAGCGCTACGCACGCACCGTCATCGGATGGACGGGAACGGGCGAGACCGTCATCTTGATGGTCGCCGGAATTGATGACAAGACGGGTGCCACGGGGCACCAGCTCGTCAGACTGCTTCAATCCCTTCACGTGGTGACCGCACTGGATCTGGACGGAGGCAATTCCACCGCGCTCTACGCCAACGGGCGCATCTATTATCACACCGGCCGAGCTGAGAGACCCGTCTCGACTGGTCTTCTCGTCATCCAGAATCCGTAGGGACCGCTCGAGTTACCCATCGCCCACCGTTGCGTGGCGTAGCGTCCGAGGGAGAGGCGCGTTCCATTTCGTATGCTAAAACTTGGTCGACCCGTTGGCTTCGGGCGCCGGAGTTGAAGATACGGACGTTTGCTCGGGGGTGGCCTACATGACCTTTGCACCAGTTGCGCCCACGCTGCGCGTGCCGCCAACTCAGATCGCGAAGGACACCTTCGTGATTCATCAAGTGCAAGAAGCGCTGGGACAGCCGCTATTCATCTACCTAAATTCGATGGTCATCCTCGGCAAGGAGCCGGTGATCATCGATACCGGCACTCCCGCAAATCGCACGCAGTGGTTGGAGGACGTGTTCTCCCTCGTCGAGCCCAAGGACGTCCGATGGATCTTCGTATCCCACGATGACGTCGATCACACGGGAAATCTCGACGAGGCACTGTCGACGTGTCCGAACGCGCAACTTGTCTGTAACTGGGCAATGGTCGAACGCCATTCAAACTGTTTCGACTTCCCACATCACCGGTGTCGTTGGGTGATGGACGGAGAGTCGTTCGACGTCGGGGATCGGAAACTGCACGCGCTGCGACCGCCCGTGTACGATTCACCCACGACGCGAGGCCTGTTCGATCCCACGACTCGGGTGTTCTGGGCGGTCGACACGTTCGCAACACCACTGCCCGATCCGCACGCCGGTATTGCCGACCTCGACCAGGAATTCTGGGCGCAGGGACTCGCCCTCTTCGCGTTAGGTGCGGTCAGTCCCTGGCTCTCGATGGTCGACGAAAAGAAGTACAACACGTTCGTCGATCGCACTCAGAGCCTCGACATCGCGACGATCGCCTCGTGCCACAGTCCGGTGATCGAAGGTGAATATATCGAACGGGCCTTCAAACGGATCCGCGAGCTGCCGTCACTTGAACCTCTCGTGTTGCCAGATCAATCGGTGCTCGATCAGATCATCGCGGCAACGTCACAACTGCCGGCCTAGGAGATCCGTCGTCTCTCGGTGATGAACGATCTTCGTGATCCGCGCAACGGCGAGTTCGCGGTTAACTCATACCCGAGGGCGTCGAGTTCGGCGAATGAGGCGCACCAATGTCGCGAACAACACCACGGCGAAGAACATAAAGAACGAGTCAGCGAGCAGCATCGACCAACCCTGACCGGCGTATCGAACACTAGGCCCGTGAGGAACCCACCAGATAGGGGCGGCCCAAAAGAGGACCGCCGTGAGGGTCGCCCACCATTCGCCGTGCACCGGTCTGTCCGGAGCGAGGGCCAACCACGCGATCAAGAGGACGATCCAAATGAAGTGATGCGACCACGAGACGGGTGACGCCATCGACTCGGTTACTTCGATGACGAGAAATCCGAGTAGTGGCGATGACACTTGATAGGCACGGACTGCGATCCACAGCCCGGCAACCGAAACGACCGCGACGAGAGCAAACGTCGTCGACGCACCGAGGGTGTGACTGAGAAGGCGATCAGCGACGCCGACGACTCCTTGGTTTCCGACCCACGGTAGCCATCCCGCACTGTTCGGTCGCCAAACATCGTGAGTCCAATACGTCGACGACGCGCTCGGCGTCAGAACCGCGGTTGCGGCTCCGGCCACGATGAACGTTCCCAGGGCCCGTAGCCAGGAGCCTCGTTGACGGGTCAAGAGCAGATACGGCACGAGAATAAGTGGCGTGAGTTTGATTGCGGCGGCGAGGCCGACGAGGTAGCCACGCCGACCCGGAAGGACCAGGGTCATGTCGGCAATGACCGCGAGCGCCAAGAGGATATTCACCTGTCCCAGGAGGAACGTCTCTCGGACGGGGTCGAGGAGACCAACGGGAGTGACCAGAATCATGGCCCACCACAGAACGCTACGTCGCTCGAGCGTGGGACACGTTACGAGAAGGCTGATGGCGAGGACACCGAACAACGCAACGAGACTCAGCAAGGAAAAGAGGATCTGGTCGAGGCGAAGGGGCAAGTGAGCGAGGGGTGAGAACAAGAGTGCGGCGAACGGCGGGTACGTGAAGCCCAAGTGTGTGGGCGGGTAGACAACGCTGTAGAGATCGGATCGAAAGGCATGGTTGCCACCCAGGAGATAGGTCCCGAGGTCGATCATCCGATGAACGGCGGCCAAAACCGTGACACCAATCGTGCCTATGGTTGCCGAAATGACGGGCCACGTCCAGCCGCGCGTGCGTGCGACCGATTCGAGGCGTTCGGCCCCATTCCGTGGTCGAGGCGCGGAAGCGGTATCGAATGACGGCGGGTGCCCATCGGACGGTGAGAGCGAGGCCATCGATTCGAACTGTACTCGTCGTGATCTTTCGATCACCCTATGCAGAGTGTCCCAACTCTCGGTCTCGACGAGGAGGATGCGCACGTCGGCCCTCCCACCTTTTTCAAGGTGCGCTTCGGCGATTTCGACGAGTTCGTGGGAGTCCTTGACCGCTGGAGGGCATTGACCAATAATGGCCCGATGTCTAGTGACGAAATCTCGGCTTACCTGGACGCGCTCGAAGAGCCGCAACGCGCGACGCTTCAGAAACTGCGCGAAACGATTGCCGAAATAATCCCCGAAGCCGAGCAGGGCATCTCGTATCGACTGCCTGCGTTCAGACTGAATGGGAAGGTCATCGCCGGCTTCGCCGCGTTCAAAAATCACTTAAGTTACCTGCCGCACAGCGGATCGGTCTTCGTGGAACTCGAGGGCGACTTGGCTGCGTACAGCAAATCAATCGGTGCGCTCCATTTCCCAATCGACGAACCACTGCCAAAAGAGATAGTCCGGAAACTGATTGACGTCCGCCTGTTGCAGGCATTTCCCAAGTAGTCCACTGAGCTCGCAGCGAGTCAGGATCGACATCGCGCCGATCGAGTGACTGGCACCGTGCATCGTTCTGTCGCGCCAGTTTTTTCGGGCGCTGGGACATATTGTCCGTCAACCTCCAACACGAGTAAATGGCAGGCTTCCCCCGTTTGAGGTCAGCATCGTTCTTCGACAGTGGGTTATGCTCTGCGTGATTTCTGGACTGTCGACTTATGGGGAGGACTGGGCCGAATGAAGTTCCGGGCGCGTACGAGATTCAAATCACTCTGGTCGGCACTGATGATCGCTGGCGCATTGATGCTCGTGTTTGACGGTTCGGCGCTCGCGGCTGCACCGACCTTCGGAATCGGCACGTACTCAGGTACGACCAGTCAGGGTCAGCACTTCACGCTGTTCGTGGTCGACTCGGCGTGCGTGACGACGACTGGGCCGCCACGCTTGTGCCTCTACGCGTCCGGTCCCGACAACGTACAGCTGTTGGTCAATACGACTTGTCCGAGCGGGAGTTCGGGCGGCTCGTTCGGAGTTGACCTCGGCCCGAGCGTTATCCCACGCAATGGAGTCATTAATCAGCGACAGGGACTCTCTCCGGGTACGTTCGACAGCCACATCGTGCTCAGCACCCATCACACGGCAACCGGCTATTTCATCGCCCAAGCCAACGGGTGCACGAGCGGCAGGGTGACCTTCACGGCCCATAGATCTGGGCCCATCAAGTACTGACGGGCGATTTCCTTTTCGCTCCCCCGGATCTATGACCAGACCACCTGATTACAATTCGTCCACGGCAACTTGGCCCTCCAGATTGCTTCGGAACAAATCGGACGATATGAATTGGTTCAACGAGCCTCTGCAGTGGAGCGAAGACGACGGACACATCTCCGTCACCGCCGACGGGCAAACCGACTTTTGGCGCATCACCGACTATGGCTACGTTCGGGACAATGCGCATATCTACGGAGACGAGATCGCTACCGACTTCGATTTAACGGTGAGCATCGACGCGGACTACGCGGTGCAGTACGACCAGGCCGGTGCGGCGGTACGAATCAACGACCGTCACTGGATCAAGACGGGCGTAGAAATGTTCGACGGAAAGTTGCGCTTCAGCACCGTGGTGACCGCGGACCATTCGAACTGGGTCGTGGCCGATTTACCGGAAGGCTTCCACACGCTCAACTTGTCGCTCTCGCGCAAAGGCGATGCGGTCCACATCAAGTACTCAGTCGACGACAACGAATTGCAGTTCGCCTCGTTGATCTATCTGGAACCCAACGCTGCTGCATTGGTGGGCGTTATGTGCGCATCCCCACAGGGAGATGGCCTAACGGCACGTTTCTCCAACCTGGATATTGCCGCTCACTAAGGCGCTCGATTTCATACCGGCGCAGTTCCGAGAGAACCTGAATCGAGACACTCAAATCCTCGCGGGAGAGATCTGATCGCAATCCCGCGTGATCTGGTTCATCGCGGATTCAGTCGGTGTCGCCTCCGGAAACCTCGGAGACCTTCTGCTTACCGGCCGAGACGAAGGGCATCATGGCGCGGAGCTTCTTGCCGATGTCCTCGATCGGGTGCTTCTTTCCCGCGTCACGGAGTTCACGGTAGCGAGGCCGTCCGATCTCGTTCTCCAAGATCCACTCGGCGGCGAAAGTTCCGTCTTGAATCTCAGTGAGGATCTGCTTCATCTCTTTCTTCACCGATTCATTGATGACGCGCGGCCCGCGCGTCAAGTCGCCGTACTCGGCGGTGTCCGAAACACTGAAGCGCATGCCGGTAATACCCTCTTCGTACATCAAGTCGACGATCAGTTTCAATTCGTGCAGGCACTCGAAGTATGCGCTCTCGGGTTGATAGCCGGCCTCGACGAGGGTCTCGTAACCGGCACGAACCAGCGCCGACACGCCGCCGCAGAGTACGGCCTGCTCACCGAAGAGGTCGGTCTCGGTCTCTTCGGTGAACGTCGTTTCGAGCACACCGGCGCGCGTGGCGCCGATGCCGTGCGCGTAGGCGAGCGCGATGTCGTGGGCGTGTCCGGTGGCGTCTTGCTGGACCGCCACGAGCGACGGTACGCCGCCGCCTTCCAAATAGGTGCGACGCACGAGGTGTCCCGGACCCTTGGGCGCGACCATCGCCACGTCGACGTCGGCTGGCGGCTTGATCAGGTCGAAGCGGATGTTGAAGCCGTGGGCGAAGAGCAGGCACTTGCCGGTCGTGAGGTGGGGCGCGATCTCGGCGTCGTAGGTGCGCTTCTGTTCAGTGTCGGGTACGAGGACCATGATGACGTCGGCCTCGGCGCAGGCGTCGGCGATGGACAGCACACGGAGTCCCGATGCTTCGGCCTTGGCGATTGACGAGGAGTCGGTTCGCAGTCCCACGCGAACGTCGTAGCCACTGTCGTGCAGGTTCAGCGCGTGCGCGTGACCTTGGGATCCGTAGCCGAGAATGGCGATTTTTTTCGACATCAAGAGTTCGGGCTTGGCGTCGGCTTCGTAGTACATCGTGGTCATGGGGAGTCCTTCATTCGCTTGATTGTGAATCTTCGGTCAGCCAAGTCTAGGGAGTGCCACGCGACCGGTTCGATGGAGTTCGACCTCGGTGAAAACTTCGAGGGCCCGTTCCAGTTCGTCGCACGCCGCGGGGGTCCCGGCGAGCATCACCGTCATCGACGTCGGCCCGACGTCGATAATCGACGCGCCGGCGTTCGTGATCGTGTCGAGCATTGCCGGACGATGCTTGTAGTCGAGCGGCAACGTCGCCAGTAGGAGTTCGCGCTCCACGGCGTCGCGCGGCGCGAGATCACTGATCGCCACGACGTTCACCAATTTGTCCAGTTGCCCGACGATCTGTTCGAGGGGCGCTGATTCCGCGTCGACGACGATCGTGACCCGCGAGAACCGAGCGTGGCTCTCGGCCGGGGCGACGGCCAAGGAGTAGATGTTGAAACCGCGACGGGCAAAGAGTCCGGCGATCCTCGCCAGTACTCCGGCTTTGTTCTCGACGAGGACGGACAGAATGTGGTGTCGCACCGGCGTACGCGAAACCTCTCCCAAGTACGGTTCGGGGCTCATCGGCGTTCACCCCGCTGGAGTGGGTGTACGAGGATGTCATCGTTACTCGCGCCCGCCGCGACCATCGGGAAGACCTTTTCTTCGGCGTCGGTGCGAAAGTCGATGACGACCGGCACGTCGTTGATGGTGTTGGCCTGGTCGATCACCTCGTGCATCTCTTTGAGCGTTCGCGCTCGAAGTCCGACGCAGCCCATCGCCTCGGCCCACTTCACGTAGTCGGGAAGATCGGCGCTGAGATACACCTCGGAGTAGCGCTCTTCGTAGAACATCTCTTGCCACTGTCGAACCATTCCCAGATAGGCATTGTTGAGGATCGCCACCTTGATAGGAATTCCCTCGGAGCGCGCCGTCGTCAACTCCTGAGCCGTCATTTGGAAACAGCCGTCGCCGTCGATGCACCACACCGTGCGATCCGGTCGACCGACCTTCGCGCCGATTGCGGCGGGCACCCCGAATCCCATCGTCCCCGCTCCGCCGGAGTTGATCCACGTACCAGGCTCTTCGAACTTCCAATGCTGGGACGCCCACATCTGGTGTTGTCCGACGCCAGCCGCGACGATGGTGCCCGGTGCAGCCTTGGCGGCGATCGCCTCGATGACGTGTTGTGGTCGGAGCGGTCCTTCGGTCGTCGGTTCGTCGTAGACCAACGGGTACTGGTCACGCCAGTCATTGATGGTCTTCCACCATACGTCGAGGTTGCGCGGCGTCGCACCGGCGGCGTCGAACGCCGTCAGCACCGCGGCGACATTGCTCTGAATCGCGACGTCGGCGTGACGAACCTTATTGAACTCAGCCTTGTCGATGTCCACGTGGATCACTTTCGCACCGGCGGCAAAGGCGGGGATCTTGCCCGTCACCCGGTCATCAAATCGCGCGCCGAGCGAGATCAGCAGGTCGCTCTTTTGAATCGCGGTGACCGCGGTGTACATGCCGTGCATGCCGGGCATGCCGAGGTGTTGTTCGTGCGAGTCCGGAAAGGCGCCGCGGGCCATCAAGGTCGTCACGACCGGCATGCCCGTACGCTCCGCGAAGGCCAACAGTTCGTTCGCGGCGCGTGATTTCAAGGTGCCGCCACCGACGTAGAGCACCGGTCGCTCCGATTCGGCGATGAGGGTCACCGCGCGCGCCACGGCCTCGTGGTCGAGTGCGACCTCCGGTCGATAGCCCGGCAAGTCGTACTCCTCGATGCTCGCCGGATACCACCAGTCCATCATCGACTGGGTCACGTCCTTGGGTACGTCGATCAACACGGGTCCCGGGCGACCGGTCGTCGCCAAATGGAACGCCGCCGCCACGGCCCGTGGGATCTCCTGAGCCGATTGGACCAGAAAGTTGTGCTTGGTGATCCCCATGGTGATGCCGGTGATGTCGCACTCCTGGAAGGCGTCGGTGCCGATGGAGGCGGTCGCGACCTGGCCGGTGATCACGACGAGCGGCGTCGAGTCCATGTGGGCGTTGCCGATCGGCGTGACGATGTTGGTCGCCCCGGGGCCACTCGTGACCATCGCGACGCCCGGTCGACCTGTCGCCAGGGCGTAGCCCTCGGCCATGTGTCCGGCGCCCTGTTCGTGGCGAACGAGGATGTGGCGAATCGATGAGTCGAGGAGCGGGTCATAGACCGGGAGAATCGCGCCACCGGGCAGCCCGAATATCGTGTCGACGCCCTCTTGTTCGAGGCTCCTGATCAGTGCCTGGGCTCCTGTGAGTTGCACAATGTTCCTTTGTTCTTAGATAAGCAAAAAGGCCTCCCAT